>Ga0209671_1001295_pt1 | contig 20482 bp, 16 predicted proteins | sample WorMetHERISLAND2_2_FD_187401 | JGI IMG/M metagenome (GOLD analysis project Ga0209671, IMG submission 187401) | Marine gutless worms symbiont microbial communities from Max Planck institute for Marine Microbiology, Germany - Olavius geniculatus... | ecosystem: Host-associated > Annelida >... | reverse complement strand
CACTCATAGTCACGAACTATCTAACTACTTACTACAGATGCAACATAACAATGAATAAATCTGATCATTACATTCTGTTTTTGTTCAGCAAGCAAATTTTAGATCAACTTCGCAACATGAACTTTTTCCCAATCCTAACACAGGTTTATCCGGCTGTATGCCTTGCCTAATTAATTAACTAAGTAACTAACTGATTAATTAATTAATTAAATAATTCATTAGTTAGTTAGTTCTCACTAATCACTACATCACAATCAATCTATCGAATGTGTCTTGGCAATTCACGCACAATTTAGGTATTTTTAGATCTTGGGAGCACCTAGAATCTCCTATCAAAAATTTACAGTTGTCTGTTAAAATTCTGTCGGAAATTGAATTCTGTTGTCTGATGGACAATTACTACTTTCTACCCTCGACTTACAGGATGCTGCTGATTATGTAATCTAATCTAATTTAAAAACAATTAAGTATGGTGCCATTCTCACAATGTTAACTGCGAATCCAAAGCGCTGTGTTGACGCCGACTTGTCCTAGGTGTGGTAGGGGTAGGTGAAAATGGACAGTTCAATTTTAAGCCTAAATTAATCAGCTGAAATCGAACAAGAGCATTTTTGTGCTTCAGCACAAATGGATGACATTGGGTTCAGATTTAAAAATTCTCCGAGTACTATCACAATGCAGACTCATGTGGCAAGCGATGTCACTGACCAGCAAAGTCGTAGAGCGCAGTGCATTTGTCATCATTGACATACTCAGCATCATCGTCATCAAAACTATCATCATCGTAAAATGAGCTTTGGTTTTCTCTCTGCGAGCCACTGCAATGTGCAAATGCCAATGTATGTACACCAATCTTTACTGGTTGGTGGCGTGGCATAGCAGTAATGCGTTGAGTCAAATCAATGAAGTTATTCTACGGTAGGCCCGGTTAGTACTTGGATGAGTGACTTGTCTACGGGCAAGTAAACCATCTCGGTGTATAGCCAGCCAACTAGGTCGACTCAGCTTTCTACCCTCTGTGGAGTGGTAAAATGAGTACTGGCTGTGGTTACAGCCATCACTAGGAAAGAAATGGCGAGTCCAGTAGGACCTGTGCCCAGGACTGCTAGTATACTGGTCCAGTTGGTTAAAGGCGCTGGCTGTTGATTAGAGCTGGCCATCCGGCTGAAGGGGGTTGTATGCTAGCTTAATTGGGTCTAACCCTCGCCAGCTCAAAAATTAAGCGCCAAAAGGGGATGAGCTCCTCAGAAAAACCTAACTGTCTGCATGAATCTTTTTCTTCTTCTTCTTTACTGAAACAGAACTATGGAAAAATTACTCAGCAAGTGACACACCTAGTAGAAAAGAGACATAACATGGCAGCCGTTACTCACTTTGGCTATTTCAGTCTGAAAACATCTACAATACAATATATAAAAAAACCAAAAAAAAACCTGCAAAATTCATGTAGATTCACAGTAATAATGTTCAGTCTGCAAATGTTGCAACTTTTCGGCCAATCTATAACAACGGCAAATTAAGTAAGCAAAAAAAGTAATGTGTCCAGACATACAGACGACTGATGCGAGCGACGTAGGATGCTGCAGTTTCCCGCTCTGACGACGTTCGAGTGACAACACTGTGATCAGAAGCGTCACGTGTGTTCACATCGGCTAAATATCTCTGCCACAACATTTCACAACAGCCACTGTGTGTTACTTCTCAGCATCATGGCCAGATCTCATCAGACACCACAGATGTTAGACTGTAATGATGTGTTAAGTTTAATCAAGCAACAGTTCGTCTGCAAATAATCAATCACGTTTATTTTGGGCACTGCGTAGACCTATATGCATAATTGACAATAAATTTGAACAGTTTAAACGGCTGACAAAGACATTTTTGTTTGGGCATTGAAAGCACGGCGCATTGTGGCTAACTGTAAAATTTATTCTATTAAATCATCTTACCTGCTTACTTACTTATATGAGAAACAAACAGTAAAACAGAAACAAGAAAGAACAGAAGGTACAAATTGAAATATTAGTACACATTAGAAAACCTAGTAAAAAAAATTGTATAACACTATCATTGCACTTAGCACACATGCAGTCAAACACAGACAAACCATTGAGCAACACTATATGGAAAGATAGTAATTGCAGTTCAGATAACACCGCACTGCAGCGACAGTATAATTTTCTTTCTATATACAAAGAAATTTTCCATGTATTCAATATAACATGACTGCAAACGACTTAATGTTAGAGCAGAGTACTAGTGCCACAAAGCTGAGCCGTACAAGAGCTTACACTGCAAGACCACGAATACAAGGCTAGTGTATTGCACAGTGTACCTGTTTACATTCCAGCTTTCACTAGTACTCACTGCGCCTACCCACGGACGGATGGCCAGGCTGAGTTGACCTGGGTGGCTGGTAGCATACCAAGATGGTTCACCCACCTGCCGACGGTCACCCATCAAAGTACTAACCGAGCCTGGCGTTGATTAACTTCGCTGATGCGACCAACGACGCTACTGACTGCAGGATGACTACACTCCAGACACTATGAATTTCTCTGAAGATTCACGACATTACTGACCACTTTGTAAGTACTATAAATAAGTGCCATAAACTACACCATAACATAAACATAAATATCAGAAAGTAAAATACATAAGTAAGCAACATTCGGCAATAAACAGCGTAAAATAATTGACAAAGAGCAAAAGTGAGTGATACATAAAGCTTGTTGATGCAATTTTAGGAACATTTTTGGACAATTTTCCCCGACAACAATTTTTCCAGACATTTCCCTGATTTCGACTGAAATCCCTGACATTTCCATGATGGTTGAAAAATTCTCTGACATTTGCCCATCAATGGTCACCCTGTGACTAAGCCAAACTGCTGAACAAACACACCTCGTATTTACTGATATCGGTTTGCAGCTGGTCCACAGTCTGAGAACTTTCATCAAGCTGTCTCATCAGAGTTGCAGCATCACCCAGCTTTGGATTCTGCTCATATGCTGAACGCATCTTTTCTAAACCTTCCCTGTACACACAGGCAGTCTAAACTCCGTAGCATCAGTCAGCAAGGTATGTATGTCACATAGTCATAATTCATATCGACATACGACGTGATACGATTGTATGAGAGAAAAATCTAACTTGCACTTAGAACTGATAAGCAGGGGCAGTGCAACCCTTACAAAACAAAAACGAATCACGGTGTTTTGTTACAGATAGGCTACATCAAATTTCATTCATCATTACCTCTTAGCAACTAGACATTAAAGAAAACTATATTTACACGTATCAAACGTTTGAACGATGTTTCAGACATACTGAGCATAAAGATTATCCCGTTCACACTGCGTGAAGTAATTTACAAGTGCATGTCAATGGAGACAGAATAAACTAGAAAGCAGTCAGAGACTTCAGACCTCCACCAACGCCATGCTGTTCGCCAGGTGGAGACAGAATAAACTGGATAGATGGAGCATCTGAAAAAAAGTTGGTAAAATTGTGTTAACAAAGATTCTGGATATGGAGAGTTTTGGCCTTTCCAACTAGAAGGCTTAACTACCAAAGATCTGCAAAGATTCAAAAGTAATGGGAGAAGAGACAAATTAGCTCCAATTATTCTCTTGGAAAATGAACATTAAGATTGTGCATATGGTTTTAAGCTATAAAAGTCCAATATACAAGTAGTATCATACACCTACAAATTCTCATTCTCATTCATATAAACTGATTATACAGGTTTACAGTGACACTACTGTCACAATGTACATTCCGTTTAACATAAAAAACAAATCATATCTGACCTCGCTGCAACTTCTTTAGCATAACTGGATTTCAGTTCATCAATTTTCAGTTTCAACTGTTTCTCTTGCTGACTTGGAGGCAGATGACTGAAGTCCTCTTTCTGTTCATCTGTCTGCAACATTCAATACTAACACTATAATGGGCTGGTAACATGTAAAGGTAACACGTTGTACCCAATCAACAAAGTTACTCTACGCCGGGCTGGGTTAGTACTTGGACTGGTGACTGCCTAAAGACAGGTAAACCATCTCAGTATGTAACCAGCCATTTAGGTCAACTCAGCCTGCCATCCCTCTGGGGTAGGTAAATCGAGTACCAGTCTATATGGCTGGGGTTAAGGTGAGGCGTCTTCACCTGTGTCGAACGGCAGGTAACACTGCGTGATCTCATACGACAGCGCAAACATAGATATACCAGTAGCTCTGAAATGGGCTTCCACTAAGAGCTATAACACGTTAACACCACCTTTAACCTTCAGGTCCTTGTTTGTTTCAATAAACAGCTTTTCCGTGTGGATTGGTGGTGTAGCAATATGTCGGACTGATGATCGCAAGGTTGCTGGTTCAACTCTCGCCCAGTGCATTGCCGAGTAAGAACCTAAGAACCTTAAAGGCAAGAACCTTAAGCGTTGTTTACACAAATGTACCTCTGTTCAACAGGCATTATAATTTGATACCGGTTGTCAAAAAATGGTGACACTGTGCAGATGTGAAGATAACCATAGGTCTGGCATCGCATTGGCCATGTGTCATGGACTCAGTGGTCTGTGATCTATCAACATTCAACATACGAGCTCATGGCATCATCTGGGAGGTAAGCTGGTATATCCATGTTTGCGCTGCTTGCAGCGTGAGGCGTGTTTGAGAAGTGCTGCATGTTTTAGTGTTTTGCTACGGCACGAGCGCGTTCTGCGACATGATACTTTGCTGTATCGAAGTGCTACATATGGTGGTCCGTTTGGCTGTTCTGGTTTGCTGATTTGACGCCCTGTTTCATCCGTCGTTGAAACTTGCCATGTTACGATGTCTTGCTGTGTGCTGACACGTGCTGGCCGGCATGTTGGACGTGCGTGTCTCTAGGCCAGGCTGCCGTGGCCGTGCGTACGCGTGTCTGCGATTGTACGCATTCGACCGTGACGGCGTGCCTTGCTGACCAGCGTGCACAAGACATCTGTGCAACGATGGATCGTGGAAGCCAACCAACAACGTCATCAGCGAACAGTCAATGGATTTACAATCTGATGTTTTAACAGTTTGCACTAGAACTGACATTACCAAACCTGTCGCAGTTTTGTTTCGTTTTCAGCGGACACTATGAACTTGCAGTATACATACTCGACCGCCAAGCGCACTAGAGATTTCTTTGAAATGATAGTGCGCTATATAAATGTTCTCTTATTATTATTATTATTAAGCACCCATTGAAGCCCTTTGTGGTACAGCCCCTTTACCTTTACCGTTTTTTAAAAACCACGCAATATGTACTGCTCTCTGGCTGTGCAAGACTTCTCTTATGAGCTTTACCTTGTTGTAAACTGAACGGTCCATGGATGATTTGTTCAATCAGATGAACACAGATACAGTAATTTTCTGTTAATATCCCCCGACACTTTGGGTGCTGTGGAGTCCTATATATGGCACAAGAGTTAGTCTAAGTGAGCTTGAAATGCTGAAGCTGCCCTAATGCCCTTTGAGTTGCAAAGCACTAAAATTCGAAAGGTAAATTATGAAAATATAAAAAGACAATCTACGTTACTGCAGAAAAAAACCACACGCATCGAATGTCTTTACCAGGTAGTGTCACGCACGAACATTCGGGATAAGGTGGATAGCATTATGAACATAACCTGCGCATATGAAGAACCACCAAACTTACTCAAATCAGTCAGCATGCAGTGGCGACAGCAACAAAAACTTACCACAATTTGTTATCGATCAAAGCACATAAAAGTACCATAGTCGTCTCCAGAACTGGCTCCAAAAACATAAATCGAACAAACATAACAAAATTACATGTATTGACAATTACCTTTGCGGAACGAAAACGCCCAAAAATAACAGCTCGCTTTTTATCTTTAGACGTTGCATTCCTCTGAAGTGAGCCAGTTGTTGAAACCTCTTCAGATGCCACATCCTGCGGTGGCAGAAAACCACTCTTGTACTTGGAAATCACAATCTGTGAATCCTACAAGTAAATAACAGACATCTGATGTATTTTTATAATTGCTTGATAGAGTAATGTTTAGAATGTTAGACTTACAATCAGGAGGTCATTGGTTCAACTCCAAGTCAAGTAGTTGCTATCAAGTAATTAGTACTTGAATCGGTGACTGTCTGTGGACAGGTAAACCATCTCGGTAAATAAACAATACTAAAGTCAACTCAGCCTTCTAACCCTCCAGAACAGGTAATCAAGCACCGATCTGTCTGGCTGGAATTATGGTGGGGCACGTTCACCTATGTCAGGTGGCAGGTAACACTGTGTGATCCCATATGGCAGGTAGCTCTGATATGGGTCTCCTATGAACAGATGTACCATTTAACCATTGCCTTTTGACAAGTCACAACACAATACTACGACTACTACAAATATTTCTAATTCTTGTTTAACTGGTCAACTTTGCCGTACATTAGTTTGGGTCTCCAAAATACACTTTCAGAAATTATTGATACTGGTTGCTGTCACCCAATTGCATCATAACAGGACAGCATTTGATGAAGTGATCTTTTAAAACTCTCTATCAGTACCTGATTCTGAAATGGTTAAAAAGCAGTTCAGTGAGTCAAATTTGCTTGATAAACAAATATACATTGTGTCCCAAAAAAGCATCCCTGACATTTTTGACTGTAACTTGAAAACCAATTACCAGATTTTGATAATTTTTAGTACGAATATTCCTGATACAACTTGCCATCAAATGATCATTCAGTTTCCCACCTCACCCAACGTTTGTTTCTGCACTACCTGGGAAAAACACAACCAGCAAAATATCACTTTTTATCCAATGCGATATGACTGATTAATTAACATAACATGTAAAAACACATTTTGTTTACATTTCTGACACTGTGGCTGACATTTCATTCAGTTGTCCATTTTTCAACTGCCTGCAGTAAAACTGCTCAAAGTGTTGGCCCACTGTGCGAACACAAACAAGGAGACACTTTCTCCATTCATTGACAGCAGTATCGATAATGTTCTGCTCCAGGCCAATCCAGGCTGTACAAGTCACTTCTTGATTTCATAAACATTCCTAAACTTCATCCGGTAGACACACTGCTGCATGACAGTCAAACCTTTTAACAGACCTGCCGTTGGAGCCCACAGATTAAGATAGATGGAATTTATTGACGTTTTTTTCATTCATTTTAACATGTACTATGCTTGGTCTACTTTCCCCAGGTAGTGCAAAGGCAGGTGTTAGGTGACGTGGAAACTAAAACACTTATTTAATAGCCAGTTTTGTCGAAAATACTTCTTGCAAAAACTATTAAGGTCTGCTAATCTTTGTTCAAGTTACGATCGATAATGTTGAGAATGTTTTTTCAGGTTTACTGCTTATTTCAGCACATATTTCGCTTGATCTGCAGTGCGTGACTTTAAATTTCGCTTAGACCTAAGTTTTAAACTATAGTTTTAGACCAAAACTTGGTTTAAAACCTAATTAATGCAAAATTTAAAGTGACGATTAAATGCGGTTTTAAGTAGGGTTTTAAACCAGACGCTTCCGTTGAAACCAGAGTTAAAACCAAATATAATACCAAAACTCGGTTTAAAACCGAACTTAATCTGAACAATCCAGTTTCAAACCTGATCTCCGTAATGCATCAAGATAGGCGTTTCTTCTTAAAGACTAGTCTTTAAGTTTGGTTTAAAACCAAAACCACTTTAACTTTCGATTTAGCGAAAACAAGATGGCATTTGTTTACCCAGCGGTTGCTATTGCTGCCAACGTTTTAGGGCCAAATCGCCTACGACGTGCGCCTAATGTACAGCGCGAAACATGTTTATCTGACGAAGATGAGTTTCTTTCAACGCGTCAGAATGCTAGACGGATTCACCAGCTAGCCTTAGAATACATCCGGTGGCGTCGTCAGGTTGATGGTGCAAACGTAAGATGTCTAGTACTGAGCATGTGAAGCTCTTCCTGCATTACTTGGCCCGAGAAGGATACTATCACCAAGTCGATCGAGCTGAGGGACTTGCCGAGAGTTCACGCCCATAAAATATATCAATTCTGTGTATCATCAGCATATTTATAGGGTACCAAGGAAGTAGGTTTTTGGTTTAAAACTCAAGTTAAAAACCGAGTTTAAAACTGAAGTTAATCTGAGCATTGGTTTAAAACCAGACTTTATAGTCCAGATTAAGGTTTGGTTTAAAACTATAGTTTAAAACTTAGGTCTAAGCGAAATTTAAAGTCACCCAGTGTACTATCAGCTATCATGTAACAAATTTAGCAGCTTATTTTTTTGGCTTGTAAAATGAGCTGCATCTAATCACAGTACACATTAGAAACAGCATAAAAACTCACACCAGTAATGATTAAACTACAATCTACTACAATTACTGTATCGACTATGTTCCTGTGTTTGAATGCATCATCTTAGATATATGTCCGAATTTTATTTAGAGCTTATATTTTTAAAATCACTGTGTATATTTGCTATGCGTGTTCTCATGTGATCACTGGTATGATAAACAAAGTCTATAAATTACGACGATAATTCAAAAAGTTCGCAGACAAATATAGTTAGGCAAAAAAATAATCAGATCATATTTTGCCAGTTTTCAACATAATCTTTGGCAAATGAAACACATTTGGTCCAGCGTTTCTCCAAAGCTCAGATTCCTTGGCAGAAATAATTTTTATCTTGGTTTTCCGGCCAGCAATTTGCCATGCAGATTACGAGGGGTAAAGCAAGTTTGTAGTCTGATATAAATGAACATTATAAATGCAATTACACTGTGTTACTGATTATAACCATTTAACACTGCAATATTGCACAACTTATTCACAATTTCAGCTGGATGACCAATGCTGTGCCTCCACATCTAGTTTTTAGTTCAAAGTGTTCCTCCACCTTAAGTTACCAAAAGAGACAGAAAGAGGCCGAAAACCACAAATGGGGGCCCAAAGCCAAACTAGCATTCCCCACCTCTGTTTTTAATACTTTAACCACTAAACCAAATGCATTCTATTTCCAACAGAGTATGTTAAAGAGTAGCAAAATATGATGCATATCGCTTTTATATAGCTATGTTGGTCTACAAACTTTTTGAATGCCTCTTGTAACTACTGCAGCTGCAGCCTCTGACCTGTTGAGACTGTACAATGGTGGCGGCTTGCTGAAGACCATCAACACAGGTTGTGACAATTGAAAGAGATTGCTTTTCAATGTCGGCAAGCTGCTGAATGGCTAACTGGACGCTTATCACTCGCCGCTCGTCGGCCGTCTGCAGTTGCTACGCAAACATCACATCAACAGCAGACACTGCAACAGTAATAATCACAACTAGTAATGACTTGATATCTATATATCATGTCATATCATATCGTCAGAAAAATATCGACTTTGTCAATATATTGCAATATTCAAAAATATCGTGACGTTTTCAATTTTTTCACTATATTTGCTACAGATTCTTTACTACATTGTGTGACCGAAAAAAGACTACAAGTTAATGGTGTCGTAATTTAATTTCAGTCGCATTACAAGTTCATGCAGAAACACATTTTATTATCTAAATAATGCACACTGGCTTGCTCAATGTTCACAGTTTATTCCTGTGCTTGTATAAGATTTGCATACTTATTATTTAAAAAATATCAATATCGATATTGAAAATATTCAGTAAGATATCGTATCAAAATCAAAATCCTGATATTGAGTCATCACTAGTCGCAACAATGTTAATGGTGCCGTCATCATAGCACTGCCACTGTAGCAATTCACCCCTGGGGTCGGTTCATTTGTAGCACAGCGCCAGGTAACTGCCAACCTTTGGACCAAGCCAATCAGTCTAAGCCTCTTATCTTCCTAAACCGGCAGCTATAGTATTACACTCACCATCACCATTTATTATCTCCGCCAAGTGTGAACGTAGTGAACATTGGAGGAGATTAAGAGATTGGTCGTTCTCTCCATGTTTCCATCGTTCTGTGTACACGATGACTCATAATGGCAATGACGTCATTGCACCAACAGCACAAGCAGCAACGGCGGCTATTACTTTTCCCTCCCTCCGTGAAGCCGCTCTTCTTTCTCCCTCCCCTTTTCTTGTTGTAGGTGTAGTAGTAGTAGTAGTAGTAATGTTTAAATCACTTCACTTGGCGAAGACACGAACTTTCATGAGCGCCTTCTAGTTAACACTAAGACCAAAAGCTGATACTCATTTTACCATTCTACCGAGGATAGAAGACTGAGTCACATCAACAGCGAATATTGTAATGCCCTCTTGCATCATCGTAAAATGCATGATGTGATTGGTCTGAATAATGTTATGTACAGGGCACTCAAAGTGGAAAAAAACAAGCGCCAATACGAAAACGTTGGAGTGTTGGTTGCAGATCAAAATATTTTGTATTTAGCGTTTCATTTTGTAACTATCTTAGAAAAAAGTGGCCAAGAGAGTGCCAGTATGCCATAACATCCCACTTCAAACACTGGATAATAATATCTTGTGATACAACCAAATAATTCTTGTAAAATAAAAAAAGTCATAATTTAACAGGTAGTCCAAACTGCATCTCAAAACACTTACTGCAAGTAATATTTACCAAACTTAATTCAACAAATCCGAACAACAGACAAACATCTGAGACACAGTCAATGGCACTTGCAACTAACACCACTGGGTATATTTCATCATCAGCGCATTGTGGAATATGACCTATAATTGTGCTGGAAAAATACTCTAAGTATGACTTAACTGCAAAACTCCGTGTAAGTAAAGCTTTGCCATCGACATACCTGAAAGATGCGGGGCATGGCTGCCATGTAATGCTCATTCTGGACGACTTTTGTCTTTGCCAGTTCTGAATCATACTCTCTCTTACTGTCATCACAAGCCTGCTGCTTTGATGTCAAGTTCTGCCTTGACTGAAACCACATCATGCGAGTAAGTGAGTAGGGTTTAACGTCCATCTGACATAGTATAGATCATTTCAGGGATGGCTTTTGCAGGCAAAATTGCACATGCACATGCACACAGTCAATGGCACTTGCAACTAACACCACTGGGTATATTTCATCGTCAGCACATTGTGGAATATGACCTATAATTGTGCTGGAAAAATACTCTAAGTATGACTTAACTACAAAACTCTGAGTAAACAAACAAAATAACGAGTAAACAAAAAGTTTAACCTTTATAGAAAGTTTAACCTTTATGAAAAACAAAACACAATAAATAAAACATCAGGGGTAAAACTTAAATCCTCCTGAAAACTATCGTTTCCAGATGGACTAAAAAACGACCTAAACCTAAAATTGTAAGAACTGCCGATTATAATTGTGCATATGTATCAATAATGGCAGTTCTAATAATCTTCCCTGATATACTCCAGACAATCATCAATCTCATAATGCTGTCTATTGAAGGACAGGGGTAGAAACCACATCATGCAATCACATGTCAGACTATTACGAAATGAACCAAAGTTGCAGGAAAACAGTTATAAAGCCATCAGCCTACTCAAGCTCAGATCTGCCGGATGCCTGAAAATATGTGAATTTTCAAACTTTGAATGTCACCACAGCTCAGTTTGATCTTGCATGTCAGGGCTGTAATTTTTTGTTCAACTAAGTCAAATTCAATCCAAACCCTGACCCCGCCTAACCCTGGCATATCCATAATATTCTAGCAGCAGCAAATATAATAAATTCAACTTACTTTTTCAATATCCACTCTTAAAACATAAACATCCTGCTCAATTTTCAGATGTGCCTCTTGAACCTTTTCCCACTCTCTGTAAGCTTTTTCATACTGCTTTTTCGCCTGAACATCAAAAAACACCAATACACGGCAGTGCGATATAGTCGCAAAAACTATTTCTACATCCACTTTGCATGTTTACACAAATTATGCAGCAGTCTTTCATGTCTCACAAACAGTCAGTGCCATGCATCAATTTTAAACAGACGTCTAATGCACCTAACAGGCACTCACTCAATTTTTGCTTAAGTGAGCCACTTTTTCCGGAAGCACTCCAATTTTGGCCAGTCCCCGAATTACTTTTGTAAACTGAGGTGGCAAACAATTTTACAGACTGCACATACTTGTGTCACTCAGAACAAAAAATACCCAGCTGTTGCTAGGGAAGATGCACTGCAGCCTATACAGTTCCTGTTGAAGTGCTGACCTTCAAAGTCATCCAAAGTGAATAATTTTCATTTCATCTGAAAGGGTGTATGCCACTTCCTATTAGTGATTAATAGTAACCTTGGCTGTATGTCTCACTGTTTCTGAGATATGGGCAGTTTTCTGTTGCAAACGCACATTTTTTCTACCCCCTCCATTCAACCCCAAATTTAAAAATGTTTACCTTGCACTAGATTGCTAAAATTTTGCACAGCTGGTCTAAGACATAGCGCTAATTAATTCTGTAAAATGTTTCCCCTACCTACCGTTTAGCCACAATACAGTCATGACAGACAAACAGAGAAACAGACAGACAGAAAGACAGATGACACATCGTGCTATAGATTAGACGTCTTACAGCATCACTGTAGTGCGTCAATAAAACAAACATGAATACCATCGTAAAAAATACAGATTTTGTTTATACAAGTTAAATACAGATATTCATAAGATTGTTGACATGTAAAAGTGGCAAGAAGCATACACGATCAAGCTGCGAATGTTGATTCTGATAAATAGATTGCTGCTTCCCACCATCAGCAATAAACTAAACAATAACAGCAACAAATTACCAAATGGCTAAAAGCACAATGGGCATAAAAAATCAAAAAGTAATGAAAAAAAACATTGCCATAAGCATACAGCTGAAAAAAGCTGTTGAACATATAATCCAACAAAGAACGACCTTCACATAATTCTTTTATCAAGTCAGCAAAAAAACGATTAAGCCTATCACAAACGAAGCACTCCTGACACTGGATTAAAATTTTAAACTCAAAACATTACTAACATCAGTAATCTGCAAATTTCCATTCGAACGTAAACTACAGTAGACAACAATGCGGGCACATAGAGCATCTCATTAAGATCTGTATAGTGTTGGTTCAACAGTCTTCATGTTGTCATAATTAACTACACAGTTTGAACACTGGATCATCAGCATCACTTCTGCTTCAGTTTGCAAAAGATAACAGCAACCAGTAGCAATTTTCAGCCTTCTGCCTGACTACAAAATTTGTCTAAATTATCAAATAATTTCGATCAATTTTTGAAGATTAATCTATTAAAAAATGTTTAAACTGGTTGCAGCTCTACTTTCTACCCATTTCTCTGGCAATTATTATTACTACTGTGCACCGAATCAGCTAGTAAGCGCAAAGACATGCAGAATGCATATAAGTAACAACCAAACCTTTTTGCGTTCTTGTTTGATATCGTAAATAGATGACTGCAACGTTGACATCACGGAACTTGTGAGTTTCTCAGCCACAGTTTCACGTTGACCAGCAATGTCATTCAACTCAGACAGCACTTTGTTGAACCCCAGCACACATGTGAACCTGCATCACAAGAATGAATACAAGTATATTATTCATGAACCAACAAATAAATACCTAGCCTACGTGATGGACAGAACTGAAAAATTGGTCCGAAAAAACTATGTTTTCTTCTAAATTAAAAAAAAACTAAAAATTCTCAAAAATCCAGTTTAAGATTTTTTTAATTTGTTGCAAAAATTATTACATATCATAATTTAATTCATACTTTTATCATGTTTTTTTGAGCTATGACGTTAATCATGTCATAATGTTATTCACTCTTAAGAGAGTGTACAACATGTTGTTCCTGCATTGCAATTTTCTGCACGATGTTCACTGGACAAAAAACCCAAAAAACCTAAAAATTTTCTACAACAAAATCTAGGTTTTTTCCAGCCCTGGTGATAAAGACAGCCAAACCAAGGCAACTGTACACTGCTGCTAAAAGAGCAGAAGTCAGATTCCAGCACTTCACATGATTTCCATACTGCTAATATATTTCTGTCCATTCTGTCCATCAAATAACTGGCTGTCTGACCTCTGGAGGTAAATGATCTTCATAGAATGACATAGAGCCGGATTCTTAAAATCTCATGTGTCACGTACACTGTGTTCCAAAATTAGCAATCCCCCCTTGATTCAAATGCAGATAATTCAGTTTGTAGTTCATGGATTTGAATCAAATACCATACACTGCATTACCTTAAAATTACTTATCATCACACATATTATGACGCCCACAACTTACCATGTGTGCTCAGTGTAACATCATTATAATGTCAGAGTTTGTTCATATTAAGAGAGGGTTCCCACTCGAATAACAGAATCGAAATTCAGGTCTTTAGGAGGACTTTTTCAGCACCATAAAAACAAGAAAAACCCATCGACGGACTTAGCTAAACCATAAGCACCTGAGTTATTTTAGTCAAAAAACATGATACATGAAGTATTACCTGACAGATTAATGATGTATGTCAATCAAGCACATAATATTTATATAAAAACAATTCCAGTAATTAAGCACAAATACAACTAAAAAAATTACGGATTCAATATCTTGTTTTTTCAGAATAACATTAACAAAAATCAGGACTTACTCATGACTTTTTCAGCACCCATGTCCAATTTCAGGACTTTTCAGGTCCTGAAAAATGAAAAGTCAAATTTCATGACTTTTCAGGACCAGTGGAAACCCTGTTAAGATTACGTTCAATACATTGACATTATTAACAAAGGGATCACGCAGCAGCATACCCGCCTTAGACTAAGAGCTTGCGTCAAGGCCAACGACGGCCACTTTGAGCTCTGACTTTAAATGCTAGTTCAGAATGACTGACTCCATGAATGTTTTGAATTTCGTAAAAATACATCAGGTATTAACGATTTTATGCCAACTTATCTGAAAAGAGGGCAAAAATTTTGGAACACAGAGTATTTCACTTCAGTCAGTGCAGTTGGCCTATATTCACCTAAGGCACCATCTTAATCAGTAGAGACATGATAACGATAATTACAAATAACTCACTCTGCTATATCTTTCTTTTTCTCATTCTTCTCCTTGGGTTGAAAACTTTTGACAAGTCTTCTACAAACAGGCAGCATACATGTACGCAGCATTCTTACAAATTCCGGTATGCAAAATTACCTACATGTAACAGCAATGACATAATAACCTACGGATACCTGTGCAAAAAAATTACAACAAAAACAATATTCACTCACTTCAGCTTTGTTGCATATTCCAGTTCAATGGCACATTTTTCTTTCATGAAATGTAGAATTCTTTCACAAAACTCTGTCCCTTTCTGTGTGTGAGTAAGAACGTTATCAAACTGATCCTGAACAGCCAGACAACAACAATTATCTGTCACAGTAATAAACAAAGAAATAAAGCCCCCACTTAACTATAAAAAGTTTGTCAACGACAAATTACTTTATAGCCATTGCACTGTTGAAGGACACTGTTGAAGGAAGACTCACACAGGCTACAGGCATTCCACATGACATGCCAAAGACGTATTCTTGGTGTTAGATGGAATGACTTCGTCACCAACAGGGCTGTAGCTGACAGAACAAATCTGCCAAGTATACTCAGTACCATAGCCGCTCGCCGTCACTCCTTTTTCAGCCATATTCGCCGTTTGCCCGCCAACACACCAGCACATAAGGCCCTGAAGCTTGCAGTGGACTCCAAGTCCGGAGACATACCACGACTGGAATCGCTCCGCTGGCAGACCACGTACTAGATGGATGAGTCAGATTGTGTGGGACACCGGACTCACTGCTGCCGACGCATGGGCTCTTGCCGATGACCGGTCAACGTGGAGGGTGCTACGACCCACAGCTGGTTACGTGCAGCAGTGAGTGAGTGAGTATTGCAAAGCAGATTTTACAAGTAAGTTTATTCTCATGCACCTTGCAATTGTGAATATTTGCAGCATGCAAAGCCACGCCCTGTTGTTCGTACGAAATCACATAGCAATGCTAATTCTACCGATTTCAGTCACCTCTGAAGCAATGCTGGTTACTGTTAATAACAGGCTTATGTTTAAAATCTAAACTGTTCACGACCTATCGTGTAATGCTAGAAGATATGCCGTATGGTCTCAGGGGACATAAAAAACTGGTGAAAGGCAAATCAAAGCTGGATTCAAACAAATGTTTTCTTCAGTCAAAGAGTGGTCAATGGCTGGAATGGACTCCCGGCAACAGTTGTGAACGCAAAATCAGTCAACAGTTTCAAGAATGCCTACGACCGCCTTTGTTGCAAAGATACGGACGATACAATCTGACTAGCTGCCTGTCCATTAATCTACAAGTACAAGTACAAGTAAGTCTAAGCTACATACGGCCTGCACTCTCTGCCCATCGTCAGTCAGTCAGCCTCTCAGGTGTGCATGCATAGCAATACAGGTAAACAAAACAGGAAAAAAGTGCGCGACAGTCAAAAACGACGATGACAACAACGAAACATACCCACAAATCAACAGACCAACTCATCCTAACATACACAAGCTCAGCTTCCACGCAAATAAGTATGTTTTAACAAATACTGACAAATAATACGCCTGAAACCTCCGCGATAAACAAAGCAACGAACCACTGAATCGTACTCTGTTTACTGAAGTAACGTACATAACGTATCTCCAGGTGCGCCAAGTTTCGTTTCAATTTCAACTATAAATTCATTCATTCATTCATTCAAAGTTTAATAAAAACAGACAAAACGCTGTTACACAATAAAAACGAGCGGAAGTCAATAAAATGGTACGAACAAATAGTCCAAGCTAATACAAATTGTCATTATATAGCATTCTTATAATAAGGATAATGAGGATGCTCTGGGTAGTACTTGTCCAGCAGTGAGAGCAGTACAGCGTAGAACTTGTCAAATTCCTCCTGCGGGTCCCCACTGCGACAGACAGTGTGCACCTGCAGAGGATCAACGTCAGCTAGAAAACGTGCGTGTTGTGCTGCCGTGTGTTTTCTGAACGTACGCACACACCTGGTCTTTGTAACTGTTCTCTTGACATGGCCAGTATAGGCAACGATTGCCATGTGGTCGCTTTTTACTGTCGATTTAACAACCTTGATGTTCTCATAGTATAGATCAGAGACGTACACACGGTCAAGGTATCTGTCGCCTCTGGTTGGCTGAGACACAATAGATGTTAATCCTGTTCTGACAACCAATTGAAGTCATTGCCTTTTGTTTCCGTTATTTTAGCTGTAGTTTCTTAGTAACGAACACGGTACGTTACATTATTTTTGCTACAAAGCGTGCTCGTTGTGTCAGCTTACCACCAGCACTTTCAGAACTTCCACAACTGATAACGTCATTAAAGATGTTTTTTTCTGATTAGAATTAGATCGTCAAACAGACTCACAGTGACGCGAACACGTTTATGACGTCATGAGCAAGTGCGCTATAGGGGTCTATTGTCTCAGCAAGCTGTAAAATGCCACAATCAATCAATCAATCAATCAGTATTGCCTTATAGTAGCAGAACTAGACCTACTTCAAGGTTAGACAGATAATAGAAAAGTTCAGACGATGATGTCCGGATATGACTTTCTGAAGAGCCAGGTTTTAAGCTGATGACAAAACATTGGGAGTGACTCAGATGTTGTTATGTCCTCCGGTAAAGTGTTCCAGACACGAGGTCCAGCAACCGTGAAAGCCCGGTTACCAACAGTTGACAGTCTGGCATGTGGCACCAGCAGGCTATTAGTGCCAGCGGATCAAGCGCAATGTCCGACGACCGGGCAGATCGGCAACAGGAACGAGTGGACCCAAGTACCGCGGCGCACTTCCGTGAAGAACTTTGTGTCAGAAAGGCAACTTTGTACTCAATCCGCTCTGGGACGCGCAGAATGGAGTGTAGACTGGCAAGCGCGTCGGTGATGTGGTCTGCGGATCTCATGTGGTAGATGAGCCGTGCCGCCGCATTCAGTACTGACTGAAGACGACGTACCAGATAAGCCGGAAGACCGATCAGTACGGCATTTCCGTAGTCCAGTCTGGACAGCACCAAGGTGACCACCAAAGACTGGAACGTGGCTGGCTGTACTGAGCGGCGGATCTAACGTAATTGTCGGAGTGCTGCAAAGCAACGCGACACGGTTCTTTTAACGTGCGTCCTCACGATCAGGTCACTGTCAATGTAAATGCCCAGGTCACGGACAGACTTCGCTGGGTCGACTGCGGCCCCATCGATTAGCAGTGCGGTGGTCGGCAGTTGATGCAGACGACGGCTGGTTGCGCACCACAAAAGTTCTGCCTTGTCTGGATTTGACTACAGCCTGTTTGACTTCATCCAGCCAGATGTCTCGTCCACGCAGCTAGTAAGTTTCGTCGAGAACGGAGCTACACCAGCACGCCAACATGATCCGCGAACCTGCCTGTCGTCAGCGTAGAGATGAGCCGATAGGCGGTGGCTTTCGATCAGTGAAATCAGATCGACAGTGTAAAGTACAAACAGTATTGGCCCCAGAATTGAGCCTTGTGGCAGGCCGCATATCAGACGAGTTGTAGTTGTAGTTGACTTGTTGGGTCGTCCTCGTCAGACAGGTACGACCGAATCCACCGATGGGCGACGTCGTCGATGCCGAACGTCACCTGTAGACGCTGTAGGAGGATATCATGATCAACTGTGTCGAACGCGGCTGACAAATCTAAAAAAAACAGGGCAGCCACGTCTCCACGTCTTTGATTAATAAAACTAAATTTCTAAACGATAATGACTTTCTTGTCCGTATGCTGTACAAATATTCGTATTAACGCAACGCACCAACTGATACTACTAGTAGCCTAACTAAACTGAACTGATGTGAATGTGAATATTGTGAGTCGCTGCTTTTTATACTAGTTGTTTTATAGGCGATGAACTTTCTTTTAATTTACAGTTATTAGCTAACAAACATAATACGAAACTTGATTTGTTTGTCTGTTTTTAGTGTTTTTAACCATAAATCCACCCATTTGTTCTGTCTGTAACGATAATTTTTAAAAGTAAGTTTTGTTAAAGTCGTTTTCAGCTTTCGGACAAACTCAAAGTCAAACTATAAGACCTTTTCCGCTTGCATGCTTTTGGATTTATTATGTATTTTGTGCTTGCGTTGTTGAAAGTTACGCCTGTCAACTTTACATTAAACGAATATATGATGATGATGATCCACGGTCGACAGCTTGAATGATATCGGACAGCACACGCAAGACAGCGGTCTCGGTCGAGTGACCGGTTCGGAAACCGGACTGGAGTGTCGGCAGTAAGTTTTCGGAGGTCAAGTAGTTCATCAGCTGACGAACGACGAAACGCTCAAAAACTTTCGACAAGACCGACAGGTTCGATAGCGAACGATATGAGCTGGCGTCGGTAACGTCGAGGTTGGCTTTTATAACAACTGGTGTTATGAACGCGTAGCGAAAAACATTCGGAAAATGGCACGTGTCCAGTGAATGATTAAACAGTTCGACGATGAACGGCGCAACCAGATGCTTCAGAATGTTCGTCGGCATTGGATCGGCGGCCGATGACTTGTCGGGTAAACGTCGAACAGCACTGATGACGTCATCGCACGTTAGCGGTTGGAAAGCCGTGAAGGACACGCCAGGACAGCACTGAAGGTGGGCGGCGGCTCGTCTTTTATACTGAAACGCACTTTTTGAACTTTTTCAGTGGAAAAGCGGCTGAACTCCTCGACGTCGATGATAGAGCTGGCAGGAACACGACCAAGAAGTTCCTCCACTGACCTCCACAGCTTCCTCGGCTGTGACTGATCAGACTCCGACTTGCGGCGCCAAAACTCGGAACTCTTCTGATAACGAAGCTGGCGATACATGTATGCGCGTCGCTGTCCATGTCATGCCTCCTTAGCTGCAGCGGCGGCCTTGGTGACGGCGTCGGCAGGAAACTTGTCGGCCCAGCTGCTCGCAGCAGCAGACGCACGTTCGAGTCGACGCGTAAGCCGCTTCGCTTGCCGACATTCGTTGTCAAACCAAGGGTCCGATGGGCGTGGTCGGCGAGTGAACTGGTGGACTGGAAGTGACTGATCTACCAGCGCGTTGATCTCGTCGTCATACAGCGACGCCATGTCGTCGACGTCTGCCGGCCATGCGTAGGCTAACCGTGAAGTGGACAGCTGTGAACGAAACTCCTTAATGTCCATGCGACGCCACCGGCGGGAGCTGACGGACACGGTGGGTCGCTCAGCACGAGCCACATTGACCACAGCCGGAATAAAAGACGAAGCGCTGCACGTCATCTACAGTAGACCGGGGCCGGCTAGCCGTGAATTTCACGGCCGGCTTAGCATTTTCGCGGCTAAGGTCTCGGCTTAGCCGCGATTCTCACGGCGACGGCAGCTTAGCATTTTCGCTGCGTTCCTGCAATTTCGTGCAGTTTTTACACTTTTGCTACGTTTTCGCGTTTTTAACGTTTTTTTTCTTTCTGTGAATATTTTTTATATTAAAAAACGTTTAGGGC
>Ga0209671_1001294_pt1 | contig 20484 bp, 12 predicted proteins | sample WorMetHERISLAND2_2_FD_187401 | JGI IMG/M metagenome (GOLD analysis project Ga0209671, IMG submission 187401) | Marine gutless worms symbiont microbial communities from Max Planck institute for Marine Microbiology, Germany - Olavius geniculatus... | ecosystem: Host-associated > Annelida >... | reverse complement strand
GACCTTAGCCATGTGGTTGATTTAGATCCCAGGGCTGTGTGAAGGTGGGGCTGATCTGACAACATTGATGCCTACTGGCGGTGTGATTCATTGCGATAATTACGTGGGATTTGCGGCTGTCTACCGAGTCTGCTTTGCAATGGCCAGCTTCTTTTTCGTTTTTGCTCTTTTGATGATTAATGTAAAGACATCTAAAGATCCTCGGTCTGCAGTTCAGAATGGGTGAGCTTGATGTGCTTTTGTTTACCTCTAACTTGAGTAGAACAAATAGTATATTTGCAGAATTTTGAGTACGTGCTTAATATGCAACTGCAACTAATTTTTATTTTGTCAGAAGTTTAGCACTCAATTTATTTGATATAATTATGTAGATTTTGGTCAGATATTTTATTAGCATATTCACAGTACACAGATATACCAGTGCAAATCACTATAACTTGATGCTTTTCAGTTTTCTGATAAACTGCAAGCTACACTGTTTAGTAGAGAATTTTGCTGTGTGCTGGTGCTACGTATATGAGTTTCAGCTGTGCACAAACGTTTTAGTGCTAATCAAGTGAACTTGTACACAGCTTATAGTACATGCTGGCTTATAGCTTTAGTCTAAACTGAACCATTGACTGTGTAAAGCCCAAATTCCATTACGCCGACTTTGCAACAAAATCCAGGACAAGTTCTCGACAAAGTTGTGCATTTGTCGTGGACACAAATCATGAAAGTCCGCAACATAAATCAAGTCGCCGACTTTCATGATTTGTGTCCACGACTTTGTCGGGAACTTGTTCCGGACTTTGTCACGTACTTTCCTCGTGCATTGTAACGGTCTAAATTCCATTAGATCGACACAAACGGGTTTGCCGCGGTCTTGTCATGGACTTTGTCGCAAACATCTCGACATTTTGAGGTGGTTTGTGTTCACGACTTTCATGATTTGTGTCCACAACTTTCCCCGCAGGGAAGTTTCGGTGAATGTCAGCGTAATGAAATTTGGGCTTAATCCAGGATGTAGTCATACCATGGTATCTTTTTTGCCTCTCTTTTGCCTCCATTGCAGTGGCAGTGTACTGAATGTTTCCAGTTCATATTTACACCGTGTCCAACAATTTGACACTCCTACAGAAAAGTTAGTTAAAAATCATTAATATGCGACAGATTTTTACAAAATTTGAAACGCTGATGCAGACAACAATTCTGAACTAGTCTTTAAAGTTAGTGCTTAAAGTGGCCATCTTTGGTCCCGATGCTAGTCTTAGTCTTAGGCAGGTATGCTGGTGCTTGATCTGTAACAGCTTACTGAATGTAGCTCTGACGTAAACAAACTCTGACATCATAATGACTTTACACTGAGCACACAGGGTAAGGTGCAGTAAGGTATGACGCTAAGTGATGATAAGATAGTACAGTGTACGATATTTTGCTGAAATCCATCAACTACAAACTGTGTGTTTGAAGCAAGGGCTGGTGCTAATTTTGCGACACAGTGTATATTGCAACTGGCTGTTGGCTTATTGCAGGAGTGACGGTGGTGCAACATTTTTTGCTGTTATTTATATGTTACTTTGATGTTGTTGAGTATTGACAGTGACAGCAGTTGAATTGTTATTTGATCAACTACATACAATATTGTACTGTGATAATCTGTAAACTGTGTCTAGGTTTTGGTTCTTTAAGATCATTGCCATGGTTGGCTTATGCATTGGAGTCTTTTTCATCGAAGGTGAATCAGCGGCCAAGTTTGCTCTAGGTATAACATTTTGTATGCATTGTTTGTATAAATTTGAGCACTTTTCACTGTTTTTGTCATTTTTCCATCATCAGTGATAGATGCACACCAGGAATGCATTTGTGAATTAAAATAGTTTTATTCTAAGTGATGGATGTATACCCCAATTTTTTTGGAAACCCTTTAACTAGGTCAGACAAATCTGAGAAATATTTATCTGCTTGATACTAGAAAAGTTTTTAACTGCTAAACTATTGAGAATTTTTGTTATATTTCATTCAGAAAAGAATGCACATATTCACCAGAATTTGTCAATTAGCAACTAAAACTTTTACATAAGTTGGTTTTTTTTTGCTTAAAATCGATGGCAGCTATTTTGTAAGTGTAACAAAAGCATGGCAAACGTCAAATTCTCCCAGCATAATGTGAAAATTTGCATGTCTTGATGAGTGATCTAATTGGTGTTGCATTGCAGCGTGGATGGTTATTGGAATGATCGGCTCTTTCTTGTTCATACTGATCCAGCTGGTTCTCATTGTCGACTTTGCTCATGCCTGGAATGAAAAGTGGGTCGGCAAATATGAGGACACTCAGTCCAAAGCCTGGCTGGCTGGTATGTCAGTTTGTGATCAGTACTTCTGTTGTTTCTCTGATTTATGTCAGTATACATTTTTTTTTAAAAAAAGGTGAAGTCTGATGCTTGCTATAGCACTTCTTACATAACTCATGGCCAGAAGTGCTCAGTTGCAATTTTGGAAATGGCAGCTGATTAGCATAAGCTAATGATACCACAGTGCAGCATGTGGCCATCCATTGTTTACTTCAGCGAACAATTGGACCCGCGGTTTTCAGCTAGCAGAATCATTTCCCCAGTCAGTCACACTAGGCCTTCATCCCATAGCTCATAAGCTATTATTCATTTCCAGCCCCACTAAGGTTAGCAGGCTGAGTTTACCTGAGCACGCAGTAGGTTAATAACTTGTTCGAGGTTGCTTGCAACTGACCCATGCTGAAAATTGATCCTTAACCTGAAAGTTACAAGTTGAAACCAATCACTAGCCCAGTTGCACTTACACCGTGTTTTAGAAAAAAAACAGTCAAAATTGTTTTTGTTATATCTTTGTCAAATTTTACTAACTTTGATAATTTTTGGCATGTTGATGGCCAAGACGATATTATTATGTATGGTGCACTCACTTACCACTTCACCTAATTTATGTCAATGCACTACCATGTGAAACATAGATGCTCTAAATTGTTGCATAATGCTGAGCTGTTGTCACAAGTAAACACTGTAATGAGTTAATTAGGCACAAAATACACTAAAATGTGAATTATTTCACAGAGTTATAAGTTTGTATAACAACTCGCTTGCAAATTAGAATTTATGCCAAAGTGTGCTCTGCATACAAAGACGCAGTGGCTTAAATGCAATGCCAGTGGCTGATAGCAGAATCAACGATCGACTGATCAAATGCATTTACTCATCGATTAGACGAGTTTTAAGCTTATCAGCCAGCTATTTTGTTGTCTGCTGTTTTCGGCATAAAATATTTAATACCACAAAATTATTAAACCATGTCACACCTTCTGTCGAATTGATGATGCAAAGGTGAGCCATCCTGATACAAATAGTCGCCGTGTAATGTAACAATTTGGAGCATCTGTATTTCACATGGTAGTGCATTGACATAAATTAGGTGAGGTGGTAAGTGAGTGCACCGTACATAACAGTATTATCTTGGCCATCTTCATGCCAAAAATTATCAAAGTTGGTGGAAATTTGACAAAGTTATGCCAAAAACAATTTTGACTGTTTTTTTTTCTGAGACACAGTGTACACAGGCACATAGGTGTTACCAACTTGTTTGGAGTTGTTACTTGGTAGCAGACCAGCCAATACTTGAACTCGGTACCTCTCGGACACATATCCAGCGCCGTAACTGCTGTGGGGCTTTTTTGGAACAGGCATATCAAACACTGTGGGTGCTGTGCTTGTAGTGTAAGTGTATGCATACATGTTACAGGTACTTGCTTGTATCTGTTGCCAAAGAGATTTGCTGAATGGCCCAAGCATAAAATGTAACTAAGTCTAAAAAGGCCAAACGCTTGTGAGTAACGTGATGAAATAAATCTGGTGTTCAATTCTCTATGTGGTAGCTGAACTTTTTATAATTACATCTGATGATTATTTTGTAAGACTTTTGACTCATGGTAGAATGCATAGAAAAAATGGCAGACATGTAGCTTAAAAGATGCATTGTGCGGCTAGATGCTACTGGTAGTTTGTGGCACTGTAGTGTATCTTCATCCTTTACAATTGCTGAGCGATTTGAATTTTGTCATGTTATGGTGTTATTGACATATGTTAATGCTGCCGATGATGATGTGCTCTGTTGTATTTTATAGGTTTGCTCGGCTTCACCATCTTCTTTTTCCTCTTCTCCATTGTTCTGGTTGCGCTGTTCTACGTATTCTATGCTCATGGGGTAAGTCTGTTTTAACACATTGGTATATGCTTGTATTGAGAAGCTTATTTGTATTGAAATGTGTCGGTATTTATTGAAAATCGTTCATCAATGTAGTGTTTGCTCATTTTTGCTGCTGATTGACTGTTAAATTACGGTATTTGAGTAATGTTCATTATCTCATTATCTTTGTTTCTGTTTTGGAGTTACAATAATCGTTTTGGAGTTACAATAATCTTTATCATTGCTGGTTGATTGAATTCGTGTTTGTGTGGGCTGGTCTAGTAGATGTGCTATATTACATTTATTTATTTAGTAAATGTTATAGTTGATTTTTTTCTGTATTCTTGTTTATTTTTTAAAATTGTAAACAGAACACTGCTGCAGATATGTAAATGTGTTATCATTGTTCATGAGATTTTCATCACTATTTGAGGCTTGACACTGTTGTTGGACAGTTGTCAAAAGTACTGACTTAACACGTTTCATAAGTTTTTTTTCGACACTGGTATAACCTAGAGTAACTCCTGAAAAATGGATCTGTTAAACATAAGATTTTTTTAGCAGTTGCTTAGAGTAAATAGAGTGAGTTACAGGAAGTTTTTTGTAGCTGGTAATAAGTAAGTTACAATTATGAATAAATGTCATCATTGTTTTGTGCCTTAGATTCGACCACTGGCTGACATTGTGCACTTTAAATATGCATCTACTTACTTACTACAACTTACTTACATAAGTAGAGCTGGCAAATTAACGCGTTTACTTGATGCTTTAACACATTATAGAATTCTCTCTCTCCTTCAGGCTGGTTTAGATCCCTCGGGTGAGAGGTCAGCCACGCGGGTTCTCCGTCTCCACTCGGCTCTATTCTCCACATCCATCAGGTCAACCCGCAAGTCCTCCATGTTGTACTTCACGGCCGAGTTGATGTTATATATTGATTTATGTAAAAAATCTGTTCAGTTAAGAATTAAGCTGCATTAAAAAATTACTGCATGTTAATAGAATTAATGCAGATAAGTAAATTTACTAAATTTTGTGAAGCAGCAGTTGCAGTATTTTATTAAACTGTGGTTATTTTGATGATAGAATAATACTCAAGTAATTAAAAATTGTTGCGTTGCCATTCTGTCGCTACTGTCACAGTCCTGCGACACAGCCACGAGTTCATCGTTCGTCATTCCAGTCATTCTCTCGATGTAGTCCATCTGCAACTTCAACAATATAGTGATGCATCAATTAACGTGTTAAGTTAATGTGTGCGTGAAAAAAAATTAACACATGCGTTAATGCTGTTAAACAAAATAATGCCTCGACAGCACTACAAATAAGCAGACTTGTTGTGTTCAGCCGGAATGCTCCATGCACAAATTCTTTGTCAGCTTCAACCTCGTGCTGTGTGCCATCGTGTCCGTTGTTTCCATACTTCCTCCCATTCAGGAAGGTACAGTGTGCTCCAAACATCTGCTTGTTGGCTCTCAGAATATATTAAGCATCTGCTGTCATGTTCAGTCGAAATGGAGAACTTAACTTTTGGTCGCAAGATTTGTAACAGGAAATTTTGCAACTTCATTTGCATGTTTAATTAAGAATGTTACTTAGAAGTGGAAGTAGTATTTAAAATATCAGATTTTATGAATCGTGGAAATTAAGAACTGCAGTAAATTAAATTAAATGCTTTTGTCTGTTCGAATTTACATGTTGTTGATATATATGGATGTCTTAAGTGCATCATTATAATATAGCAAGCTATTTTTGTTCAGTATACAGTAGGAATTTGATTATTTTGACTTTTTGAAGATAACTTACATTGTTTGGTTTAAGATTAAGAAGGATATACCGAGTTGATGTTATATATTGATTTATGTAAAAAAAACTGTTCAATTTATAATACGGTGTAAGGGTGACATCGTGGTTGTAGATATAAAACAGCACAAATCACAGTTTTAAAATTCAAACTTTGCCATTACACAGTCAGCAAAGTTCTCCTTCACCTATTCACCTATTCATGGGGAAGCCCCCCCATGAACGGATTTTCACCAAATTCTGAACATCAGGAGATACGCTGGACGTAATCACCTGTGCAAATTTTGGTGTGGAAAAATTAAGGGGTTTGGGATATACGGGGGATCAAATTTTGGAGTCTCCCATTGAAATGGCTGGTCACCCTTACAACAGTGCTGCGCTACCGCGCAGCCTGTGATCGTATAAACTAAGTTATAGTTGTACATGACATTGTGCTGTAGTGAAACATGAATGCTGTGTGTGCATTTCAGCCAACCCACGGTCTGGACTGCTCCAGTCGTCTGTAATTACCATCTATGTCATGTACTTGACCTGGTCCGCTATGACTAACAACCCAAGTCAGTTACCACCATGCCATCTTTTTCTGTAGCTTCTTATGTCCGATTTCTGTTGCCGAAGTTGATCATACCCGTAGCCAGGGTTGTTGGATAGATTTGATCAAATCCCCACATCAGCCAAAACTGCAAAGTGTTGCACAAGAAAAAACAAGTTTGCCATCACCTGATGCAAGTTTTTGAGCTAGAAATGCATACAAATGCATTTGTAGCCGGGGCTTTGCCCTGGAACCCACTAGGGGAGCTCACTGCATTTCTCATGCTTTCTGGATTAATATAGTACCGATTTGCAGCCCGTGGATATGGAGTTGAACCCCTTTTGAAAAAATCTGGTCAGGGACCTGTTTCATGCATTGGAGAATCTCTGGGGGGTCAAGCACGGTCTGTACTAGCTAGCTTCTTCAGTTGTTGTGTAAGCATGTTACAGTTGCCAGCACTTTGATTTGGGAGACTACTTTGACCGGGAATGACTTTGATGCAGTAGGCACAGGAAATAAAAGTCTGATGTTGCACGTGATACTGAACAACACAGTAGTGAAAGTACATGCTTTGCATTTTGTGTGTGCAGTTTTTCTGTTCGTGAGCAACTGATTATAACTCATGTGCAAGCATTGCTTGGTCTCAATGTTTACAGCTGCCATTTATTTAGAAGTTGCCATGTGATTAGTGATGGTCGAGTAGTGTGTATTTTGAAGCCAGTCTTACATGCGGTGATTTAGATCGTGCGTGCAATCCAACGTTCACGTCATTCTTTGACCATGGTTCTTCCCCGGCTGGCAACATGACGACTGGCTCAACTCCCTCTGATGCAGTGTCGGGAGTCGGCTTTGATTGGAAGAGCATTGTATCCCTGGCTGTTTTCATTGGCTGTGTCCTCTACTCCAGGTATTGTCATTTATCAGTAAGGCCCTCAGTTTTCTCTGGCAAATTTTGCCAAATTCCGCAGGCCAGTTCGCAAAATTCCACGGCTCACGGCGGCAAAATTATTCAAATTTTATGGCTTGCCACCACCGTGTGTTTGTGAGTAAGCTGAGCTCTATCCTGTCGAAAAAACTTAAGTTATTGAAGGCTGGCGTTGTGCTTGGTTATGCTAGCAACATTCAAAGAAAATTATCAATTTTTTTAAAGTGCAATCTGTCAAGTCAAATTGTGTTTATTTATGATTGTGTGCCGTATTGCGATGGCTATTAGTAGAGCTCACAGATTTAGGCAGCTTAGTTTGAATTTTTGCCTGATATGATTAGTCTGTTTACTGTAGTTGTGTTGCGAAGCTGACGATTGTACTGATCATCAGTCGCTTCTCAATTTCTGCAAAATTTTACAGAAAAGGGCGAAGTCCGTTTTTCGACTTGAAATTCCACGAAAACTGTGGCCCTGCTTATCAGGCGGAATTGCTCTGGTGATATTTTGCAGCGCCAGTAGTTTAGTCTCTTTGTCCATCTGTCTATTTTTCTGCCAGTGTCTCACCAGTCACATTCAACAGATTCACATGCCACTTAGCACTAGCAGGCACATTTGCTGGGGTCCATCGACACATCGTGTTAGATGGGGGTTTCTGACCCCAAGTGGAAAGGAGGATTTTGGCATTGCATCCCCAGTCTAATCTTGCAGTTGTTTATCTGTGATTCCCTTGGAGGCAGCAACAGTCAGTGATTTCACGTTTTACCGAATTACTTTGGTCACTTGTTTACAGATTTTCTTAATTTTTCGTCTTATTGTTTATCACATCGTGTCATACAATCACGGATGATTTAATTTTAAGTAAATGTCACGTCATATCTGTATGACGTCACATTGTGTGGATAATGTCTTTAGTTTGGTTGTGTTCTAAGTAAGTATGAGCTTGTGTGATGGCCTGATTTTGTCTGTTTATCGGCACACTACAAGTATGGTGGGATGATGATGATGATGATTTTTATTATTATTATTATTATAATATATTTATTATTGTGTTTTGCTGATGATGAGAACAGTTGTCCAAGCATGTTTGTGTATGTTGATGTCATGAATTTAGGTTCGTAAATATGAAGTTAGTATATTCTGCGTACTTTTCTAAGGTGACACCTGCAGTCATTTTATCGACAATTTTTTGCAGAAGACGGATGATCTTTATGAATGTACCTGACAAAGATATGAGAAAGCTGCATTTAAACGAGGAGTATACAGTGTAGAGGATTTGTCAATAGTAATGACAATGAATGATTAATTTCTCCATTGAAACTATTACCAGAGTTACCAGTTTACTCGAGTTGTCTTGTAATTAAGCTGTAAAAGGGAATTTGTTGGTTACTCCGTGCTGTATTCTGATAGTTTAACCTGGCACTTACCACGCCATTTCATTTCATTTTGTACGTCTCTTTGCCAGGAATTTAATTTAGAAAGTTTTTTTGAGAGCTTGAAAGAAAGTGCTGCTGCATTACAAACTGTGATTTACTGATTGGACGTTTGTGATGTGCAGCATTCGTACGAGCTCGTCCAACAACTTCAACAAACTGACGATGTCGAACAATGACACAGTTTACTTGACTGAAGATACGGGTTAGTTCATGCACAGTTATGCTGCACCAACATAAACATAATGAGATACTTGCTTGTCTGATTTCTTGCTATCTGATATTTATTTCTGTTCCTGGTGGATAGACTCTGCATAAATGTTGTCAGGTTATTATAGTGATGCAAGACAATAGCAAAACGTCAGTCGATGATCATTTTAAACGTTGATGTTACGTGTGACCCCAGTGGCTGAAATGCTATTTGGCTATTACTGTTTACTGGAGTTTCAGTTTATTTATATCTGTTTGTTTTCATGCCCTGGATTCCTGAACTTATACATTGGGTCGTACTATACAAGGTTAGTGCATCTGCCAAGCTAAGAGTTGTTGTGGAACTGTCCGTTAGGTACCTTGATGCATTCCCTGGTTGTGCTGTCATACTAACCGTCAGCAAGGAAGAATCTTTTAATGCTGCATGCAAATTTGTCCATACGCCATGGCACTTAGCAGACACATTTTCTACTAGGTTGACGATTTCATCACTTGCCACCTCTTGAAATGTCATAAGTGTTAATAATTGCGATCATTTTGTTATGTGTCTGGTTTGTCTGAGACAGTTGAGCTGCTTTCTTTCTCTCTGTCACTGTTACAGGAAGTCCCAGAGGCATCGTGGATCAGTTACAAACAGACGCCTGAGATGAACTCCCAGGAATCGGATCCCGGGGGTTGCGGTGCTTTGCTGGGCCAGTGAGGTTGGAGACGAGTGGTAGGTGACCATTGACAGTGGTCGCCAGTTGCTCGGTCGACGTCGGGCCCAGATGCTTCCACCATGAGAAGGTGGCCACTCATGAAGCAGTTGAGCTGCTTGTTGTATGTGGCTGAAAGATTCAGCAGCTGTGAGACTGGAAAGGTTAAAAGGTTCTTTTTGTAGGATACCCATCTTGGAACTACAGAGTAATATGAGACACACGGAGTTGTTACCTGCCGTCTAAGACAGGTGAACGTGCCCCACTTTAACCCCAGGCAGGCAGGCTGGTACTCGATTTACTTACCCCAGAGGGATGGAAGGCTGAGTTGATGTGAGTGGTTGTTTTCATACCAAGAGTCCAAGTAGCCAGCAGTTTACCTGTCCAAAGAGAGCCACCCATCCAGGTGCTAACCTTGCCCAGTGTGTAGCAACCCATTCTGTGTGTGTTTAGACACCGATGCTAAGCTGGAGGATGGGAAGAAGGTGTATGATGATGAGGAGGAGGGCGTGGCTTACAGCTACTCCTTTTTTCACACCATGTTCTTCCTTGCTTCCCTCTACATCATGATGACCCTGACACACTGGTACAAGTAAGTCATGTGACAGACTTGTCACGTTTTCCTTTATTGACATGTTGTCAGTCTGTCTAAATTCTTCATCTAGTATGATGTAACGTTTAGTGACGTTGACTTAAGTGGCACTTGTATCTACAAAATTACAACCTTCTGCTGCGCTTAAAACGTCGTTGACTTGATTTCCGAATGACTCTTGCTATATGGCACCCACCCTCAGTTGTCTCGAAGGTCAGCGACTTTGACAAGTGGTGCTCTGGTATCATTTTACGTGTCCAGATTTTTATTGGAGATTTGTCTTCTTGATTGTATCAACCACGGTGCCTTGTTGGTAATTAGTAATATGTGTAACTGTAGCAATGCTTGTACATCGTACATTATTTGTTTGTGAGAGTTTTCTTTGTTAGTATGGTGTTCTTGTGAGTACACTGCATATGTCAGTAGTCTAGTTTTGGGATTTAGGTTTTTTTGTGCTGGTTCGTTTTGATATTCTCTGTTGCTGTTGGGACATTAAACACTACTCACTCATTTTACGTTCTCACTCACTGACTTGTGCTCGTGTTGCGTGTAGGCCTCAGTCAAACCTGAACTTGTCGGTGAATGAGCCGGCAATGTGGGTGAAGATTGCCTCGAGCTGGACATGCATCGTCATTTACACGTGGACCATCGTTGCTCCGATGGTTCTACGCAACCGTGAGTTTGACTAGAGGAACGTCATCGTCGCAGCTGAGCAGCACCAGCTTTCAACACTTGACATGCTGAGATCCGCCCACTGTCACTCCGTACTGCACTCCGTTGATATGTAATTGTAATATACTGAAACATTGAGTTCTTGTGTGCACTGGCGTCGTGGCAAGGGGTGCCAATTGCCCCCTTAAATTTTGGGCTGTCGCAAAATTGTTGGAAGATCTTTTTGTTCGAAAGCTGTCGTCCATTTTTGGATGAAAACCCCACATTTTGAGGGAAAACTTGTGGGCAAAATTTAAATTTTCAGTGTGCATAGTTTTCTCTGGTGGAAATTCGCAGCTGTCTGTCGGAATTCTGTTGGAAATTTGCTACTCTCTCTCTTGCCTTTTTTCTAGCCCACGACACCACTGCTTGTGTGCAGTCAATTTTGTAAATGTTGCCTGTTTGATCTACAATTTTAAAAATTGCAAAATGATTTAATTGCTATTAATGTGGCTGAGTCACAACTTCTTACCATGCTTTCTACGGTCAGGAAAAGTTAGGTGCAAAAGTTGACAAAGATGTAGAAAAATGATCTGTTCTACGCAGACTGCGTACAACAGTTCAAAAATTTTTCCTGCTCACTTTGCTCGCAGATTATTTGTACCTCCACTTTTAAATCTGTTTGCCGCCTTTGTTTCTAGTGTGATTGCAAGCGATTGACATTGGTATTTTGCATGAACAAGTTAGTCGAGCAAAACGATTAATTTTGTCCTAGAAAGTCAGGGAAAAGTTGGGAAAAATGAATTTTGCAGAGCAGTAGGAACCATGTGTTACGGTACTGGTATATTTTGATGCTAGCTACTGTGTGAGAAAATTGCCAAATTCAGCCAAGAAATGTGTAAAACTAAATTGTTTGTTACTAGTTCTGCAGTGCTGGTGATAGTTGTTGTCCGCATGAAGACACACTTGATTGTATTACTGCAGTCACTGATGACTTAGCTCACATTTTGTTGTTTCGTGGTCTTCTGCTTTGTATAAGTTTTTTTTGTTTGAATTTACTTACTATAATTAATCTTGTCATGAATCGGATATGATCTGGAGAATGTTTGACACACAAAATGTGTGCAGGGTTCCTACAGGTCAGGGGAAACTGGAAAAAGACAGGGAATTTGTGTGGTCATGGGAAAAATGTCTATATATTTAAAATTGGACGTCGACAACGCACGCAACAACACGTGCAACATCGGACTTTTGACTATGGTTGGTATGAACATACAGGCCTGCAGGCTGCGCTGTGGACGTATCGAGGCTACAAGCCGAGTTGAAGTTTGAAGGGTCGAAAATGGAGGCTGCAAGCCGATACTATGGCAAAGATCAAGCAGACATGTCCACTTGTATGCTTAGGAAAGTGCCAGTTTGGTTTAATTCAGTTCTCCTTATATTATTATTATTATTGTGATTTTTTGTGTTTCCAAATATTAAAAAGCAGGCAAATCGGCAGCTTCCATTGAACGTCTAAAAGCTAAAAGTGTTTCAGCTTCAGAGGGGGGCTTCGCCCTCTGACCCCCAACCTGTGCCTCTTGTCGTTTGCATATTGCTCCATTTATACTTTTTCATTGTTTTTTGCTGTAAGTATACCATTTTTGACATTTGTGCGATATGGTTATTGTTTCGATAAGGTCAGGTAAATTGTCATTCCATGACTGAAAAAGTCCTGGAATTTTGCTACAGAAGACCTGTAGGAACCCTGTGTATGTTTTGTAGATTAATGTTGCCTGCAAACTAGAGGCATGTGCTTTTGGTGCATATTGAACCTGGCAGAAGAAAAAAACATCTACAGTGTAACAATTATTGTGCTAACGCTGTCAAATATATGAACGCGCAAATCGTTACATTAGCTTATGTTCGACAATTTATCTCGAGTGTTAATCACTTCAAAAGAGCAGACTGTGACATCACAAAAGTTTGGTTAATTGTGTAATTACTATGTAATGCATCAATTTTTCTGTGTACACTTTTTGTGTTGGATCTCTTTTTCTGATATGAATGCAAGAAAAGAGTAACAGCTGTCTTTAAAACATGTGACTTTGGTTGCTTAACCTTGTAGCGCAGAATGATATGCTGCCATTGCGAAGAAATGTGTTTAGCACAACATTATTGCATTGTTTTTATGTCTGCAAAAAGTGTATTTTTCTTATGATTAACTGATAAATCAAGCATCTCCCTGGTATTTTATTTATGTTTGTTGCTTTTAAAAACGATGTTTTTCTTTGAAGTGTCATTAGCAGAAAAGAACTATGCAGGTGTGATTAAAGGAGTGTTTTGAGAACAAGAAGAGGTTGTCACTTGAGTAGCACACTTCAGTTTGTTGGTAGAAGCAGTGATATCTTTTACAGGTCACAAAATTACACTAGTTCATTAGGTAGGTCAGATATTCACCCATTCAAAATTTTGGTAATTGGTAATGTTTGCTTACTTATACACCGTGTCCAGAAAGAAAGAGTTTACCCTATTTTTGACATATCTTTGACAAACTTAAACCTATTTTCATATTTTTTGGCAGGAGTTGTCCCGAATATTCACTTTATTTAACTGTCGAGATATTTTCTCTTTATATTGGCATGTCACTACGTAGAGCTGACGTAATTATGACGTCATCGAAAATGCCGTTATTGATGAATCCGAGGTGAAAAACGCTAGCAATGTTTCGGCCAATAACTTCAACAAATATGAACTTTTGTTTATAATTTTTGGTAGGCAACATTAGAAAGGTAACGTGCAACTGCCAGTGTACTGATAGTCCACTTCGCCGGAATACTGACGCCACTTTACCGTGTAAAATAAAACACTTTGTATTCTTACTTTACTGCAGACCAAAATAAACAGAAATGCAGAAAATTTTTTGGCCTGTAGCTGCCTCAGTTGTCAGCAACAGTGACAAAATCTGCCGTTAGCCAACTTTTGAATCAACAAATTTATCTACAAATGTGCATTACTGCGACGCTAACGCATGCTGCAGAAATGACGCTGCCTGCTGATAACGGCTGCAGCTGCACAACGACGTTCCCGCAGTGCACGTGACGACCGCGCTTAACATGGCGAAAAGCAAGACTAGGTTCAAAAATTTTGATAAAAAGTAACTGATTTCTATGCCACCAATCTTTCAAGTCTTTTTACTGCAATTTTCTTTCATCGGTTTTTCTGTTTTCGTATTGCAGAGGCTCATATAGACGTTATTTTTCAGCGAAAATGGCATTTTTGATGACGTTACGATTACATTAGCTACACTTAGTGAGAAGGAAATTTTGAAGATAAGTTTTAGATGTTTTTGGTAAAGCGTATCATTGTGATAATGTGTGGGAAAAATTATAAAAGTAAATTTAAATTTGTTCTAAAGTTATTCAAGAAAAAGTGTAGACTTTTTTCCGGACATGGTGTACTTTGCATTGTCATTTGATATGCATCATGTATATTGTAGGCCAAGCCTGTCTTCGTGGCTGGCTAGCATTACTGCATATTTTGATAGTTGAAATTTGTTGTCGAAATTTTGTTCTGATGTCTTTGAGATTAAACAGAAGTCCTGTGTTATGCATTCGTGCTTATTATCACTGCATCATCTGCATGTAATAGCTGGCAGTTTGCTATCGGGAGTTTCTTCTGCTGTGAGTTAGCTTGTTTGTCTTCAAAATGAGAACAAGTGCCAAAGTCGAGTGTAGTTTTGGCCGCAACTTTAGTTGCTTGCTGATTTTGACTGGGGGTTCCAATGCCTAGTCTGGCCTTCCAGTTGGGGGACCAGAACTCTGCCTAATACAGTTTTGCTTGTGGGGTCCAGGAGCAGAGACCCTAAAGCCCTAAGTGTTTTTGGCAATGGTGCACAATTTCCGCAAAAGTCTTCTGCGGAAATTCTGCACCGAAGTATTTAGTGTTTTTAGAAATATATTTTTGTGATGTTCACGTGCTGCATATGGCTTGCGACGTACCTTTCAGTCATAGCAGTGGCCGAATTGAATCGAAAGAGGGCATCCCCCTCTGTATATTCGCCAGACTCGGTCTAACTTCTGTATTGAGTCTTCTGAGATTTGCCGTACTGTACTCTTAGAATGACCTGCACTTATCCGAACTGCGTCAAGGATTCGCCACGCTTCGGTTGCGTTGACGTCCGCCACAATTTACGACGACTAAATTTAAGATTTGTGCATCATCAGTAACGTGCACGTTGTCCGCAAAGAGAATTAAGGATATTTATTAGCCCTTTTATAAACTGCAGTGCAATCTAAGGCCATCCGAGGCTTAATCTTCGTGGCGGTCGACGATTCTGCAGGGGAAGAAAAGCTTCAGAGGCGTCTATAGTTCTGACGGGCCGCGCTGGCGACTGCAGCGACTCGGTGTCTGGAGTCGCCGAGTCAGTCTGCGATCGGTTGGTCGGACGGTTCTCGCGAGTCACGAGTGGTCGAGACGAAAGCGACAGCTGGTGATTGAGCGGAAAAACCAGCGTTGTCTCATTATAGGATCGCCCCCCTTAGAAAAGTTTCCCAAGGCCGACATTTACCGGCAAAAATCCGCCCCGCCTAGCGTCCGCCCATGCAAAAAGGGTTTTTACCGGTAAATTGTCGGCCGGGGGAGACTTTCAGGGGTGGGGCGATCCTATAATTGGTTGACTTATCGGGCCGGCAAGGGAGACATGTCAATTCCGTGATTTTCTTTCCCCGGGCAGATTTTTCACGGGGGAGATATTTTAATGTGACACCGGCCGTCTAGAGACGATGCCTTGCCTTCCCGTGCCGTGCTGTGCCATGCACGCAGGAGACAATCACAGACGGAGTGCCTGCCGGGTGCGCTGTCCGTCCATGGTCCGTCCGTCCGCGCTGCCAAATAACATTTTACGGCCGAATACGTTGCCTTTGCTGCTGCTGGGTTGCCTCGTCGACAGACCACCATCAGTCCGTCTGCATTTGCACTAACCACAAGCCAAGTTGCTTTTGGATGATGCAATCATTGCTCATGACTGCTTTATTTTATAAATTATTTTGTTATCAGGGGCGGCTGCCGCCGGGGGATCCAGAGGTTCGGACCCCCAGCATTCAACAGAAGGACCCATGAGATTCGCGCAAATCTGAGCTTTTTGGATGGATGAAGGGGGTGGGAGGTAGCGGCGGTAAATCAACAACCACTCGACATGGACCCCCTAGCTCTGAAAACATGGCGCCGACCCTGTTTGTTATCACAAAACGTTCGGAATCTTCGCAATAATTGTCAACAACTAATGAAATTTTGAAACAAAAATTTTATTGTATCTTTCGATCACGAAGTTAAAATCGAAATTTGTGACTTCTGACGAGGCCGACTAGTTCAATAAAAGCCGTGCGCAGTGGCGGCGTGGGTTAAAAAATAAGACGGGCAAGACGTTGCGATTTTTCCGACAGGAGATCATGGTGCTTATGATTTCGATTTTGGCTCCAAATTCCTGCAAGATGGGCGTTTTGGCCTCACATTTTGCATTTTGGACGACAATTCTTCGACACGAAAAAATTTGGCGACAGCAAAAATTCGGGGGAAGGGGACAGTTGCCTTCCCCTGCTTTCGGCCATGACGATACTGGTTGTGTAGAATTTCGCGAAAATTTCCGAGCGACTGCTGAACAGATAGCAATCAACTTTAAGGGATGTTTTATTTTGCCGCATCCTGTTACGTCTGCCACAACTACATACCTCAATACACGTTACCGGTACACAAGCTTTTGGCATGATTTCTTCAAACATTGGCCGATTTATACAGTCTGTTATTCTTCGCTGGCGCGCTAAACAGTGGGCTAAAATAGTAGTGTTTGAGATACTGCAATGATCACTGCTTGTTAATGATCACTGCTGCCAATTTGCTTTTATGTGTGCCAATGAAAGAATTTCAATTCATGCGTTAACTTATGGCCGTTTCACACCTATGACGCGACTTAGCTGAACAGTTGAGTCGCGTTTAGTCGCCTCGGCGTCGGCGTCGTAAGACAATGTCGGCTACGAAATTCATTGACTGTGAGGTGCGACGTTTCTATTGTTTTATGGTGTTGTATTTGAAATAAAATACGTCTCAACCGCTCAGAAATTGTCCTGTCTAACTAAGTGTAGCGATTTCTTGAAAACAATAGTAGATAAGCAAAGAGAAATAAAAAAACACATTGCTTTTAGAAGCATTTATTTCCTGGATCATCACTAGGCCCTATACCTGCGAATGACAATCGCGCTATTGGCACACGGGCGAGTGACTTCAAGCACTGAAACTTGAAAGTATTAAGTGTCACACCGTCCATACGCCATTTTCTCGGTGTTAATAGCTTTCGTGGCGCAGCAGTTCCGACACAGCGCAATATGAACGCTATTCGCGAAGGTGCCAGGCATTACGTCTGCCGACGGCCGCATGACTACGAGTACGCACGGTGGCCATGTATTATTTACTAACATCATTAATTTTTATGAAACCCGCGCTTGTATTTTCTGTGCGTTTGCGAGCATTCGTACTGTCACATTAGAACGCATTTTTCATTTCTGCTTGAACGTTTTATATTACAACGACGGACCGTCCAAGTAGAAGAATTAACGACAGTTGTCGACAACGCCTCATACAATGCGGCTTTTCGTGCTCCATGGGCTCCTGCGTATATACTACTGCAAAGCTATAGGTCTTCTATATCTGAGTGTCGACGGGTTGGTGCTGTAACAAATCTTCCGAGCACAATGTAGCGACTACAAATCGCTGACGCCGTATACGCGCGGCGCGGTATTACATCGGAGTGACGTTGTGTCGGCTAAGCAATAACGGACATCGTGATTTGTAGACCTATATAGGCCTACGCTTAGCTCCCGGCTACTTTGATGACGGCGCTATAGATTGCTTCAGGCGCCACTCGATAGGCTTACAATATGCGCTGTGAATTTCTTGTTGGAACAGCGAAATTGGTTAAAATCGGTGTACATTGACGGAAGTTATCACAAAATGAAGTCAGGGGTTCTGCCTTTTGACCACAGTCTAATAGAATAGGCGTCCTGAGTGCCTGCTTTGGTCGACGATTTGGTCGCCGTTATCTTACGACAGAAACGTCGAGCAGACCGACAAGCGGCATTTGGTCGGGTTGGGAGTGGTGTGTGCTTTTCTAGGTATCGTAGGGTGACTGCGTAATAAAGTTGAAATGTCCAGCGTATAATTTTACTTTTATGCGCTGTGAATTTCTTGTTGGAACAGCGAAATTGGTTAAAATCGGTGTACATTGACGGAAGTTATCACAAAATGAAGTCAGGGGTTCCGCCTTTTGACCACCCTGTATATGCAAATGGCAATTAAAGATGACAGGCTGATGAAGCAGGTTGTATTTCGCAAAATGACGCAAATACAACAGAGGAAAAGCGACAAAATAGAAGATGTACGGACAACCTAGTGACTGGTGCAAAAAGGATATTGATGCCTTGTACGGATTGGCTATGGACAGGACGAAATTGAGTCATTTAGTGAGATATGTCATGGACGCCAACGGGCATTGAGTCCATGGAGCAAGCGAGAAAGAAACCCTGGACAAATACGTCACTCCCAGGCATGGTATGCAAAAAGCCTCGAACTTCAGTTTATCCGCTTTCAGCATAATCCAGCTGAAATCCACAAGATATCAGCCAGCTCCATCAGAAGGCTACGCTGTAATGGCATGCGGGTTTTTTTCTGTAGACCACGCCGGTCCACGCGTTCGATAGCGACCCACTACTCCTGATGCAAGACCACTGCACCGATGTGTATTCACCTCACCGGATCTCCACTCCCGATCGAGTCGGTACTGCTGCGACCAAGATACGTCCCGCATTGCCGCGCGTGGAATTTCTCAAGCTAATACAAACATTATAGCTCCAATATGGCTCGATGCAGTGTAAGAAAGCGTAAAGCCGTCGCGTTGATTTCCTTATTTATTCTGTTTAAAGTTATAAAAAAGCCGTTTCTAGCGCGGCGCTACGAACAAGGTATATAGTTTAATTACGCGCGAAGCTTTGCGTAAGCGAAGGGCTTTAGGTGCCGGCATTGTAGTTTCACAGCACTGCATCGCTTGCAGGCAAATATTTACTTACTTATTCCTCGCACTGGTCTGGAAAACTAAGTGAGTTGAGTTGAGTTCAGTTGAGTTTGTCGCTATGAACAAGGCTTTAAGCGTTTTCTCGTTTCGATGCATTGTGCGTGCGCAAACTTAATTAAAAGGCTGCACGCGTAGGCGTAAAATTAGTAACATGTGTAGCGTATAGGCGCGGCGGCAGGGCTTATAGCGGGTGAGTGAGCGAGTGAGCACTACGCGACACCAGCACGATGACGACACCAATTCGACGCAGCAGTCAGCATGCAGCTGCAGCAGCTGCTGCAGCTGTCTCCCGCTACTCCGCGTCTCCCTCCCCATCATCCGTACAACTAACTCCCCGCTTGTCCCGCGTTCGGCCCCGCCACAGTGCACTGCACCGCACCGGGCGGCTGCAATAGACGCTGCGCCGGCGAGCCGACACAGACCGTCCGCACCGCCACCGTTACGACGACGACGACGACGACGAAATACCACGATTATCTACAGCAACCAGATTGTAACGGTCTCAGCCCCGCGGCCTCGCCAAGCAACCGACCTAGCGTCTTGCACCGACCGAGACACCGATGTGTCCGTCGAGGCCGTGGCCACAGATCAATAGCGCGTCTGTGTCCAAGTCCTGGTCGTCGGGTCTAAACCGGAAAAGAGTGCACTGGCACACGAGCCTACACCCCGTCGGCCGGCACTGACGTTTTCCGGTTGTCGACCGACGCCGTGTTATCAGATTAACCACGGCGAGCGTCGGTGGTAGGTCGGTAGGGCGGCTAACGACCGTCGCTCTCCCGCGCGCTCGGTTGATTGCGACTTCTCTCTGGCGGCGACGATGACGACGACGTTTCTAGCTGCCGTTAGGACGCACTAACGTCGAGCTCGAGACTGGACCACCACCGCCGTCGCTGCCGACATGTCGGACGCCGAAAATCGAGTTATTCTCAACGTGGGTGGCATCCGGCACGAGGCGTACAAGGCCACCCTAAAGAAGATTCCGGCCACCCGGCTGTCTCGTCTCACCGAGGCACTGGCCAACTACGACCCGATACTGAACGAGTATTTCTTTGACCGACACCCGGGCGTCTTCGCTCAGATACTCAACTACTACCGGACCGGCAAGCTGCACTACCCGACTGACGTGTGCGGTCCGCTCTTTGAGGAGGAACTCGAGTTTTGGGGTCTCGACGCCAATCAGGTGAATTTATTTCGATTTAGTTCATTAATTTAACAAAATAATATAGTGCACAGAAGCTAAAGTTTCTGATGCGCTGTTTTCCATCTTTACGCGCGAGTGCTAGCATATAGCGCATATTAGCTATGGTAATTCTGTCTTGGTGTCTTGGTGTCCGTCGGTCTTGGTCTGCCA
>Ga0209671_1001289_pt1 | contig 20498 bp, 14 predicted proteins | sample WorMetHERISLAND2_2_FD_187401 | JGI IMG/M metagenome (GOLD analysis project Ga0209671, IMG submission 187401) | Marine gutless worms symbiont microbial communities from Max Planck institute for Marine Microbiology, Germany - Olavius geniculatus... | ecosystem: Host-associated > Annelida >... | reverse complement strand
CTGTATCTCAGTAACGGTGCGAGATAGGGCTTAGGTTACTATTAATCACTAATAGGAAATCGTATACTGGCTTTCGATTGCCACCGAATTCAATGACCTTGGATGACCTTGAACACCAAAATAGGGGGTTTTACTGATTTTTTTCGCGATATAGGGCTGCGCAAGTCTATATCATTCACAAGGAGGCGCCACCGTCGCAAACGCCACACGCGCCTATGGCCGATGTGTACTATGGTCCCAATGGGCCGAGTCCAAGTGATATGCGATTTTCGAAACTATAACTACTGAACTGGAAATGCTGTAGGCTTTCGCGCATCTCGTGAGCTTTGCTCAAATTTCTTGTTACTATTATGATAGCCTCTTGCAGCGCAAGTGACTCCGCCTATTGCTATACATTTCTCCGTCTCTCTGTCGTCTGTCACTTTCGTGCACCATGCTTGAACCAACCAACGGATGCGCATGCCATTTTGCAGTTTAACACCCGCCCCCAGGTAACACTGTGACAACTGCCTGTTTCCGATTCACCCGCACTTATCATCATTATTACAGCCATCATCATCACGGCAAGTAGCACGGTTGCGTTACGTTAGGGCGTTGGACTTGAGATCAAACGGTAGTGGGTTTGATTCCCGGGACCGGTCGGGTCCCTATCAAGTGGTTACTTGGACGCAGACTGCCTACAGAGTACAGACAGGTAAACTTCCATCTTGGTATGTAACAAAAACCCACCAAGGTCAACTCAGCCTTCTATGACTCCAAGGGTAAATCGAGTACCGGTCTACCTTGCCGTAGACAACGCCGTGCACGTTCAGCTATGCCGTGTGGCAGGTGTGATTCCATATGGCAGATGACGCTCCGCATAGTAACGCTCAGATGGGTTCCAATGAAGAGCTATACCTTATATAGACATCCGCTGACCTATATTGCCGAAAGGACGTCAAAAGACAATGGCGTCGTGGGTTAGGAACTTGGCAGGTCAGGAACTTGCAAATTTCCGACAGAATTTCTGGCAGAGTAGATCACGGGTGCTCAAAATTTCAATTTTGCCCCTAAGTTTTCCAAAACTGGAGGTTTTTATTCACAGATCTCGCATTTTTGGACGAAAATTTTTCCATAAAAATAAGATTTTCCGACAGCCCACAATTAAGGGACGCAATTGTCGCTGCCACTGCCACTATAACAAGACTGGCACCTGGCAAGGTGAGACATCATCACACTGGGTGGACTCGGTGGCGTCGAGTTCAAAGGCCGGTGGCGCAACGTGCAGCACTTTCTGATGAGTGCGCTTCTCAAAGCGGTAACGCTGAATCTTGGCGCGTCGCGTCTGCGTGTCCCTCGCCGGCAGCGACTCAAACCGACGCTTACGACGCACCACCGGCGCCGCCGGGGTGCCCCGCGGGCCCGGTCCCGTCGCCCCAGGCCGCGCCTCAGCCCCGCGGGCCGCCCCGTCACCTCCGGCACCAATCACTCCCGCGCTGGATCCTCCCCCGCAGTCGATCTCGTAGTCGCCCATGACGTCCGACGAGGCGGACGTGGACGTCGAAGTGGTGCAAGCGCCGCCGGTGTGGTGTTTCTTACGCAGAGTCAGGACAATACGCCGGTGACGCTTGCGCCGGACGCCCGGACGCTTTGTTCCGGCCAGCTGCTCGATGTTGCTGTGACCGCCCGGCGGACGACCCACCTTACGCCGCCGCTTCTCGTAGTTAGCTGCACGTACATTAAACATGAAAAACTTACAGTTTACACCACTGTGTAATAGTGAATATACATACCAGTGCTTACAAGTCATCTGCTAACGCAAACAGAAACGCGCAACAGCCTGGGTGCATGTTTGAAACACAGTAAAACAAAGTCTAATTCATTCACCAGAGGGCGCCATCCGCCAGACGACCCGCGGCTATAGTGTCTATAGTGTTTTATTTACTTGTACTCACCAGAGGTCGCTTTTATCGCTCTGCTAACGTCGTATCGGCTGGATATAGCAAATTTTGCCTACCCCGCTCATTTAACGCCCTCGTTCGGAGTGACCCCCTTAGAATTTATGGAAAAGCTTTACAGTTCCTGAAACTAGAGTCTTCCAGGCAGCCGATGGTGAAGATTTGGTGATCGTAGGCACCGTTTTTGACTGATCCACCCGTGTGACAGACGGACGGACGGACAGAATTGCGATGGCTAAGACGCGCTACAGCAGTAGCTGCTGTTGTGCGTAAAAAAACTACTTAAAATACTACGAGTGCTTTTTTCCAAGGGGAAACGGCGTTCTCGAGTTCTGGGAGACCTAGAGGGAGAACTCTCATGTAGGCTTACGTGTCACTGTGCCAGTAACACCTTTTATAACACTGTACATGTAGTCTGAACCTTTCTGTCACCATTTCCTGTCATCATTTTTGGCGTAAAAATGGTCATTAGAAGCAAGATTTTATGGCAAAAATACACTAAATTCAATTTCGGCTAGGGTTCCGTCCCAGATCCCGCTGGAGGAGATTACGACGCACCTCCAAAGGCCTAGTCGGCTGAGGAGGGGGACACCTAGCCCTAACCCTATACCTATCCACCTCAACGCCTCCGGCATCTAGATCTTGGCGCCACGCTGTTCGCACACTTCTTTGCCACAATTTAAGCAATAAAAGGGATTGTTTACATACCCGGTAATCTAATTACTTCACAAGTAACTCAACCTATGCGGCCCTGATACATCAACGTTACAGACGGACGGACAACTTACAGTAGCAATACAGCGCTTTGCACTAAATAGGCCTACATCATGCGGTAAAACTGCCACCAAGAGCATTGTTAAATACCTGATAAAAGACAGGCAGCAGAACTATATATACGGTAACAATACCCCTTACTCTAAACGTCTAAATTAAAATGTGCATCTAGTCTACTAATCTACTTACTGAATTTAGTCTTGGAGAGATGGCCGCAGTTGTCGGGACAAGGCATGTCGGCGGTGAGACAGTGTGGACTGACGAGGTTGGGGCAACATTCTAGCTTAACGCAGACAGCACGACAGAACTCCGCTACCTGGTCGCCTGTCCGACATATCTCCACCTTGGCACTGTAGCTCTTGCCCTTGTATCTGCACGTGCACAGCAAACGCACAGGTTAAATGCCCGCCGTTATCGCAACGCACTACGCAGCCATCCGTTGCCCACGCCAGCAAACGATTAAACCCGCTGTGCAGCACGCAGACATACCACCGCACCAATCAGCCACATTACTGCTAGTAGTAGTAGCAACACAACGCACAACTTCAGGTCTGAGCTATTTGATCACCAGTCCAACACAGCTCAACAATGGCAGTGTAGGTAGCTCTTATCCTTCTAAATGCAAAAAAAATGAAAACTAATGGCTACACGTTGATAAATACAATACTATGACGACTGACTTCATAATGTGTCGTTTTATGTGGTTTTACTTCTGTCAGGTAGTATGGAGACACAGCAGGACAGCTCTGTTTCCAACAACGCAAGAAGTGCAAAATTCCACCGAAAAACATCAGGAGTTACGGTCCAAAATCAAATGGCAAGTTTTACGGCTCTCAGTGTACTACGATTAGTTCCACAGAATAGTCACTCTTACCACACGTTTTCACAACTTTTGGCTGCAGTCGTGCATCATAAAGCAAAAGACAGTATAGTCTATGCGATTTGAGCGTGGATTAAATATATCAGACCACTGTCTGGAATGGTATAAGATGGCTTGGTAGTGTAACGGTAGGGTGTCGGACTTGCGATCGTGAGTTCGCGGGTCCAACTCCAATCAATTTGTTACTACTTGGATGGATGACTGTCTGAGGTCAGGTAAACTATCTCGGTATATAACCAGGCAACAGTAAGGTCAACTTAGCCTTCCATCCCTCCGGAGTAGGTAAATCGAGTGCTGGCCTGTCTTGCTGGGGTTAAGGTGAGGGCATCCACCTGTGTCAGGTGGCAGCTAACACTGTGTGATCCCATGTGGCAGATGACGCTCCGTAGCTCTGTGAGGGGCTTCCTATTAAGAGTTATACACTACCTTTGCTTTTATAACAAATACATACTTGGCTCCAAGCACTTGGGTCTGCATGGCAGGGTTGGGCGGACCGTCAAGCTGCAGTTCACGAAGCACTCGACTGGACTTGTAGGCGACACTGATGAGCATGCTGAGCACCTCTCTGACGACCAGCGTCACCGGACCCGGGCCGACAGACTGCGGCAGCAACATCAGACGACCCTTGCTCAGGTACGGACCGGTGAAACACCGGTAGTTGAAGTAGATCTGAGGACACCAGCTGCTCGATCCTGCACATAATACAGTAGTAAGGTAAGTAAGTAACTAATTCAGTAAGCTAGCAGACATCATTATCATTGTACCATGACTTTGTTTAGGCCTACATATTAAACACATTCGCTTCGAAAAATGTAGCAATTTTTCTATCAACTAACTTTAAAGTCATGGCAAATTTCTTAAGCCCAGATGCTGGGATTGAGAATTCAATCCCGGTATTGCAATCACTAGAAATGTAGATTCACTTACGTCCATCAGCGTCTTTGAGCTGCTGATAGAGCGCAGTTCGCGTGTCGTCCGCCAGGTGGCCGCTACAAACCACAGAACAACAGTAACGCATCTTAGTCACTTCCTCTTTCGGCCTTCTGCCAACGTCAGAACCAGGCTCTTCAGAAAATCATGGCCGGACATCAGTATGGAAACTTGCAATATTTCATGACCTAAAAATGATCCTCATATCTCTCACGATAGCGTCTGGAGTGTTATAAGAGCCTATAATCTCACTCCACTCAAGAGTGACGACTGAAAGCGTCTCACGTTTGCATGTATATCACACGTGCGTTAGGCAGAACACGCCGTCGATCACGGCCATGAAATAAGTACGTTTCAACACGATCTACTGTATATTATGCCTATGCCTCGTTACGCTAGCATAATACATACTTTGAAGACAACTCCGACTGATTGATTGATTTATTACTTTATTGACTGACTGACTAACTAATCTATTTATTAATTTACTTACTAACTTATCAGATTTAAGTACAGTTTTTATGTAGCCCGTTTGTTTTACTCAATTTCCCTTACTTAAAAGTATAACTACTACTCTGAGTAACAAACTAATAAAATTTCTGAATAATTATAAACGCGCTAGACATACTGCGGCTGTACGACGGCGACTTTGCGTGGGCTGGTGGCAGAGTGTGATTTGTCTGCAGGGGCCGTAGACCTCGTGAAGACCGCGGGAGTCTTGAGTTGGTATTGATTACTCTCGCACCAGCCAATAGGAAACACGTCGTGTGAGTCCAGCGTGTAGTAGTAGCACGATGACTGACATCCTGCTGCTGATGACGATGACCTATTGTATATCATATCACAACTGAAGCTGCATGGTTATGGTTATGCTTATAGTTCAATGGTATAGCTCTTCATAGGAAACCCATCTCAGAGCTACGGAGCGTCACATGCCATACTGGATCACACAGTGTTTACATGCCACCCGACACAGATAATCATGCCCTGCCATAAGTTCCATAACCCCAGCTAGACAGCCTGGTACTCGATTGATGAAAGGCCGAGTTGACCCGAATGTTGGTCATATACCGAAATGGTTCACCTGTCCACAAACAGTCAACCATCCGCGTAGTAACCACATGATAGTGACCCGACCAAGAGTTGAACCAACGACCTCTCGATCATAAGTCCAACGTCCTAACTAACAAGCCACCTGGTAACGCAAAACGTAACACAAGTCTTCCTCAAGTCACAAAGCCCATAAGTCTGGTCTCTGGTCAGCACTGATTTCCGTTTCTTAAAGCCCAAATTCCATTACGCCGACTTTCACTGAAACTTCCCCGAGGGGAAAGTTGCAGACACATATCATGAAAGTCGCCGACACAAACCATCTCGACATGTCGAGATGTTTGCGACAAAGTCCTTGACAAGTCCGCAACAAACCCGTCTGTGTCGCTCTAATGGAATTTAGTCCATTACAATGCACGGGGAAAGTCGGCGACAAAATTAATCAAGAGGCAGGGCCCCTCACTCTTACTGACTAAAAATCCCAGGACTTCTCCAAAATTTTCCAGGAGTATTGAAACGTTTTTCCAAGACCCACTCATAGCCTGCCAACGTCTGAATAAAAAGAACAACCGCAGCTAATTCTGTACATACAGAAAGTAATCCAATGCACAAAGCTACATATTGCTTAAATCGAACCCCGGCAAATTCATCAGCTATCCAAAACTTAAATTTTTCAGGACTTTCAAAAATCATAAGCTTTAATTTCCAGGACTTCCCAGAACCGAACTTATTCTTCAAGACTTTCCAGGGCGTGGAAAATCGGGGGGAAATCCAGGACTTTTCAGAAGGTATGGAAACTCTGAAAAGACGCAGCAGCATTGACGTTGCCTGGCAGCGAGTTCCGCATGGTACTGACCTCTGGTGGTCAATGTAGAACTTGAGAAGTCGGTTGTCAAGGACGCCAGCGATGGTTGCTACGCAGATCTGACCCGGCTGTTGCGGGTTCACGGCCTCCAGTTTCATCCCAGTCTCAAACTCATGGTCGGCTGGACCCTGGCACGACGCAAAAGTTGCAGAGAAAATAATGTAGAATATGACAGGAAAAGAGATAAAGCAAAACACATGATGGCTCAGAGCTGACATACCATTCTAGGACTAGTGTTAAATCAATCAAATCAAATGTGCATTTCTGTAACACATCTACAATGTTTCTAACGTGCTAGAACTGTGTAGGGCAGCATACACCTAAGCGGATGACCACACAGTATGTTCGCACTGGGCTTAGCATCATTGCTTGCGATTATTATTAGTACCAGTAGTATTTTATTATTATTTTTTACCCTCTGTGCTCAGTTCTTGAAGGCAGAGAAATTGGCAAACAACCACAAAAAATCCAATTCCAATGGACATTGTTGACCTGGACGATCCTCCTCAGAAAAACTGTCGTGCAACATAATAGCGTTGCAGTACTAGATAAGAACGGATATCCCTTGAAACAGAAACTTCCCAAACAATCGTCGCCGGAAATCTCTGACATTACTGATATTATTACATTAACTGATATTATTAATGTGCAAGTCATTAAAAACAAAAACAAACTTATAACACGCTGGAGTGACAGGAAAAGTGCCACTGACCGCTGTGAAGACATTCACAGGAGCCGCTTCAGCATTACAATAAGACAGATACTCCAACCAACTGAAAACTCCCGCGGCTTTCCATCCTACACATAGATCAACATCCTCCTTATGATTTACCGAAATAGATAATAGTATATAAAAAATAACATTCCAATTGTAATGCATCATTTATAAAGTAACAGAATCAGCAGCGCATTATACTTTTCAGTAAAATCAGCGTCTAAAAGCAAAAAAATGTAACAAACATTATCACAGCAACGAATTGCAATGAAATCCGTCCATCACATTATCCAAAATGCTGAAGTAATTTGACCACAAAAACTCAGCAAAATCTGACCGGGAACTGGAGTGAGACGGACGTGGTTAGCAGAGCACCAGCCTATGGGAAATACATTGAGTGAGCCGGCGTGACTGCACAGCTGGTTGTTGTTTGTGGGTGGTCCGTGCTCATCAGACGATGATGTTGTGGTGAGGTCATCAAACTCAACGATGAAGAAGAATTTGTTGATGACGTGCACGACAGTTGCAGGACGAATCACAGACGCACAGCGATCAAGAGCTTCCAACTTCCAACCTTCGACAAACTTGTGCTCCACGACCGACGTCTGATCCTGCAATGAGCCAATATATGATATATGAGTGAATAAAGTAATAAACAAATAATTGGATAGATGGATGGACGGCTGCAGAGACGAACAAAGGAACGAAATTTGAATTATTTAAAAAAATGCAAATTACGAATTCTCATTCTGATTAGCACGTCGTAAAATCACGAGAATGCAACGTCACACGTATTTTTTGCACGCTGAACCACTAATGTCATGACAATGATATTTTACAAAATGCGGCATTATGTACGTAGCTGAAACGGTATTAATAGAATACAGAAAGTTTTGCCATAATAAGCAAACATCGCTTAGCAACCGTGCACACGTCATTTCACGGGCCACCGGTGTAAGTAAAATAGACGAAATGTATGCAAGAAAAACAGCAGAATATGACGCACAGCAAAGATCTCCGACGGTGGTTGAAAGTTTTCAGCTTCAGTCAAGCAAGAGACCAGATGACGCTCCCAATCATAGTCTGCGGACTTGGATCCATCCTTCACCACTGTCAATAATAGCAACAACAATAATTCAACAACACGCAAAACGAAACTGTCAAGCATTGCTGAACGAAAGCTAAGTACTGCCTGCAATGTCATGTAAACAAAAAACACGCAAAAATAGTGTGACCTGGACCTTTTAAAAAATTGGCAAGATGCATGTTCAACGTTCAGGAAAAAATTTCATGCAGCGATTCATCATGGTTGTCCTGTTAACCAACAGAAACAGAAAAGAGAAAAACTTAGCGATGATTCTAAAAACACAAGACAGACAGACGGAGGGACGGACAGACGACACACGCTAGCATAACCCGCCCAATCTCATGCAATAGCATGGCGCGAGTAAAAAAAGACTTTTAACAAAGACATATGCAACTGCCTTGCCAAAGCAGTGCAAAATGCCACCTGAGAACAAGTCGTAAACATTTGCTGTTTTACTGAAAATTAATTGTAGGGGCAAAACGGCACAAAATACGAAAACGTGTTATCGAATTTCCACCAAAATCTAATCCTGAGATCAGTGGCATAATCATATCATATCATATCACATCACTTGCTACAGCGCCCCTCATCCGTAGCACAGGGGCGCCACAGTATACAATAATAAACCTATACTAAAACATGCAATAACAAAACGAAAATGCGACAAAAACCAGGATCCATAGTCCACGAAAGATACATAACAAAACTTAAAAACTTAAAACGTGTTATGAAAGTGCTTATTATAGAAATTATAAGTTTTCAGATGTGACAGAAACAATGTTCTAGATGTAGCATTACGCAGTTCATAAAGCAAAGTGTTCCAGGCTGCTGGCCCTGCCAGGGTGAATGAGCCATCCGCCAGTCTCGTCCTTGTTCTTACAACAGCAAAGTTCCCACGTTGAGTTGAACGTAATCGTTCATCGTTACAGACGCGGCAGAGTTCTGTGAGGTAGGCTGGTGCTGTGTCATGGTATAAACGTCATACATTAATAGACACAGCTTGTACAGTACTCGACTGGTTATGGGTAACCAGTGGAGTTGACGCAGCAGTGGTGCAGAGTGAATTCCATGCGGCTGGTCACAGATCAATCTAGCCGCATTGTTCTGCACATGCTGAAGACGTGCGATGACTTTCACACTACACCCGGCTAGCAGACTGTTACAGTAGTCTAAGCGTGACGTCACCAGCCAGTGGACTAAGGTGCGTAAAGCATTGTCATCCACAAATCGTCTCATCTGCCGAATGCGTCGCAACTGATAGTAACACGAACTGGCACATTTGACAGCGTGGCACTCCTGAGTCATGTTCGTGTCAAGATAAACACCATTGCAAGGTTCTTCACAGACGATGACAAACGTAGTACAACACCGCCCGGCAGCTTCAGATCTCTCTCTGATGTGGGAATTTTTGACGGTTGCTGACGTGTTCCGAATACGACAAACTACTGACATAGTTTCGACTATGACTTTAGACTGGCATAACTACTGATCACACAGACCACAAAACGCGGGGGGGAGAGATTGAGGGTTTAAGGGGCCCAAAATTATGGTGTACATATGGTGCATATTTTTTCACACAGCAAAAACACGAAATTTGATGTCACCAGATGCGGTTTCTGGGACGCCAAAATGCTCTAAAATACGTTTTCAGCCCCGCTCAAGCAGCTCACAGCACTGTGACCCAGATCTCCTAGCTGCATTAAGAGGACCTACTTGAAAAAAGAGCGAAGGAAGATAAAAAAACGACAGAAAAAAGGGAAAGAAGGCAGGATCATGATGTGAAGGCGGGAAGGAAGGGAGCGTGAAGGGAGGGAAAAGAAAGAGAGGGGGCGCTAAATTACTTTCTTGGGCTCGAAATTCGAATTTACGCCGTTGCCTGAGATCATCAGCGTGTACACTTTTTACTCTGGTGTGGTATAAAACGCGAAGAAGTACTTCTGGAAATATTTCGCACATAAGCAAACGATTGCATGCAGACATACGTATACACAAAGTTAAGTTATAAAAAGACGCGCATAGGCCTATGCACGCAGTACGATACATGCAGGCCTACGAAGAAGTCACTTCAAATTTCAAACTTATTCAAACAATGTGGGGGCTGACAATTTGCAAGCAGACAGACCGGCGGGTGGTCGGTAGCTGCTGTCGTGTGAGCGTGCCCAGCCGATGGGATGCAGTCGATGATGTAGGTAGAACAGCCAGAAGTCACCAGCAGCAGTCTCCGCAGCCTCGTAGCGCAGCAACAGACGACCTCCCACGTTCTCGATGACCTTGACCGGCCACACAAGGTCAGGCTCAATGTCATGCTGCGCTTCCAGGAACATTCCCTCCTTGATCTGGTCGATCGGCAACGTACCTGTTCTCTGCGTCGTAAACAACAATGCAACGTAAAGGTGCGTACAGAGTGACGTAATTGAACTGAACTAAACTGAACTGACATGGTTTAGTTTTTGACGAACTGACCAATGGGCACGCAATAATGCATTACAGTATACGTACCGTCTAATGGCGTCGGTACTCGGTAGCCTACGTGACTACGTTTACGTAGGCGCGACAACCAATGACCAATGGGCTCGTCCTGCTTGCCTACCGGTCAGTTTGTCAAAAACCAAACCTTGTGAGCTCAGTTTAGTTACGTCGCTCTATGAGCGCTTTAAGGCATAACGATCTCGAGTCCTTTCCCAGCCATATGGGCGACGCTGATATCTGTTTCCATAGCCCTCAGCCAGACACCAGCTTACACTGCCCGACCATGGATACGGAGCTGGTACATCGCTCCTACGGTATGCCTGTTTATGCCACAGCTTTTGCTGGTACTACCGGTAACTGCATCTACCCACGGAGGGATGGCCAAGCTGAGTTGACCTGGGTGGTTAATTACAAACCGAGATAATTAACCCGCTTGCCGACGGTCACCCATCCAAGCACTAACCAGGGCTAGCGTTGATTAACTTCTTCGATGGTAGAAACCTATCTCAAAGCTACGGGCGTCGCATCATTCGAATGCCACATGAGTGGCTCGCCGAGATAGTTTAACTGTCTCCAGACAGTCAACCATCCCTGTAGTAACCGGACCCGGCGTAGAACAACTTTGTCGACCAAGACCAAAGTGTTAAACGTTATTTGAATACATGCAGTGGCACGTTCCATGCAATCTGAAGAACTTTCTGGCAACAAGCGTTAACCAACATCCAACATTTAAACCTACTCATTAACTCACTTGGGGACAGAAAAAAATGTCAGGAATAAAACACACACAAAAGCACATACGGTAAGCTATCTGCAGTGAAAAGGGCCACACAACAATATCTGATTAATCGCAGATCGTAATAGGCCTACACTATATTAATACTACCGGATCCAGCATGTAAGAAGGAGGCGTAGTGGCTCCGTCTAGCGAATTCTTCAGCACCGACTGCCAGTCTGCCAGTCTCCCGCCTAAATCTACACGATCACAGACATCAATCAGAAACTGTTTAAATGCTGCAAAAATCGCTCAACTTCTAGCGTTTTTCAGCATGTACACCAAGCCTAAACATTTGCCTAATATAAGGTGCTTTTCCGCCACATTTGGACATGCATTTTCCACCAAGCTCTTGCTATTGGTATCGTAAATTTTGGTCCCCAGACCTCTTATATTGTAATTTTACACCATGCATTTGTGATTATATTACATTTTCTTTGTTCATATTTTCAGTCGTCCCTTTGAGATATTAGAGGTAAAGATGAAGATATCAACTGTGCTATTCTTACTATTAATAAATAACACTTAGACTATAATACCATCTGGAGGGCAGATATTCGGCTGCTTATCGCTGATTGGTCGTATGTCGGCGGAAGTGACGTCACACCAGAAGTCACGTGCTGCGTCGTGGCAGCCAATGGGACGCAGTCTGAGCAGCTGTCCACAAGGCATGACGATGGACGACGGCCAGTAGGTGTGCAGTGGGGAACGGTTGGCCACGTTCACCAACATGCCCTTCACGAATCCGCTCTGTAGGCTACACTCCACCTACAGACAGCAAGTAAGTAAGTAAGTAAAGTTCTACATGTCGCCTACAGTCCAGAGTCGAAAATCGACTTGTTTCTACACGTCGAACAGGCGGTCACCACACGTCTTGTGCTGGCCACGATGACGTCACGTCTCGATTACTGCAACTCGGTGTTGGCGGGTCTACCACTGTCCACACTTGAAGTTTTGAACCACTACAGAAAGTTCAGAACAGCGCACCACGCCTCATCTTTAACTTGCATCATCATGATCACATCTCGCCATGTCTGATACAACTTCACTGGTTACCAATGCGAGCTTATATACAGTATAAACTTTGCTGTTTAATGTACGGCGTTTGCAACAACCGTTGCCCGTCATACATTTCTAACGTTGTACAATCGACCAAGACGGCGTCAACGCATGGAGGTCTACGTTCAGCTGACACAACTACGTCATCCCGCGACTGCGTACCAAGTTCGCAAAACGTGGTTTCGCTTATGCGTGGAACCGTTTGCCTGAATCACTTCGCAGAACGCCATCCCAAGCAGCTTTCAAACGCCAACTAAAAACGTTGTTATTCTGCGACGCTTTTAACATTGTCAAAGATGATCCATGACTGTTTTTATCAGACCTCACTATAGTCACTGTGTATTCTATTAATTTTGAACCTTGTAATGCACTCATGGTCTTTCGTCGTGTAATGAGGGCACTAGAAAATGTTTAATATGATATGATATATGATTATGATATATGGTACCAAGAAGTTGAACATGCTCGTACATGTGTGTTCATATGCTTTTTGGAAACATGTGGAAATTTTACATGTCAACTCTACAGTCCACACGTGAAAGATGTGGACTCGATTCAATGCAGCATTTTTTGTTATTTTTGTGTAATACGTAAATTTAGTTTTCTTTCGAAGTAAACAGTAGATAGTACACTGTTATGATGTCGTCCTAATACGAATTTTTGAAAGCCTGAGTAAAAAAAAAACGACACGCACGTGTTTGAAGGATGTGGCGGGTGCAGCAGTTGACTGCGTGTCCTCAAGGTAGTCATCCCAGACAAACTCGCGCTCCTCCTCGACCATGCCTTCACCAGGTACAGGTAGTTCAGGCGAGGTGGACATTTCTGCTTTACGGTACAGACATAAGCAAACAGAAACCTATAATAAGAATGTGTTAGTATAAAACAATTTTTTTTGAACTGTAAACACTGAACAAAGAAGTGACTTTTGACTCCACAGTAAAGTCAAAAAACTATTAACGTTGAAACACTGCAATATATAAGCCTACTTTCATTAAAAAAAAAACAAAAAAAAATAAACGTTTATTTTATACAACCATGATGCGACTCTGTCCATGATGCAACAGCTGTCCAAACTGGCCTTCTTAATTTTTCCATCAAAATCCACTTATTTATTAATTCTGCAAACAGACAGAAACAGGTAAAATAAAAAAACTAACTTCTTCCTCCGCGGAAATATGCAATGTACGTAACAAATATGGCAATGTTATAGCAAAGCCAGTGCAAAAGTATGCAACAGATACTTGTAAAACAATTATTGTAAATCGTCTATTATTGTAAAACTAGAAAAAAACCTTCAGAGGCAGGACTATGCAGTTCGTCTCTCCACATATCATCAACATTCGTCTCCAGGCGTTGTTCGGTCCTCAAGTTGTCAAGGTCATCAGATGTCGTTTCAAGGTCATGCCGGTCTGACGCACGAGTCACGTCACTGAGTGCTGAACTGACCGGAACCGCTTTTACTTCGTTAAGGTCACCCAAGGTCATATCGACAACGGCCGTCCCTGGAAGTTCTTCCGCGAGTTCACAGTCAGGCAAAGTCACTGCATTGGAAGATAAACCAGCCAGAACAGGTTTCACCTCGTCGTCAAGGACACAGAAGGTCATACCAGAAGTCTTTGTTTCTGTACGCTGTTCAAGGTTATCCAAAATCATTGTGATATCATGAGTTCGATCTGCAGTGGACGCAGATTGTTTTACACTTTCAGTGTCATTGAAAATCATTTCAATGTCACGTTGTCCTTCTGGCTGGACAGCGGTTGGTTCAGATATTTGTTCAATGGTAGAATTCTTTGAAGGTGAACTGGGTCGTTCCTCCATGCGTTCCAAAGGTGCTGAACCTGTGTGTAACCGGGCAGCGTCTTGTCCCGAGGTGGTAAGGTTAACGGTTGGTTGGATCACGCTAGTCGGCCGAGACTGTTCAGATAATTGTTCACGGGTAGAATCTTTCACCAGTGAACTGGATGGTCCCTCGATGTGCACGAAACCCCCCGCAGATGCATCACTGCCCTGCACTTCTGACTGGACTAAGCTACTCAGAAGCGGAAGGGCAGTCGGGTAATCTTCTTCGATGGTAGAATTCTTCGACGGTGAACTGCAGGGTGGTAGTGCGTCAAACTGTCCCGTCGCCGGATTCCCCTGAGACGCCGAGACTGCGCCGCTGCCGTGACCCGAGGTCACGGTGAGGTTGAGTACAGTCGCTACCCCATCAAGCTCCTCCGCCGAAGAGGCAGCTCCTGGCCCACCACTACTCTTGCGACTGCAGTCCAGCGGGGCCTGGTCGTCGATGGTCAAACTGAGGGGAGTGGCAGAGCCAGGGAGAGAGCCCCGAGGCACGGCGTGTGCAGCAGGGAGAGGCCGGGTGCCGTGAGCCGCGGCTGGGAGGCGAGGTACATTCAACTCACTGTGCCCAGGCCAGGCCGAGGGAGAGAAGCTTGCTGGAGTGCTGGTCCGCCTGTCAGAAGAGGACATCACCCTCGACCTACCTTCCACCACCACATCCGACCCGGAAGTCATGTACCGAGGAGGGGAAGGTTTTGGCTGAATCGGTCGGTACTGCTGATGGTGCTGGTAGGGCACTAATCCAGGCATCACTCCGGCGCCGGACGCTCGTGCAGACCCTCCTGAAAAGTGTCTGGAAGTGCCCTGAGCTCGAGCAAGGCTAGTAGAACTGGCCGGCAGTAGAACGAAGGCGGCGTCGCCGGTGGTCGTCTGGGAGATCAGGTTAGACCCCGCTAGAGGAGATAGCACTCCATGGTGGTCTCTCGATTGCGGGTACGCCGCCGTATGTGAGAAACTTCTCTGAGGGGACCTGGAGGACAGCGGGGTCGGCAGGGAGCTCCTGGACCCGCCTCCGAAGCGGCGGGAGGCGGGGCCATAGCCAGCGTGGGCGGGACCAGAGCCTGTGTGGGCGGGTCGTGCCTGGTCACGTGAAGCGATGACGTAATACTCGGGAGCTGCAAGTGCGTGCGGAGGATATCGTGTGCGAGGGGTAATGGCCCCGGGGGCAGCGTCCAGGGTCGTCAAGGGCACGGTGAAGTCGGTCTCGACAAAGGCCGGCTGCTGACGACGACGACGCTGCGGTGATGATGACGTCATCAGGGCTGATGACGTCATGAGTGACGCGGATGAGAGCGAGTCGAGGCTGAGTCGAGTGCGGTCTGACCCCGTGTAGAGGTGACGTAAGCCTGATCCACGCGACGACGACGACGTCGAACCCACGCCTAAATATCACACGCACACAGAAAATATAAGATAAAATTCTTCAATGTCTCCAAGGTTCGCACTACTGTAGACGGAGTACTGTATGGAGTCATGAGTTCTTGGCTAAATATCTGACTGAAAATCGACAAGTACATCGGCAAAGTAGCGAGAACGAGGTACAGAAAATATCAAACTAAAAGATGTGTGTAATGGGAATACAGACGCCATGCCCAATTTATATTTCCCTTCTCTGTGAATTATATGGTTTTGGGGAGCGTCCCTAGCCTTCCCAACCCGTGCTGCTGCGACAGCAGGATATTGATACTAAAAATGGTTTCGACGGCATACGCATACCAATAGCGCATTCATGCGAAGAATTCATCTGGGAACGATTTGCGCAGGATATGATTATGTGAGTTCATGTTTTGTTGGGCGAAAAACATTTATCTCTATTCTCATTTCGTTTTATTATAATATGGCGCTCGCTAAAAACCGAGTTCGATTAACTCTTTTTTTATTGGATCGATAAAATGAACTAAAATTATTTTATTAAAATTCTCATTCCTAAAGATTAAACAAAATAATTACAAAAAGCGTATTCCTTTTCACTGCAAGTGTCTTCTGCTAATCGGCAATGTTCGGTTTAACTTTGGCGCTGAACTGCCGTTTTCTTTTTCCTTACATACAAAAAATGATCACAAATGATGGTTCTTAAACTATACACATAATAGCAGAGTTGGTCGTCAGTTTAAGTTTGTAAATAAATAAGTATGTATATTTATTATAATATTAAATGTAAACTACACGTATGTAGTGTTAAATCCTTTTCTTCTGAATAAAGTCGTGCATATTGCTAAATATCAATAGCCTACAACAATAAATCGGAACCAGAAAAGTACCTCTGGCCATGAGAAATGTGGTACAGAACACGACGGTTGGGAAATCTTGTGACGTCTGCGTCAAACGATTATAAAGCTGGATGAGTCAAGCCACGTGCTTCAAGACGACAGCATGACAATTGCAGAATTCGATGACGAGCTGTATGCACGCAAACAAAGAATTCATCAATTTCACCAAGCTTCTATAAAAAGCTGGCAGTTAGATGCACGTCACGATCAACGAAGTTGCTATAATAATTATACGCTGGGCCCATACCATCACTTTTGACTTTGGGTATAACTAACTGTCTACGGAGAGAGACACCATCTCGGTGTAACCAATCATCTCAGTCAACTCAGCCTTTCATCACTCCGGGGAAGGAAAATCGAGTACCAGCATGTCTGGCTGAGTCTTAAAGCCGGTTTTAAAGTTTTAAAACATCCTGGAAAATGATCCAGAATTCAACACTTCCAAGACCTGTGGGACCACACCCCCAACCAGAATTGCACCGAGCCACAGGGGATTGTCAATGCTGTATCGTGCGTGCTGTGTGTGTTTCTCATAGTAGTTTTGGTCATTTAATTCTTTAAAAAATTCACTGAAATTGTTGCCACCGAATGTCAGATTTTGAAGCTAAAATGTACCAAATTCGATTTCGGCTGCAAGATTCCGCCCCTGCAGAACCCGCTGCAAAGCTACAGTGCTCCGACAGACTCCATAGCTAGATTTCAAGGGGTCCTGCTTCCAAGGGAAAAAAGCGAAGAAAAGATAAAGACAAGGTAAAAAAGAGAAAAAGGAGGAAGACGTAAAAAGAGGAAAGAGAAAGGAAAAGAAAAAGAAAGAGGCAGAGAAGAACTCCCAGTAATTTCTCACACCACCAGTTTCGGTTTTCTAGAAATATGCTTGATCAGACATTGCCTTTGCCTTTTGGGCAAAACCCAAGTTATCCCTCCGCCAAATTTCCTCAAAATTCGATCATAACTTATTCAGTAATCCAGTCGATACTTAACCTCCGACGTTACTTGACGGAAGTACGTAGGCCTAACTAAAATATATACGACTGTAGCCAATCATTAGCCTATATACCGCAGTATTCAGTCAGGCATTGTGCTTCCTTAATGCTTACGCATGAATAATGCACATATCACGTCCTCGTGACGCTAAGTAGCACAGACGCAGTAAAAGTTATAGACAAAAACACAATACTTCGTTATAGGCCTATCTCGGAAACGATGACAGATATGGCCAAGGTTATCATTAATCACTAATCAAACAAATGACAAATGACATGAAAATCATCGACCATAGACGACCTTGAAGGCCGAAGACAACCAGTACGGTCGGCTATCCCAGTGACAGCTCTGGGCTTTTTGTACTGCACACGAGCCTGGTTTATACATCTAACGCAACGGATGCAACGCAAAGAAGCCCTTGCGTAGTTTTTTTTGACAAAACTGACGCTAGGAACGCCACGCAACAAACGCTACAGAGGCAGCTGACACAAGCGTCGCAACGGCGACAAGAAGCCCAGCTGTCGCTAGGACAGCCGACCGTACTGGTTGTCAGTTCATCCAAGGTCGATGATTTTCATCTCGTCTGAAAGGAAGTGTGCTAGTGCTAGCTGTTAGTGATCAATAACAACCTAGGCCCTATCTCGACCGTTTAGCCACAATACATGCGTGAAAGACAGACGCACAGACGGACGACAACCATGCCAATAGCTCGACCGTTACTTAAGTACGGGGTCGGCTAAAATGCAAGTACAGCAAAGGTGCCTGTATGTTCTTGTATTGCGCTATAGATGGAAATCATGAGGGGGCTTTACTCGTGAAGGCAATTATGAAACGTAAGTACGGAACAATGCACTTATGTCACGCACGCTATCATCCGTCGTATCGATCCATCTTTCCATCAATCGATGCATCGTCTTATTACATCAAGTTATTACGCCAAAAACAGCAGTGCATGCAGTTTATGCCTCAAACATCATACGAATTACGCCGTTAGTCAATAAAACATGCTACTAAACTCTGATATAGGCCTATGTAACTATGTTGGCCACATCACTGTGGCTCATATAAATATTAAAAAATATAGAAAAACGAATACGGCAAATAAACTAACAGAAATGAAACGAGGGAACGAATGAAATGAAACTTAAACACTAAAAGTCGCGAAGTAGTAGTAACAGGTTTGAGGCAAAGTCGAAAATGTTAATTCGATATCTCCCGTAGTTCATCTCTGACAAAACGGTGGAAATGTGTAAAATCGGTTCACAATAATTATGTAAGAGCTATACTGCAAAAACGTTTATGTCTTACTGCATAGGCCTATATCTGCTTCGGCGCTGCCCGCACCTAATGGGGTGTTTACACGATCCAGCAAACGTCCAGCAAACTTCCAGCAAATGTATTCAAAATACACGTGCTAATGCTGGACGTTTGCTGGATCGTGTAAACACCCTATAACGCTTTATCCAATCAAACCGAAGACAGAGTGATGCTTTATAGATCACACGGAACGCGCAGGTATGAGCAGGGGAAGTCACTACTTGCCCCTGGAAACGAAAAACAAAAATAGGCAAGTACAGTTAGGTAATTGAACAACCTATATACAAACAAGGTGATTACGGTGTCCATGCACGCACACGGCATTCATTCCCTGACATTTCACCGACTCGTGTCTGCGCGCCGTTTATTTCACCGCTGGATTTGGCGGACTTAGGACTATGCATCAGAAGGCTTGCCAGCTGACATTTAAAATTGTCGAATAAATCAGATATGAAATAATGAAAAACTTGGCTGTAAGAAATATTTTTCCTTTGGCACTTTGGTATATTTTGATGGTGAATTTTGGCAACAGTTTTGCACAGATTTGCCAATAGTGAAGTTAATTCTATCGTATAGATGGTACTTTCTTGTCAGTGAAATACACTGCATTTGGTAGGCCTTTTTTCAGCCAAACAGAGCTGGCAAGCCGATGGAATTCAGCGGTGAATAAAACAACGCAAACACATGTATAGGCCTACTGCTCGCCGCACTTTCAACCATGTTGCAGTACTAAACGCACATGAACGAAATGCAATAATAACTTAGCGGTACAATGAACGGAGAGCACCGCACCGCAAAAAGCACCGACAAGAACAAAGCCAATTTCGTATACGAAACAGTATAGCCTACACGAGGAATTAATAGCCTAAAAGAAACCTCGTCTCCTTAACTTCGTGTTTAGGGCCCTAAAGCAACATCTCTGTGCAGCCTATAAGCTTATACACCTGACAATAATGTTCTCGAAATACCAGACATTGCCTGCAGGTTTTCCACACAAGTGGTGCGTTGGTCAATAATATCCATCAGGCTGTATAATAATACGACGTAATATATGCATATTCATCCTAGGAATAAACTGCTCGTATAATACACTGCTACTGCTGTTGCTGCTGCTGTTTTATGCTCGCCGGCAACTGCAGCACGCAGCATCTGTTACCATTCCAACTGACACGGCCCTGTGCAGTTTCTTCGCCAGGGGCTTGCCTAATTTACCAAATTTCCTAGTTCGTTCCTAGAAAACAGCTGCGTAAAAATATGACGCTAAAATATCCTAGGAAAATAATGCGATATTTATAAAAAAAATTTCCCAGGAAAAACGTGGGGAAACCAGAGATGCTAAGAATGTGTAAGTCCCTCAGTGAATGTTCGAAAATCAATTCCTAAGAAATGCTTTAAAAAATCGTGATTTGTTTAAAGTAGGAAGAATGGAAGATGTTACGAAAATTTTTAGAAAGTTTTATAAATTAGGCTCCAGAGCTGCATAGTCCTAAAAAGAAATTTGAGAATTGCCTGGAACTCAGTGAGAGAGTACCTCCAATCCTCCATGC
>Ga0209671_1001287_pt1 | contig 20513 bp, 27 predicted proteins | sample WorMetHERISLAND2_2_FD_187401 | JGI IMG/M metagenome (GOLD analysis project Ga0209671, IMG submission 187401) | Marine gutless worms symbiont microbial communities from Max Planck institute for Marine Microbiology, Germany - Olavius geniculatus... | ecosystem: Host-associated > Annelida >... | reverse complement strand
CCTGAAGTAAAGCAGCTTGCTGAATTAGCTAAATTTTCAAAGAATATCAACTAAATTTAAAATTTTTAAATTACAATTTTGTAATTTATTGCCTGACAATTTGAGTTTATGCGTACACTCTATAATATGATCAATTCTAAAGTAACATATTTGAAATCACAACCGACTCTAGGAAAGAAAGAGTTCTATGAAAAGTTTTGGTTTAAAGCCTTTGTCAAAGCGCTGAACTTCACATTGAATATTTTCCCCCCTGCTCGTAGATTTGTTGCTAAAACTGCTAGCGGTATGCTGGGAAAAGTTTACCAGTGTTTAAAGGTAGGTAATTACAACGAGGCATATCAATTGTGCTCAGCCGGACTCATCAAATTCCGTCATAAAACCGATTCTTTGGGACATTACGACTGGTGGGAGTTTATGAGGTATGGGACAGCTGCTGCGGACCACATAAATGAGATCGATAAAAAAGAAAATTTAATCTCCCTTGCAGAAAAAGGAATTCGGCCCTTTGAAGGATTTAGTGTGGCCTATTCATATTGTTTATTTTCAAGGTGGAAATATCAACATAAGGATTATGATGCGGCGATCTCATTTGCTAAGCGCGCGATTAAAGCCGATGGGTCATATGCAGAAGCGCATGCACTTCTTGGTTGGTACAAGCTTTTCATCGAACAATCTGATCCTATTGAACATTTTAAAGCCGCCATTCTTTGTGATGGTGATTATTTAACTAAAATTACTCAGGCTCAGGAAATGAAAGGTTTTCCCAACATTATTTCTGCCATACGAAAGCTCAAAGTCTGTAAATGATAGGTTTGGCCTTAACCAGCCGGATGTACTAGACGGGAAAAACGATGCGGTTTTTTCGTAAAGACCATGCTAGCTTGAAATGCATCAAGCCTGCTGGTTATCCGCATTATGTTAAATCAATTAAGCAACTCAAATCATGCCCGAAAATAAAGTTATAAAGACAGGAATCTTCATCTACGGAGGCACTGCGACTGGCACAATCCAAATAGTCGAAACTTCCTGGCGTCCAGGTTCTGGGGATCATGAAGATCCTGAAGAATTGCGTGAGGATCAATTTGGTACTTTTTTTCAGGTCAGTTATTCACTGTATACTGATAGTATAGAGTCAAGATCGGGTGGTGGCTACCACGATTCGTTACAGGACGCCGTAAAAACTGTTGAGAAATTTTGTGAACAGGTTGAATGGGTCAAATAAACCGTGAACACATATCCATGCGTTTGTACTCTGACCGGCTATATCGTGCGGTTTACAGCGTTCGTTGGGGCTCCGATTTTTCAGCCCTTTAAATGTAGCGTTTAAACCCGCCGCCGGCAGGTGAAACGCCCCGTTAGCCGGTGGAAGTGAATGGAGATTAATTTTTATGGACTTAGATAAAGGCGCGGGGCTTAAGCTCGATTTATCTGTGATCCCAAAGGAAATACATTGGTTGGTCCCTTATGTGGAACGCTGGGGGTGGCCTTCTCTTGATGACCAAGATGAGTTCGTGTCCATTATGAAGAAAGAGCGACCACAAGAGGTGAAGGAATTCAGTGAGGCCATGGACCGAGGTGATCCTGATATCAGATCATGGAGCTCTTCTCTTGATTATCTAAGTAAGCATAAATCGGAAATGACGTATGCGGATTGGAATCATCCCTATTGGGCTTTTCTCTCAGCTTTGAAACTCAGAGAAATAACTGGGTATCATAAGGAAACACAAGCAGAATTAGAGGCTCGAGAGCAATTTGCCGAGGAGATGCGGTTGGATAGGTTTGAGGGTGTTACGGTTAAAGCAGATGAATCATTTAGAGGAGGTCGTTATAGTGAATTTATTGAACTGCTTTCTCCGTATGCCGATTTGTTGAGATCAGTTCAGCAAAAAAAAATAAGCTTAGCAAAAAAGAAAGTTACTGACAAAAATGGATAGCCTCATATCACATATACGAGAGAAAGTTTATGTTTCGCCCTAATTCAATTCCGCCAGAAGAAAGATATAAAAATATTGGGGGTTGGTTATTACTTTTTTGTATATGTTTGATAGTATTTCCAATTATCAACCTTATTCAGACTTCCCAGTTCTTTCGCGAGCTTGGGTTCTACTACTACGAGTACCCTACTTATTTTCGAACAGCGTTTATAGATTACATCATTTTCGTTGGTCTAATGATTTTAGCTATTATTGCCGGTATTGCAATTATCAGGAAAAGAGTTCATGGCGTTAAAACTGCGAAGTTATTCTTATTCTTATTTTTTTTATATTCACTATTCAAAGTTTTTTTGTCGTATTCATCCGGAGACCAGGAACTTATAAATGAAAATTTGATATATTGTATTAAAACGACAGCATATTTCGTTGTTTGGACTTTATATTTATATAGATCAGAACGCGTAAAATATACTTTCAGTGTAGAGCAACCATCTGATTAGTATTGAATTACAAAATATGAAAAGGGCTAACAAAACCACAGAAGCGGACCTGTCTTCGCTCTACCGAGCTACGCCCCGGCACGGCTGCATAAAGATAGCGGTTTTACGTAAAGGCCGTGCGGACTTGAAGTTAGTGTAGGCCGCTGCTCTGTGGCGGCCGTTATTCGCGATCAATACATGGCAGAAATTTATTATGTTGAATTTTTTCAAAAGAAGACAACTTATTTCGGATGAGAATTTTTTACTTCAAATTGAAAGCTACAAATGGCTTTTAAAAAATTTTGGAGCAAATGAATTTTGTGAAGAAACTACGTTAGTTCTTCCCACAGAAGACTTCTTCCCAGAATCAATTAACTCTCCGGAAGAAGCTGCTAAGATTACATTCAAGTATGTAAAAAAGTATGCTGGCATGGAAAATTGGCCCTGTGATTTACACGCCCAAGAACCAGATCCAGACCGAAAATTGGCACCAACTGTTTTGATTCAGGGAGGTGACCAAAGCCCGTTGGGAACATTTTCTGCTAAAAATCCGAAAAAAATAGCAATCACATACAATCCCGCTATAGTATCAGATCCATTTCAGCTTGTGGCAACCTTTGCACATGAGCTTGCGCACTATCTAACCGGCACCTGCCAAGAACCCCCTCCAGGCGGTTGGGAAAACTGGGAGTTCATTACCGATATTGCAGCGGTATTTATGGGCTTTGGTATCTTTATGGCAAATTCCGCATTTAAATTAAAACAATTCTCAGATGATGAGTTTCATGGTTGGAGAACATCTAAAAGTGGGTATTTAACTGAAAGTGAGATCTCATTTTCGGTGGCCATCTTTCTTAAATTGAAAAAAATCGATCAAAAAGATGTTTATCCCTATTTAGGCACAAATGTTAAAGCTTATGTCAAGAAAGCCTTGAAAGAATTGAATGAATCGCAATCCTTTCAAGAATTAATTAAGGTCGAATGCAGTCGTAGCTAACAAACGAGATTGAGCTGACAGGAAAAGCGGGGAGGGTCACGTAAAGTTATGAGGTTCTCAAACTATGGAGGCCTGCAGCTCATCTCGGGCCGTTAGCCTTTCATTATAAATAAGTGAAATTAATTTATCGTCTAAATATCAAAATACTTAGATTCCTAAATCTTTTTCCAAGGACAAGGGAGCCAGTAAATGCCTTTATAAAGTACCTTGAAATAAAATCTCTTGAAAAAAAGGGTGAATACGAGGAAGCAAGAAGAAAACGCTCAGCAGCGATTTTGACAATAAAAACTAAATACCAGGGACCGATTCTTCGATCCGAGGGCTATGATAAGCTGTACAGGTTAAGTGATTACGAAGGTGCTATAAGAGCCTTTGAAAAGGCAGAAATTGCGATGGAAGGTTCTCCTTTTTTATATGGCGTTTCTGAACCGCACAGTGTGATTTCAGGTGTTGCAATAGCTGCGGTTTACAGTGGCGATATAGAGAAAGCTACTGTTTATCGTGATAAGTTGTCAGAGATGTATGAACGATGGAAAAAGGAGTTTCCTTCAAGCGATTCTTTGAAGTGGTTTGATAAGACAATTACCTGGATAAATAACGCCATCAATGCAAACAAAGCAAAAGATGGCTAACCAAGCGTTTGCAGACGGACGCGCAAAAAACAGCGCGCCGCTGAAGCGCAGCTAAAGGAGCCAACATTGGACTATACAACTATCATGATTAAAGAGTATTTTACGCTTGTTGATATTATAACTAATTTCGATGATCGCATACTTATCGTAAAAGGCTGGGGAGTAACATTCGGGTTAGCTACTCTTGCTTTGGGATTTCAAAAACAAATTCGTGGGTTATTTTTAGTCGCAGCACTAAGTGGACTGTGTTTTTGGGTAATTGAAGCAGAAATGAAATGGCATCAATCAAACTATTATCCAAGAATGCATGAAATTGAGCAAGTTTTTGCCACCAAAGCAGAATCTCCTGATATAATATCTTCTCCGTTAATCGACTGGTCCTGGTATAAGACCAGCAAGGAGTCAACATTTTCACTGTCTAAAATAAAACAATTTGATGAGTCACGCCAAGTTGTTAAAAGGTTTAAGCCCTTGATATATTCCCATGTTTATTTGCCCCATATCATCACAATAATTGTTGGCTTATTCTTATGGAGACGGTCAAATTTTGATAAATGGGTATTAAAAAATACAGCAGCTAACAAAGCTAATTCAGCCGACGCAAAAAAGCCGCGCGGCTGATTAGCGATTATATTTAATTCAAATCAATGAAACCGGATTATTTAAAGATTATATTTGTTGGAATACCAGCTGGCTTTATAGCCTGGTGTATACTGATATTTCCGTCGGCCTATATTGCACGATTTTTTAATGTTGGAGAATATTGGTTTCATATATCGCTTTTCCTAACCTTAATTCCAATGTTTGTATATTTTATATTTTGCATTAAGCATCCTATAAAAGCCGGTGCAGCGATTATTACTGATCCAAAATATTTCGAACCACGAAAAGAAGAATATCATTGTGAAATTTGTGGCAATAAGATTGATAGAATTATCAAAGCAAAAATTTGGCATGGATCGATATTTAGTAGGAATAGTATCTGCTGTCAAAATTGCCATGATAAAAAAGCTTACGGATCCTATAGGATCACATTTTTTATAATTTTATTTCAGGTTTGCTTTGGAATCATTCTTATTGCCATAAATCCTGAAGATACTTCAGGCTGGATTCTTATAAACCTCTCATTAGTAACCTTCTTTAGTATCCTTCTGCTATTACCGCATGAGTGTGGACATGTTCTCATAGCAAGGACCCTTGGCGAAAAGGTGCCTTTTGTCTTTATTGGAATGGGTAAGACTGTATTTATAGCTAAATTCTGTAACATTTGTTGGGAATTTAGAAGCATACCTTTTGGCGGGACTACAGTTCCATTGATAACCAATCATCTCAAATATCGCAGAAATCGGTTTTTAATTACATTAGGAGGACCCTTAATCAATCTGATCGTTATAGTTTGTTTTTTACTTTACTATCCAGTCGATTATCTGTTTACAGGCACTTTTACAAATCAATTTGGTGTGAGCTCTGCGTTCTTTTTGGCAAATCTTATTGAGCTTGGCTACAACCTTCTTCCTATTAAAGTTAATACGAGTACCGGCAAAATTCCAAGTGATGGATATAATCTTCTCTCGTTAATCTTCATGAAAGAAGATATTGTCAGATCTCAAGTTGAAGAAAACAATATGCTACTTTAACAAATTAAAGAATTGTCTATAAATCATAATGTAACAATGGCAGTGCAGTGGACAGCCAGGGCCAGGACGTTTTGTGGTTTTTCCCAAAATCGGCCACTATAGTTTATTTAGTGCTTCAGTGGAGTCCCTGGATGCCGCTGACCGCCGCCGTTCGCCAAGAAACTACAAAGTATTAAAATGAAAAGACAGGAAGCGATAAAAAAATTGCTCAGTTTGAACTTGAGCGACTTAGTTTCGATGAAAGAGTCGAACAGCTGGAGATCATAACACTTGAAAATTGGTCAGATGATCCCCGTTGGGGTTCTTTATCAAAAGATATACAAAGAGAATTCGATGAACAAGAGCTAATAGACAATGCATCCTCAAAACGTTATGATCCTGTGCTTTCGATATGGCTTACTGATAGCCTTGGTGCAATGACAAACCATTATTTGATCGAAAAACTATGTGAAATAGGTGCTGAAGTTGACGAAATTGTAGGTTCACCTATTTCATTGGAGCTTTGCCCTTGCTTTAGGTACAGAACAATAGGTAAGAGAGGTTGCTACGAAATTTGTAAAGTCTGCTGGTGGGAAGACGATGGCCAGGACAATAAAACTGTTGATATTGTTGTTGGTGGACCAAACTACCATTTGAGTTTAACTCAGGCACGGATAAATTTCATTACAAAAGGCATTTCAAATTCAACTAGAGAAGATCTTATGAAGATCAAACATTCTGCTAGGAGGTACGAAAAAGGACGTGTCTTTGAACTTTTTCCAGAAAAAAATGCAGTAATTGAACCGGAAAGCGGATCGACATCAAACTCTGAATAAAGCGCCGAACAAACGGGATGGAGCTGGCAGGAAAAGCTAAGCGGTTTTACGTAAAATTCTCTGGTTTTCGGAGTATTGTGGCCTGCAGCTCATCCCATGCATTATGCATCGTACCATGAAAGAGAAAGCTAAAGAATATACTGAAAAAATGTCAAAACTTATTCCGAGTTTTGAAGAGCATTGGTACTCTGATGATGCGTGTTTTAATTTCGGCGAAGAATCGTCTATTTATGGAGTATTTTCAGATTTCAGCACCTTGGTTATAGACCGGCTAAAGAATAATAACCTTACAAATGCAGAGCAAGTATTTTCATTTGTTGAATCGGTCGTGGTATTAGGAGGTGATGAGGCAAATGCTGCATGCACATGTTTACTCGAGAATATAATGAACCTTGTTCCTAATGAAATCGATCCAAAAACGTTTGTTCCTTTCTTAGGCCAAAAGTCGAGAAAGTTCTGCCGAGATTATGATAAATTTACAGGAGTGAAGACAAATGGATTGCATTAACTGCATATCGGGATAGGGAGGAGCCTCACAGCTCCACCCTCCCACACCACGCAGCATACGGGTCCGAACTGCGGGGTTTGTTGGTTATCTCGCCCCTATTGTCACTACACGCTTAAATTGAATCGCCCTTAATTTTGAGATTCATACTCTTTGCCCCGAATTTCCAGAAACCTTATACAATCCTCGATTTTGAATCTTGTTTTTTATTCGAAAATGCCATTATTTCACATGGTATTCCTACATCATGAATTTTGCGTTTCTGGGAGTTTCCATTGGATTGATTCTTGAGCTTTATTGATGAGTTTTTTTAACATTATTTCAGGTACTTAAGATCTATTCTTTTGATTTTTCGGGTGGAATATGCGAAAATACATACAAAAACGTAAAAGATAACAACGGGATGAACCAGACCAGTCTCCGCTCTCGCGAGCTACGCCCCGGCACAGCAGGAAAAACGATGCGGTTTTACTTAAGGGCCGTGCTAGCTTGAAACTCATATGGCCCACTGGTTAGCCACCGAAGTTATCGCATTGTGAGGAGAACCTATATGAAAACATTGAGATCATTCACCAAACCGAAAGCAATGACTCTTTTTTGGCTGTTCCTGTCGATTCCTTTCGCCCTTCAATTAACTGGATGTACAAAAAAAACGGTCGATTCTGCCCCTGCCCCCATGCCGGCCACGGAAAGTATCGTAGTGGCAACGGAGCTAAATACCGAAGAATATGACCATATTTGGGAAAACACTTTTAAAGACACCGTTCAGAATCCATTATCCACCTTTTCCATTGATGTGGACACCGCATCTTACAGCAACGTGCGCCGGTTTGTTAACATAAACCGGTTGCCACCCAAGGACGCTGTCCGCATCGAGGAGATGATCAATTATTTTGACTATGATTATCCGGAACCGCTCGGTGAACATCCGTTTTCCATATACACCGAAGTTGGACAATGTCCATGGAACCAGCAAAACCATCTCGTTCATATTGGAATTCAGGGAATGAACCTGAATTATGAAGATTTGAAACCAGCCAACCTGGTGTTTCTCATTGATTCATCGGGATCCATGCAGAATCGTAATAAACTTCCTTTGTTGAAGAAATCATTTAAACTGTTGTTGAATGAACTGGGGGAAAATGATCGCATTGCGATAGTGGCGTATGCCGGTTCCGCCGGGCTGGTGCTGCCGTCAACACCGGCCACTCAAAAAGAACATATTATTTCTGCACTGGACAGCCTTCGAGCCGGCGGCTCCACCGCTGGCGGTGTGGGGATTCAGTTGGCTTATGAAGTTGCCGGACAGAACTTGATTCGGAATGGAAATAACCGGGTGATTCTGGCCACGGACGGAGATTTTAACATCGGTGTTTCATCCACTTCTGATTTGGTTCGGCTCATCGAAGAAAAACGCCGGGATGGAATTTATTTGACCATCCTTGGATTCGGGATGGGTAATTATAAGGATGGCCGAATGGAACAAATCAGCAATGCCGGAAATGGAAATTATTTTTATATTGACAATATCCGGGAAGCGGAAAAAGTATTCGTTCGTGAAATGCGAGCCAATATGTTTACTATTGCTGGGGACGTAAAAATTCAGGTTGAGTTCAATCCGTTAAAAATCATTGCCTGGCGTCTTATAGGATACGAAAACCGTGTGCTTGCCAAGGAGGACTTTGATGACGACACCAAGGACGCCGGCGAACTGGGAGCTGGTCACACGGTCACCGCTTTGTATGAAATCGTGCCACCGAGTGCCGGAGTCCCAGTACCCGATGCTACACCACTGAAATACCAGGAAACACGGGTAAAATCGGAAGTCGATAAATCAGATGAGATGATGACCATTAAGTTCCGATATAAGCCTATCGGAAAGGACACGAGTCAAATGATCGAGAAAGTCGTATTCGATGAAACCATTCCTCTTGAAAAAACATCCGACAATTATAGGTTTTCGGCTTCAGTGGCAGGATTCGGAATGTTGCTACGGGATTCCAAATTCAAAGAAAATCTCACATACAGTGATGTGATGAAATGGGCCAAGAGGGCAAAAGGAAAGGACGAAAACGGCGATCGGGCCGAGTTTATACGGATGGTCAAAACTTGCGAGTTGCTGGCGAAATAAAGTTTGAATGTGAATATAAATTAAGAAACAGGAAAACTCTAGTATCGGGTCACGGTGAAACTCCGGCGATTGGGGATTTATGCAATGTTAGGGTTAATTTGTATTGTTTTTGATCGTATTTTCTCTTTATGTAGAATTGGACCATCTATGCGTATAGCAAAATAGGGAATTCTGTCCCATAACGAGGCTAATTCAGCCGACACAAAAATCCGTGCGGTTGATAAGCAGCGTTAAATTCTATGTCTAATAAAGAAATTACTCAGTTCATTAAATCCATACAGAAGGTTGAATATTCAAACTTTGCTTCGAGGCTTTTGCTGACAGTTAAGTATAAAGGGGATGACACCTTTTATTATCCGCAATTTCCCTTGCCTAGAGGTGAATACATCACTGAAGAAGGTTTGCGGGATCCAGGTTTTGGACAAGGTCCAACCAAATTTTGCGAAATTGAAATAATTCGTGTCCCTTTTTCCCCGCATCCGCGTATGACTTCGGTGCATGATTATGCTGAAATGCTTGATGCGTTGAGAGAAATGGTTGTAAATTTAAAAAGTGTAGAAATAAATTCAAACTGCATAGAATTTATCAACATGGGAATTTAACCAAGCGCTTGAGTGGGAATGGGCATACCGTGGCGTTTAGAAACTTTGTTGGAATGCATAGGCGAGCGGCGTAAAGTATTTTCTGGGTTCAATGGGCCCGGCGCCTCACCTTTTCGTTATACCGGTAACAGATTAAATCAATGGCCAAAATAAAATCTTTAGAAATTCCGAGAGAAATTAGCTTTACAGGCGAACCAAGTGGTCCTGCGTACAAACGACTTCTCGATTTTGCTAAAATTCAATGCACAGAATTTTCTCTTGTGTGGCGGGATGATTTGGGGAACAAAAAAGCGGAAAATGAAATCGCAAAGGAACTCCAGACTTTCTTAGTTGCTGAAACCAGAACTAACAAATGGCCAGGAACGGAAATTTTTAATGGAACTGCAGATTTATGTACCTATGAACTGAACCAAGATACAGCAAAAGTGCTGGCAACAGCAAATAGACTCTATCAATGGGAGGCTCCAGAATTTCCGGAAGATCTCGCCTTTTACATTAGGCAAGGTCGAGTTTGGCTTAGCACTGTTGCTCACGAGCAAATGGGCTGGCTAAACACAGAATCCATAGATAAATCCCAGTTGGAGATAATTTTAAGCTTTCTGTACAGCAATGGAATTACCAACAAAAAATACTTGTAGGGTATAACAAAACCGATGGAGCAGACGGCGTGAAGATTGCGGTTTTACGTTAATGCCGTGCAAAATCGAGGCTTATTTAGGCCGCTGCTCATCGGTGCATTATAAAATAGAACATGGTAAAAATTATAATACTTGTCGCACTTTTACAGCTGCTTAAGGCTACCGGTAAGCCAATCTATTGCTCGGCAATATATGCTGCTATTATATTTATATTCGGTATTTTATTTACTGGTTCTCTTACCGCTGTTTTATTCTCTACTGTACTCGGCTTTGCCCTATCAACTGTGTATTTTTATTTGTTGGATATGTATAGCGACACAGGCTATTATTGGGTTATTTTTGTTGTCGGTTTTTTAATCGTATTCATCTAAATTTTTATAACCAAGCTAGTGGAGCAGACGGCGTGAAGATCGCGGTTTCACGTAAAAGCCGTGCAAGATTGGGGCTCATTTAAGCCGCTGCTCACCAGCAGACGTTATATTTTGTGCAGCAAAAATTTTTGAATTTTTAGGAGAGCTTAAATGAAAAAAAACTTTAAGTGGAAAGTACTGCTCGTAATCGCAGTTGTTTGCGTGAGTCTGTATTTCATCTATACAAAATCTATCAATCGTGGATTGGATATAGCGGGAGGCACACATTTCACGATAGAGGTTATGACCGAAGGTCTTTCGGAAAATGAGAAGAAAGACGCAATTGAACAGACTCTTGCAGTATATAGAGGCCGAATTGATGAAATCGGTGTCGCAGGTACAACTGTTCAACACGCAGGAGACAATCGTATAATTGTTCAAATTCCTGGTATTGAGAGCAAAGAGTCTGACCGAATCAAAGAAATTTTGAAGCGACAAGCACACCTTGAATTTAAACTGGTTATTGACGGCCCTGGGAAACCCATTATCGTAAAATCAGATGACCCAAAAAGCGGCTGATTTTCTATTGAGTCATGATAAGTGACGAATTTTCCTATAACCAACCGGATGAACCAGACGGGAAAAACTATGCCGGTTTGCGTAAAGTTTCGGATGGGTCGAAATTCTTTTAGCCCGCTGGTTATCCGGAGCCGTTGTGGTGCGAAATAATAAATTGGAGAAAGGGTAAATGACCAACAGCAAAATTTTCATTCTGACTACTATTGTCTACCTGTTTCAATCAATATTTTTTCCCATTAATTCCTATCCAAGCATTCCCCACAGTAAAGGTCCACAAACTAAACAAGAAGCAATTAAAATGTTCGAGCAGGGGATCTACCACCAAAAACAGGGAAAAATCCAAAAAGCAATTTTATTTTATAGTCAATCTATAGCGCTTGAAGCTTCACCTGGAGCATATAATAATAGAGGCATGCTTTATACGGAAATAGGGGAGTATAAAAAAGCTATCTCCGATTACAGCAGGGCAATAGCGTTAGCACCATCTATTGCCTCAACCTATGCAAACAGAGGGGAAATTTGGACTGTATTTGGAAGATACGACGATGCACTTTCAGATTACAATAAAGCAATTGAGTTGGACCCCAATAATGATGTTGCCTATAACAACAGAGGCTTCCATTATTGGCAAATTACAAAGAATTTCGAGGCTGCATTAGCCGACTTTGATAAAGCAATTGAGATAAATCCCTATCTTTCACAAAGCTACTTGAATAGATCGGCAGTCTACAAATTATTGAATTATGATAAAAAGATAATTGTCGAAGATTTAACAAAAGCTATATCGTTAAATCCACTATATTCAAAAGCTTATCTTAAAAGGGGCTCTGCATATGCTGAAGACGGAAAGGTCGATGATGCAATTAATGACTTTTCCAAGGTTATTGAGATCGAAGACAAGGATTCAATAATAGCATTATTTTCATTGTATTTACGGGCAAAATTATATGCTCAATCTGGCCTTATTGAAAACGCGCTAATCGATATCAATGTTTATTTAGAACAAATTGTTAGCTTGAGTGAAAAAAGTATGCTAAATATATCGGTTGCTATTAGCCCTGGACAACTATCAGGCCTAACGTATGAGGGTTATCTGTTGAGAGGAAAATTCTATTTAAAGTTGAAAAAGCTCAAAGAAGCAAAATCAGATTTTGAGACTGCAATTAAGATATCGCCAGATTCTAAAAAAGCGCGTAGTTTAAAAGCCAAGACTGATGAACTTATAAATAGCCACAAAATGGCACAACCAGACTAATCCAGCCGACGCAAAAACCAGCGCGGCTGATTAGCGACGATCTTTTGATGGAAATGAATCTGAAAAAGCTATCAATTTTCTTTGTATTTATCGCAACGACATTTACATCGGCTTTTTCCGAATCCAAAGACATCCCGTCTAGCGCTCGGTCTCGGGCAGCGATCGATCGAGTCAAACCTAAACTACAAAAGGAGTATTCTCGTTCGGGATTCAATTGGGGGACGCCGGTTTTTATCCGAATATTCAAAAAAACAAAGGAATTGGAGATATGGTTGAGGGATCGGAACAATTTCAAACTATTCAAAACTTATAAAATTTGTACCTATGGTTGGCGCTCTTTGGGTCCGAAAGTCAGACGCGGTGATGGACGTGCTCCAGAGGGGTTTTATTATGTTTTACCAAGACAAATGAACCCACTAAGTAAATATCATCTTTCCTTCAACCTGGGGTACCCGAACAAATATGATAGAATTCATGGTAGAACCGGCAGCGCATTGATGGTTCATGGCAAATGTGTTTCTATCGGATGCTATGCCATGACTGATAAGGTTATCGAGGAAATATATGCTGTTGCTGACGCTTCCTTACGAAAGGGACAGCGTTTTTTTAGAGTGCATATATTTCCGTTTCATATGACCGACAAAAATGTGAATAGATATAAGAATTCAGAATGGTACAATTTTTGGAAAAATCTTAAAGAAGGATATGACTTCTTTGAAAAAAACGGACATAATCCACCAAGTGTCGAAGTTAAAAACAAGCGGTATGTCTTTGAACCATCCATATAATATAGCGAATAACAATGGCATGAAGAAGGACGGGCTAAATCTTGCGGTTTTAATGAATCCTGCTAGGTTTCAATTGACGGGGCCACTGCGATTCTTATTGCTGTATTCGCCCGCCTCTTATGCCTAGCGTGCTGACCAAAGAATGTAGAATGAACATCAAGAAATACCAAATAAGCGATATGCACGTGCTATTCGAATATTGGGAAGAAATAGGGGAAAGCGTACCCTACTTTTTTCCTGTTTCAGCCTCAAAGTGGCAAAATTGCTTTCTCCAGGATGAATTGGATGGTGAAAGGACCTTCAAGGAGCTGGAAACATACATTGCAAAAGAAAATGGTCAAGTGTTGGGCTTTATCCAATATGGGCAACCAAATTTCGAATGTGATGAAAGTGGTCAGAAGTACTACAACCCGCATATCGGTGTGATTCGCCACCTTTACTTCGAAAAGGGACGAAATGATATAGGAGACGCATTGCTGGCAAAAGCTGAAGACTATTTAGCATATTTCGATAATAAGTATGCATTCTATCACATCCTTGGTATGAGCTGTAACGCTCATCACGGAAAGCTTCATAACAGCCAGTCCCACGTTGACCAACTCTTGCGGGCATCCGGCTTCCAAATAGAGCATGAAAACGTCTACTTTGTTCTGGACATGACGGATACTGCCCTGATAGAGAACTCAAAACTGTGTTTCTGCAGTACTTGCGGATCGAGTGAGGAGAGCTTTGATGTACGAATGAATACCGGAATAATTGGCAATGCACACATAAGATACTTGAACACGCCAACCGACGGGTATACACGCGATACCGCTTACTTGACATGGATAGGGGTGGTTGAACAGCATCGAAGCCAGGGATTAGGCACCGAGTTTTTGAAGCTCTTGGTTCAGTACTTGTTGAGCAAGCAGTATCGCTACTTGCATACAGATACGGCCAACAGTAATGTTTGTGCGAAACAGTTTTACAAGAAGCTAGGTTTTCAGAAAGAGGGCTACACAAGGAGTTATGTTCAGGCATAGGAAGGCTCGCTAACCAGCCACTGGAGCAGACAGCGTTGAAGTCGCTGTTTCACGTAAAAGCAGTATAAATTTGAAATTTCTTTTGGCCAGGGTATTGGATCATTAAAGGCTGTACCGCTTGCAGGTGATCCGCATTAGCTTAACATAAATAAGGAAATGACATGAACTCTCAAACTGAACCATTGCTCAGAGGTGAACTGGACTCTAATGAGAGATTATTATGGTCGGGGAGACCCATACAAGGAATCGTCTTTCGAGGCTCTGATGCTTTTATGATTCCATTTAGCCTTCTTTGGGGAGGTTTCGCAATTTTTTGGGAATTTATGGCTCTGTCAATTCCTAGCAAAGAGGCAGGTCTAGTAGGGCTTATTTTTCCAATATTTGGAATTCCATTTGTTTTAGCTGGTCTATACATGATTTTCGGAAGGTTTATCGTTGATGCGAAAAAACGTGCGAAGACCTACTATGGCTTGACTGATCAAAGAATTATTATACTTTCTGGATTATTCGGTAGAAAGATCAAAAGCCTAAACATTAAGACATTAAGTGACATTTCTCTTACAGAAAAAGCCGATGGTAAGGGGACGATACTGTTTGGACAGGACAATCCTCGGTCATCATGGTTTGGTGGTGGCTGGTTTCCCGGAATGAGTGGTTCTCAAACACCAAGATTCGAAATGATAGAAGATGCTAAACTTATTTATAATAGAATAAGAAATGCACAGCAGACGAGCTAACAGTGCCACTGGAGCAGACGGACTGAAAATCGCGGTTTTGCGTAAAGGATGCACAATATCGACAATCATATTGGCCGCTGCTCACCGGCGGACGTTATACATAAGGAGTAATGAAACAGAGAAGGCCATTAAATATTTCCTTCCATAATAAGGGAAATGGTTGGATAGTTCTAAAACTAACTTTTCCTCAAAAAGCCATCACGATACATTTAAGCAGTGTTTTTGACCCGATCCCTGATCTTTTTAAATGGATCGAAAAAATTGGGTTTAGTGATTTACCTGCTGAGATAACAATAGATGAAGAGGGTCATGGTAAAATATTAGTGGCTCAAGTTCTATCAAAAGACGCAACGGATTCATTTCTTTTAAAGATATTCAATTCGCCAGAAAATGATCAACTATTAATTAAATCAGAACTATCAAAATTTGATTTTATCATGGCCTTTTTAAATAGTTTTCAGACAATGCTAAATAAAGAAGAACTAATATGGAGTAATGATTACAATCCAAATGTACTTCCGATAAAGGCAATTAAAAAGCTATTCTTTGGGAATGATTGTATAACCACGATAGTGGAGCAGACGGCATGAAGATCGCTGTTTTACGTAAAGGCCTTGCAGACCTGACGCTCATTTAGGCCGCTGCTCACGCTCACGTTGGACTAATTGGAGTACGCCATTAGATGACAAATGCGCCTCAAATTGAAACAACTGTTGTCACGCCGGTACAGAGTGTCGAGATTCCTCATCGGATAGAACACGTGACGACCTCGCCTGGGGATCAATACCTCGCGGCCTATTCGCCGGAAGCTTCTGCCGTCTCTTTGCTTTCTGGTGCTGGCGGGCGCCGAGAAATTCATCTCGCGAAACCAACTGGCAGTCTATGCCTATCTGTTGATTCAACAGGCAACTGTCTTGCATTCGCATACTCCGAAGACGATCGACTTTATGTGCGACGATTGGATTAAGACCAGGAAGAGATCGTCCAAGGATGAGCGACCGGGCTATTACGGTTGCTACATCGAACAAGGTTGCTTCCTGGCAGGCTCCTCTGAGGGGCGCTTGTTCCTCATTGAGCTTGAACCGTTTCGAGTACGGAGGGAAATACATATTGCTGGGCATGCCCCGGTACCTGCCGCTGTCAAGTATCCCTCGCTATCGGACGCATGTGGTTTCGTTTCCGACTTGGTGGCATTCGGATGTTTTGGCCGCTATATAGCGGCGTTCTTCACCGAGGATCATCGTTCTCCGTGTCCGCAACTCGTGATTGTGCGAACATGCGATTTTGTTGGATAGACTCAGAGATACCGGCGAACAAATCGGTTGAGCAGACCGCTTGAAAACCGCGGTTTTGCGTGTAAGCCGTGCAAATTCGTTGCTTATTTAAGCGGATGCTCACCTCAAGCGATAGAAACTCTACAATGAGAATAGAAGATCATCGTAACCATTCATCTTGGATTCCAGCAATATCAATACTCGAGGAATTTATTCCTCAAATAGATCAGAAATATTTCATTGGAATTAAAAAAGTCATACTTTTTGACCATGATTATCACAAGGATAAAAAGAGACAAGCAGCGGCACGCTATGTCCCGGTAAGAGGAACAAAATTTGCAGATATAGAGCTATATTTGGACTATTTTAATAATTTTCCTGATGCGGCCAAAAAGAGCCGCATGTTTATTGTATGGAAAATTCTGATCTCTTTAGTGCATGAACTATATCACCATCGAATTAGAGGTCAGAATAAGGTCAGAAGGCCTAAATTTGAGCGGGAGCAGAAAGATGCCGATATGTGGGCAGTTAAAGTTGTAAAACCAATTTTCCTGCAAACGTTTCCACAAGATCAGTATGAAAAAGAATGGATTAACATTGAGAATCAATTTAGGGAACAGATAGAATTTTCTAACCAGGCGGATCAACCAGACGGGAAAAACTAAGTCGATTCCCGTTAAACTTTCAGCTTGCTTGAAATATTTGTTGCCCGCTGGTTAACCGCATTAGGCGGCGGCTTGGGGCCGACGCCACACAGAGGAGAGAGCCATGGCCGATAACGCGAAGAGCACGACCGCGACAGTGATTCCGACCATGCGATACAACGATGCGGCGGCAGCCATCGAGTGGCTCTGCGAGGCGTTCGGATTCGAAAAGCACCTTGTGGTGCCCGGTGAATGCGGCACGATCATTCACGCACAGCTCGTCTTCGGCAACGGGATGGTAATGCTCGGTTCCGCGCGCGACAGCGAGTTCGACAACCTCCAGAAGCCGCCGAGCGCCCTGGGCGGCGCCGTCTCTCAGAGCCCCTACATCATCGTGGAAGACCCCGACAAACACTACGCACGAGCTGTCGCAGCGGGCGCGGAGATCGTGATGGAGATCAAGGACGGGGACTACGGGGGGCGGGACTACTCTTGCCGTGATCCCGAAGGTCACGTTTGGAACTTCGGTTCCTACGACCCGTGGGCCGCCACCTATCGGGATAGGAAGGAGCCTCACAGCTCCTCCCTCCCACACCACGCAGCATACGGGTCCGAACTGCGCGGTTCGGCTGATCCCCGATACCGGGATTGCTTCGCGAACAGGCAAGTTCAGCTCCAGGGGAACCAAAGCCCAAGTGATTCGAGGTGTTTGTCAGGCAAGGCGATATTAACCCGCTTTACTTTGCTCATCCGCCGTCGCCTTCGGCTTTGGCGCGACACGTCCGCCGCCGCCTTCGGCTTTGGCGCGACACGTCCGCCATGGGCCTTTGCGAGCACAGCCGGTGGTAAGCGCAAAGTTGCGGGAGATACCGCGTTTCAGAAATTCCCTCACACGGGTTTTGCGGTTTTTCCATTGCTTCCAGACCAGCGCCCGAAGTCGACGTCTGATCCAATGAGGCAATGGACGTAGCCGGTTGACCGATTCGGTCAACCGGTAATAGTTACACCAACCGCGAATGAGCTGCTTTAGTTCACCAATCACCTGGAACAGGCTGCGGAGCCTACGGCGAAGATCCATCTGTTGTCCGCCGGAGCCGGATCCCGACCATACCCGCCTCATATCTACCTGCCCTCTACCTTGCGGTACGGGGCAATGCGTGCGCATGCGTCCCGCTGTTTTTTAGCGGGATTCGTCGACCCGCGCTTTTGCCTCCAGCTTCCTTCAGGCGCACATTGCTGTAACACCCCTGCCTTCGGCGACCCTTCGCCTCCGTCAGGCTGGGTCTGGACTTTGCCTGATATGCGTGTCATAATACCAGACAGCACCATTTAGCAGCCGGGCAGTGCCCGGCACACAACCAATCAGTTGAGCAGACGGCGTGAAGATCGCGGTTTTACGTAAAGGCCGTGCAAGTTCGCATTTTATTTACGCCGTTGGTCACTTCACCGTTATGGTAGCGTAAAAGCAATGAAGAAAAAACCGTCTATAATAATAGGCCTCTCTGTTTCATTAGTTGCACTATTGATCGCAATATACTTTTTTCAACGAAAAGATATTGAAGTTTCTGAGATTACCAGCAACTGTAAAGAAAGCCCATGTAAAGTAAGTTTCGTTCTCACAAATAAAACAAATTATTATGTTGTGTGTAAGTTGTCAATTAGAGCACACAAAAGGACACCAGGGGCCAAATCGGCGGGAGCTGTAACTCCTGGATTTGCTGGAGAAAAGATCATAGATTTTGAGCTGCACCCAAAGGAAAGGAAAAAGGTCAATGAAACCCTCCTTCTTACCGGGTCAAAGTCCAGGATAAGTGTAACCGCATACAATATAAAGAAATTGTAGTAGGATTGAACCATAAAAATGCGCATGCACACTGACACCCAAAGCAATGCCGTTTTGAAATTCTATTGGTAAATCCTAAAAATGCGCCATTTACAAGGCCTTCGTAGCTTTGGGTGCAGGTGATGCGCGAAACATGCATTATGCATGATACATCAAATGGAAGCAATAATCTTTATTGGAATTCAAGCAAGTGGAAAATCGTCGTTTTACTTTGAGAGATTCTCAAATTCACACATTCGACTTAACCTTGACATGCTCAAAACCCGAAATAGAGAAACTATCCTTTTAAATGCTTGTATAGCAGCTAAGCAACCGGTTGTTATTGATAATACCAATGCAACCAAAGACGATCGAAAAAGATATATTGAGATATTAAAGCGGAGTCATTTTCAAACTATAGGATATTATTTCAAATCTTCAATAGATGAGTGCCTTCATCGGAATAAGATGAGGGAAGGTACAGAAAGAATACCCCAAAAAGGGGAATCGGAGTATATTGGGAGGAGTTTTACAAGGAAGCTGTAAACCCAAAAACAGGAGAACCAGTTAAGGCCATAAGAAGGAAGTTAAAAGTAGAATATGATCTTCCTATGAAGGAAAATTATAGCAGCTTTATTAAACAGCTAATTTCTGAGTGTGCATAACCAAACGCTTGACCAGACGATAAGAAACTTGCGGGTTTTCATAAGAGCCTGTTGGTTTTCGAAGTATTGCGGCTGCGCTGATCAGCTCTCCGATCCATACTTTGTTAAGTCCATTAGTCGTGGAACAAAATGAAATAGAAGCACACAAGCTTTACGCGAAATTAAAGAAAGCTAGTATATCGGCTCGAATTGAAGGTGGTGGCGTCCAATGGAGCGTTGAGGCCACATCGAATAGCGGACGTTCGTTATCTGTTGCTTCTCGGCTTGATCCGCAACTCACCTGGGAGATTGAGGGTAATCCAGCTTATGACCCCTGGGTATATGGGGTTCAAATCTGGAGACAATTTATATGATGTCGGAGGCGAACACTTTATTCTTCCGCCAGCTGTAGCCAAAATCGAGTCAGTGCTTTCCCAGTCGCCTGTTGAACCATTCTTCGGCTCGAAACCAGACTATGATGTACACATTCTACAAAGGATCTTTACTGACCTGGGGAGCTCGCTTCGACCAGTAATGGTTCGACGTGGTCAATGGAGCGACGTCTACGTTGCAAAAGGAACACGGCAGTGTATTCTCAGTTCAGATTTAATCACCTGTAGTGAGGATTCACGCGAATTCAGCACCGCTTGTATTACCGCCGATGATGTTGTTCGCATAGCGATTCAATTTCTAGAACAGCAGGCTTCATTGGACGAACTCCATATACATTCGGGCCGCTGCTCACTATCAGCCGTAGTGATAGGTTATTATGAGCGGAAAATTCAAAGAACCAGAGTGGACTTCTCTAAATCACCATGAAAAATATCGCCATCTTGATAAGGTGAGACATGATTTCTGTTCCAAATATCAAAGAAAGTTAGAAACAACCAACAATGTCTATAGAGCAAGCGCACAAACATAAAATTTTCAATAAAAACAGTGTGATAAATTAAAATACTACTTGATTTTTTTTGCTATAAATACTACTAAACACTTAAATTTTAAAGCAGATTGCCCTAAAATAG
>Ga0209671_1001286_pt1 | contig 20520 bp, 13 predicted proteins | sample WorMetHERISLAND2_2_FD_187401 | JGI IMG/M metagenome (GOLD analysis project Ga0209671, IMG submission 187401) | Marine gutless worms symbiont microbial communities from Max Planck institute for Marine Microbiology, Germany - Olavius geniculatus... | ecosystem: Host-associated > Annelida >... | reverse complement strand
AATAATGTGAAAACGGTTGCAGATAGGTACATACATGCTGCTTATCATAACAAGCACTGGTGACAGGCTTTTGGGATTTATCAGCATCGATGACCTTGAACGACCTTGAACCCCCCAAAAGAGGTTTTTGGTGTATTTTTTCACAATTTTTGAATGCTGCGCAGTGCGCACATTTCAACACTGAATTGCGCCGAAATGGATGGAGATAGACCAAGACAACCTGCATATAAAATTTTCAGCATGGAATGTAGATTTTAGCAGTCCAAGTCCCGACCCCCTAGATTCAAGCAGGCCTGCGCACGTGGGTGTCAACGAGAGGTACCCCTGTAAAAAGTGGTTATTTATAATCTGTTGGCTTGTCTAGCGTGTAAATGGTTGCAGATAGGGACAGCCATGCTGCCTATCATAACAAGCACTGATGAGGAGCTTCTTACGAATGTCAACATCGATAACTTTGAACCCTAAAAATATTAATTTAATGTGATTTTTGGCGATTTTTTGCTGCAGAAAAGTGAATTACGACGAAATGGATGGAGATAGACTAAGATTACCTGCGAACAGGAACTGCTATAGGCTTTCGCGCGTCTCGTGAGCTTTGCTCAAATTACTTGTTTGCTGTTGTTAATAAATATATTGATTTTATTTGATTTGAGGTCGAACGTGGTCGAAGTCCGATTCATCACCAGTGCCAACGTCGATACCGACAAGGAATACTATTTCCTGCTACAGTTCGAAGGTACAGTCGTCGAACAATAATTATTATAATCTAATTGCAGTTCGTAGCATTAGACAAAATATAAAATCACTTGCATGTGCATCTTTTCGTCTGTCCGGCGTCTGTGTACAAGATTGTGACGCCATTTATGGACCGATCTTCAGCAAATTTGTAATATAGCTTCTCCGTATAACCTACGCCAGAAATGCTTTTTCAAGCGGTTCGATCCTATGTTGTGTGTGCGCATGCGTGACCATTAATAGAGTGCCACCGGCAGTGCAGTGTCTAACGGAGTATGTATTTTCATAATAACCGTGCCGGACAGGCGCATGGTCGCAATGGACCACCTATAGGAAATTGCTGGTGGCGATGACGTCACGTGAACTCAATAGATTAAGATCGTGACCCCGCAACATTCGAGGCGCCATATATCACATTTTATTTCAACCTAAGACATTGTTAGCATCTATGCTGTGAATGTGATTTCGAATGATTGTGTATGCAGCAATCGGCTGTCGCGACCCGGAGCCGCCCAAATACGGCTGGGTGGTACGTGAGAGTGACGGCGTGTGGATGGGCTGTAACTTCTCCAACCACCACTGGAGGCTGACATGCGACGGAGTGCGATGGATTGGACAGTATGAAAACTGCTCCAGCGGTAAGTTTTACATGGACCGATTTTTGTGTGTCGCTGTAAAATGGCTGAGTGCCTTCTATCTCCCCAAATCTAGAATCAAAATTGAGCTCGTTTCCTTCATCATCTTGTTTTTTCTCTTCTCCCCTCCCTAGATCTAGGCAGAGGCCGGCCACCAAACTGTATGTGGTGCGTTTTGTCAAATTTGCGTTGCTACTAATTTCACACCTGGGTAACAATCGGTAATTGTTGAGATTTCTTAATGGCTATGAGAACACTGAACGTACGGAATAAGTAAGATTTCGATATTCTAGTTTGCCGAACTCCATTCTAGTAGACTTGCATCTGAAAATAGTGTCTGAAACGTATATACTACACTACTGTATAGGCCTATGCATTATATGCTTTTTCACGAAAATATTTCATTATACTTTCACGGCTTGTCAGTGTCATCGTGGGACGACGCCATATGCAGTAGCGTGCCGTCGGCACGTTCGTCAGTGTAGGACCATTATTAATGCATCATGCGTAGAAACAGCTCTATACTATACAGCAATGTTAGAACTTGCTATGAAGTGTGACTCCCCGAACAGTGGCAGATCCAGTAGTAAGCGGATAAAGCGACAATCTCCTCCCCATTGATTAAAAGTAGTGCTGGTCGTCGCTATCGGATACACATTGCACAGAGTTTATCATTTAAGTCTGTAATGTTTGGTTTGTTTTGTTTGAAAAAAACTGTTTTCCGCTTTAGGAAGAAGCTTTGCTTTTTTTTCCTTGACCCCCACGAGGGACTCTGTCACCGGAGTTCGTTAGGGGTCCGCCCCCAGATACCCGTCATAGGCTCAGGCTTTGCGCTTGCCATGGTCTGCTACCCCAACCCCTCCCTTTTGGCAAATCTTGGATCCTCCACTGTTCCCGAAGCATCGATCGTTCTCAGTCCGTATATCTCTCACCGGTTTCTCCTCTCTGGTGGCAGAAACGTCGTAGCCGCAGGCAAGCAGGTGGGTATAAAGCCTAAAGCATGAATTATTCCATCTGTCAGTCGTGCAGGCTGCAGATGTGTCCTGGCTGTTAAAGCAAGTCCTGCATATGACAGCAGGGCAATGATTCCACGACCACAGTTATAACCACTGTAACCTAGCTCCATTCAGCGCAACGCTGCATTATACCCCAAACATTGTCGAACGAACTGTTGGGGTCTACATATCTGAAGCGATGCAATTTACTATACTTAACGTCTACTTCGCGTGTTCCTTTATTCCCAGGTATTTAAGAAACACATGTTTGGCGAGGTGAAAATTTGAATGGCTGTTTGATGACCAGTTGTGACAGGAATATTTGTGTCAAAAGTTATTAAAATCTGATAATCTATCTTTAAGTTGCAATCGATAATGTCACGTTTACTTTTTGAGACACAGTGTAGTACGTACGTTCGTAAATTGTTTTTTCTCCTTCTTCCGTGTAGTGGATGCTTGTGATAAATGACTCTCTTTGTTGTTAATTTTCTCGGCGCACTGCGCATGCATGCTCTGTCGGTCGTTCGCTGATTTAACGTGATCTACGGCTGTGCATTGTAGCGACTTGATCCGTCCAGAATTAAGTCGTGTCCACACGCACGCCCGGCTCCTGGAGCAGTGTAAATCCGCCTTAAATCGCTTGAACGTTCATCCCTTTGATGAAAAATGAAAACAGATGTAATCCCCTTCCCGGACATAAATCCTCTCTCCGACAAACCCTTCCCACGAACTTAAGCTTAAATTCAGACATTATTATAGGTTTCGTTTGAGATTTTTGCTTAGGCTTTATCTTGTGAACGACTAGTCATTTTTTTGTAAAAATGTTTTATTGATCTATTGCTATAGGCTATTCGGGGAGGGGCTTTGTTTTAGCAAGGCAGATTTCGTAGAGACTAATGTCCCGGGTGAAGGGGTGTTATGTCGGACACCAAAAGTAAGATGCCTGCATGCTAGTGTATGCGTTACGTCTGTTGCTGATGCTGCTGTTGCCAATAGCAACGCCGATGCGGTCGCAATCGGTGATGCAACGTAAACCTTGTACTCAGCGAGCGAAAGCAACCGAACGGAAGCGAACATGAACGCGAGGTTACTTCCGTTCAGGTCACAGTTCGATTGTTACAGGGCTTAAGAGTCTTAAGCTTAAGTTAAAACAGTAAGCTTAGTGATTAAAGGGTGTCGGTAGCTCTTTGTGGGAAACCCATCTCATAGCTACGGACGGAGCGTCATCTAGCATATGGGATCACACAGTGTTGCCAACCACCCGACGTAGGTGAACGCGCCCCGCCTCAACCCCAGCCAAACAAGCCGGTACTGGATTCACCAACCCCGGAGGGATGGAAGGCTGAGTTGAGCGTACTCTGTTTGCTGGAACGCTCGCCTACAATCCGCGCGTTGTATCGTACGGGGTTAACACAAGCGCTTACAACGCATCCAGTTTATCTCGAATGCAGCGACTTGCAGCACTGTGTCTTGCGTCAATGCGCGCTGACTGCTTCTTGGCTCCCGGGAATCTATCGGGCTGCTTCTGGGTGTCCGTGCCTCTCCCTTTCTATCTCTCTGCGTGTGTCGTTCTGTACGCGTCCATCTTGTCTCCGTGGCTCGGTGACGGGCATACAATACGCTACGTTGGCGTGGTCGGTGGGTGGGCGACTGCGTCCGGCGCCATGCAGACAACTCGATAAAAGACGCGCTGTCTACCGATCCTCTGTCAAACCACAACTCAGGCAGACCGCGTGGTAGTCGCTTGACTGGTGTCTAGCGTAACAGCTTGGTGGCAGGACATACAGCCAGATATTTGTTTTGGCAGATATAAAATGTTGGGGAGGTATTAAAATTTAATACAAAAAAAAATTTTTGCCTCACAAATAATTTACAGTGGGCACCGTCTAACGGCGACGGTGGCTATACGTAACTATACGATGTTTCATAAAAAGGAACCCCTTTTTTGTTTTTTTTATAATTAACTCAAATGATGATCAATTAACACGAAAGTTTTACCAGTTGTAGCTGAGGAAATACTCATTTAAAATATTTCAACAAAATATGCCAGTTGGTTAAATATTATCTGCTAGTCGTGACATAACGCTGACGTCACATTGTGTCGTGAGTACAAGCTTGCTAGTCTCAACTGGTGCTGTCATCATTTTGCTATCCTGTCTTGATGATGAACTTAATCTGGTTCGCCAATAAAAAATATTTATCGTATCAGCTCTGAGCAACATCGGGACATAAAATCAGGCGTCTCGCGATCAAAAAACTTAACCTTCTCGCAAGCTCGGTGTGCTAGTGCACTGTCTTGCTCGAACATGTGAAAGTCCAACTATCCTTACAGATACATAAATGCGATCGCTTTGCACGTTTTTTTGTGACTGTAACTGTAAAACTTCAATAATTTGTCATAAACGAACTAGATTTTTCATCATTGGAGCAGGGTAGCAACTGACAGCACCAGTTGAGACTAGCAAGTTTGTACCCGTGCACGAAAGAGATCCCATGTGCGCCCTGATTCTTTCTGAGACTTTGGCGCTTTATAAATCATTTACTTACTTACTTACTTACTTACACATTGTGACTTCAGCGTTACGTCACGACTTGCAAAGAATATTTAATGAACTGCCATATTTTGTTTAAAATATTTTGAATCAGTATTTTTTCGGCTACAACTGTTAAAAATTTCATGTAAATTGATGATTATTTGAGTGAGTTGTGAAAGAAAGAACAAGGGGTTTCTTTTTATGAAACACCGTGTACACTCACGTACGCGTTAATCAGTGATCATTGGGCTCGCCCTGCTCGCCCATTAGTCAGTTCGTCAAAAACTAAACCATGTCACTTCAGTTCAGTTACGTCGCTCTGTGTGCGCCTTAACGTGCCAAACGGTGCCGTTTAACGTACTAAAGAAAAGATCACAGTACCCCTATTGCTTTGTCAATCTATTCCATAGCGGTGACGCCAGCACACGTGACGTCACAGTTCCTAGCAGAGATCCCATGCAATCAGCGTCAGCGTTTGCGTCAGCTGGCGAAGGAACATATCGTAACAGTTGATCGGTCGATAGCACATTAACAACAGCACCTGACGACAAAGACAGACACACGGACATGATGAAATCGGTGGCGAAGATTCGTCGATCGTCAACATTGGGAGGACCAAAAGTCACGAGACGCCATAGGCGCCGAGAACTAGATGCCACGGGCGTTAAATGGCATGGGATTTTATGTGCAAACTTTAGGATGCAATATCTTATTTTATGCGGTTTATAGGGTGTTCACACGATCCAGCAAACGTCCAGCATTAGCACGTGTATTTTGAATACGTTTGCTGGAAGTTTGCTGGACGTTTGCTGGATCGTGTAAACACTCCATTAGGCTGATCCTTCGTGTTAAATAAAACGGAATAGCCTAAGATAGGAACACAACTTTTTTATTTCTGTTTTTTTTTGTTTCACATGTGCGGCTAGCCTTAAACGGCCTCGTGGAAGCGAGGAATCAAAAATAAATCATAAAAATTTTAGTTTAGCTTCAGGTGAGAATGATGAAAAAAACATTACATACAGCCGAAAATGTGTGTGCACATTTACCGTTACCTTACCGTTCAGGGTCAGGTTCAGGACGTCTTGCCGGTTTTGATATCTTCTTGTGTATGACGTGGAGATGATGAGTCATCATGTACACACACACACACACACACAGAACAACGGACAGAACGACCAGTCTCTTAATCTTTTCCAATGTTCACTACGTTCACTTTGGCGGAGATAAACATATAGCAAGCAAATGCGTGCGCGTTATTTATTAACAAATTGTTAATCGACACTAGAAAAATGCATCGCGTGGAACATTTATCTTTCGATTTTTTCCAAGTGTCGTCGACAACAGATATAAGATGTTTTGCCGCTCTGCAGATGCTATAGGCCTATGTGCAATGCGGAAATGATGAAGCTTGAGGGGTGCAAGCGTGCAGCGTCTGAATCAGTTGCGTGTCTTGCGGCAATACAAACTAGAAACTGCATGTGCATGGAAGCGCAAATCGTTGTGTCCGCCAGCGAACAGCAGTTATTGCGTGTTTGACGACGACAAACAATAATTTCTCTTTTCTCTTCGTGTTTTCGTCCGACTTACTGAACACTGCCGTGTCTAAATAGACCGCTCTTGCGCTGGCTGACGAAGCCCGTTAAGGCGCGTACAGAACGACGTAACTGAACTGAACTGAACTGAACTGAACTGACACGTTTTAGTTTTTGACGAACTGACCAACGGGGTAAGCAAAGCGAGCCCATTGGTCATTGGTTGACGCGTACGTAAGCCTACTCACGTAGGCTATCGCAACGACGCCGTTAGACGGTGCCTACTGTAATGCATTATTCTTTGTCCATTGTTCAGTTCATCTAAAACTGAACCATGTCAGTTCAGTTACGTCGCATTGTGCGCGCCTTTAGGCGTATCGTCGATGTACGTAAAATTTTGAATTGGGCGTTGAAATGTTTCATCTTCCTCTGCCTTGCGTTTTTTCGCTTTTTTCTTAATTTGACGGCATTCTTTCCTCGATTTCTCTCCTTTTCCGCTTTATCCGTTAACTGAAGCGGAAGACCGTTGTATAAAGCTTAGTCCGGCGGAATAACGCATTTCGGTGCACTTTGGTTAAAAAAAGTAATTTTATAAGACTTTGTGTATGACGCGTTTGGTGAAGATGAACTGTTGAAAAAAGTTTTTTTAGTTAGTTTGTATAGAAGAAAGATCTCATGTGTGGATCCCTCAGCCTTCAGCTGAAAAAAACGCGTAGTCAAAGCATTTGTATGGAGTAGGTCCTAATATCATTGTATGGAAATGAGACATGGATACTGCAAAAAAATGACGTAAAAAGATTGAAGCATTTTGAAATACGGATTTGGCGTCGCATGTTAAAGATATTTTGGACGGAGCACAAAAACAGTTGAAACAAGAAGGGAACTTATGGACACACTGAGGAATACACAGAAGAGGTGGTTGGGACATATGCTGCATTATGGTTCTTAGTTGAGAACAGTGGTGGAAGTTCGACTGCCAGGGAAGAAGGGAAGAGGGAGACAAGTAAAGAGGACATGGATTATTCACAACTGAAGGAGCTGGCACAGAAGCGGGCAAGACGGTGCCGATGAAGAACGTGAACCTGCTCGTAGGGCAGAATACAACAGCAGTTTGTATATATTTTTGTCTGTATTTTTGTTCTATTGTGTCCATGCTTACTCTATAAAAATGTTATGTATTTAGCTATGTTTTTTACTGTTTGCATTGCGTTGGTTTTGTTCTCTATGTTTGCTTTTACACTCGGTGTGTTTTGTGTTGCTGCCACTTTGGCGAATTTGGCGAAATTTAAGCTTTAAATTTAAGCTTTCAATGCAATCAACGACACGGATCGTAAAAATGTTATCGTTCGTGCGTGAACTTAATGCGAATCGGCCGGAACTGCGGACTTTGATCCAGAGCGTGGCAGACAGCCGCCAGTCACGGTGGATCGAACGTACAGTGGATAGACGTCGGCTGAATTGGCTTCTAGTGCCCTTGTCACTCAAACAACCAAAACTGTTTCACACAACCGTCTCATCCACAGATCATGGGTGGGGACAACGCAGTAATAAAAAGTTGTAGGCAACACATGTTTACAAGCCTACAACAAATTCACCACATCCTGAATTTTTTGATATGTTGTACAGGTTGTCATGCGACATGCTGTCTAAAAACGCGTACATAACGACGTAATTTAACTGAACTGACACGGTTTAGTTTTTGACTAACTAACATATGGGCGAGCAGGGCTGCGAGCCCATTGGTCATTGGTTGACGCGTACGTGCGCGTAGTCACGTAGGCTTAGTCACTGACGCCGTTCGACGGTGCCTACTGTAATGCATTACTGCTGGCCCATTGGTCAGTTCGTCAAAAACTCTGAAATGTCAGTTCAGTTCAGCTACGTCGCTCTGTACGCGCTTCAACGATGCTACGACAAGTCGAACTGTAGTGGAGTTAATGCCATTGCACCAATAATGTAGATTATTGGTAGGCTCATTTTAGAACTTTTGGTTCGGGTAAACAGAGAGCCTATAAGTTTATAATACGTGCATATACTGCAGTGCATGGCGAGTGATTTGTTGTAGGAAAACAAGAGCGCATATTGATGATGATTGGAAAGCTCTCCATACCGTACAGTAAGTGTTCCATTTTAGCATTGTGTTCCTAATTTCGTAGCCTATACTCGTTGCATGTTTTTATGCGGCTGCTTTATAATAGGCCGCATTACGCGTCATGTCCGTCTGTTCTTTCGTCCGTCCGTCTGTCTGTCTGTTCGCTCCATACGGGCTCCTATAAAAAAGAAAAAGCGTAGAAAAATCAAAATTGACACAAACATTTTTCAGGGAAGTATTAAAGGGTGCGTCAATTTTCATCTCAAAAGGTCAAAGGTCGTGGGTACAGCCGCATAATATGTCGGCACTGGGGATATATTTTTTTGGCTATGTTGTTGTCATAGCCGCTGGCACACATAAATATACGCATCTGTAGAACAGTCGTAGTGCAGGTGACGGATGCAAAATAATCGCTCAGGTGCTGAAAAAATCGCAAACTTTCTACAAGAGTGTCCAACGTAAAGCCGCGTACAGAGCGACGAAACTGAACTGAACTGGCACGGTTTAGTTTTTGACAAACTGGCCAATAGGTAAGCAGGGGGAACCCATTGGTCATTGGTTAACGCGTACGTGCGCGTATTCACGTACCGGTAGTCACCGACGCTGTTGGACGGTGCCTACTGCAATGCATTACTGATTGTCAGTTCGTCAAAAACTACACCATGTTAAGTTTAGTTCAATTTAATTCAGGTACATCGTTCTGTACGCGCCTTAAGAGTCCGAACATTTTCAGACGACGTCGTGCCACTGTAGCATATACAGTGTGGACCAAATAATGTGGCTCCATATATTGTACGTTTTATCACTTCACCAAATATTAACCAATTTTCAAAGTTTTTTCACTAGCAGAATCAGGAGACAATTTGTAATGAAACGCGAACTATAGATCCCACCACACCTCAAGCGTGTCGCTACACTACCTCGTGAAATGTCAGATGACGTACTCAAGCCGGCGACGCCACTGACCGGTTGCGTAATCAACGTTGATCGAGCCTGGCATGTGGTCCCAAACAACCCAGACTTAAATCCAGTTGATTATGCTGTTCGGGATGCCCTTCAACAGATGACCTATTAATGTTGACGATTCACGACAGTCAACCAGCTAAAGAAAGCCATTGTCGCTGAGTGGGGTAAAGTCCCGCAGCGTTTGGTTGATCGCGCCATTAGTCAGTGGCGTCGCCGGTTTCGATGCGTCGTTCAGCAACAAGGCGGACATATTGAAAATTTGATGTGAAAACTGTAAAGATGTGATTTTTAGACAATACCTGAGACAACAAGCGCGTTGTTTTTGTTGTTAATTTTTAAAATGTGTTGTTAAAAAAGTCGTCTTGTTTTTAATTGTTATTCTCAAGACACTGACATTTCACAAGATAGTGTAGTGACACACTTAGGGTGTGGTGGGATCTATAGTGAGAGTTTTATTGCAAATTGTCTCCTGATTCTGACAGTGAAAAAAATTTGAAAATCGGTAACATTTGGTGAAGTTATGAAGTATACAAAAATGGTGTCATTTTTAGCCCACCCTGTATAGCGACGTTTGCATCTTGTTTGCATCTAGGCAACACATTTTCCATAGCAACGAGCACGGCATGGGACAGAATAATTTATCGCAGAGCAGCAGCTTGCTTTGCTTGCCTTGCTATTATGCGTACCGTGCAGTTTGTGACAGCATGGCTGGATGTCTAATACCCCGTTTACACGGTGAAGCAAACATGAAGCAAACTTAGAGGACACGTCGTCCACGTGTAATTTGAATACGTTTGCTTCATGTTTGCTTCATGTATGCTTCCTCGTGTAAACGGGGTTTAACAGTCGTGACGTTGTAATAGCAACGTCATCCGACACGAATATGACCGATCACTTTATAATATCAGGATATATACGCACAAAGCTATACACCGCCATCCATACAGACCACCAAAGATAGATTGTTTCTAACGCAAGGACGAGCATTTATCGCATTTTTAGTCGGGAATCGGTTGTTAGAGACAACCAACGCTGACGTTTTGGCCAAAAAATTAGCAATAAAACAAAAACAAAACAAAAACCCAGAACTATTAGGCCCTCTATACTTTTATTTTTTTGTAAACTAATGCTAAAGTTTTTTTGGAGTGAGACATTTTTTTGCACAACACTTGTGAACGAAATTCACGCCGTGCCAACGGCAATTGCTATAAAAAATGAAATCAAGCTTGTAACTAAAAGCGTATGAAAGTAGTCGCAATTTTATGTCGCTACGTTTTCATGTTCGATGCATGATAGAAACACGACATGTTCGACATTAAAGAATACTAGAAAACGTCACTAATTGTGGGCTTTTTACATGGTGCACGGCTAACCGCAGTTTCTCTCTATCAGGCTTCTCCCTCGGTCGCTTGGAATATTAGCAGCACACATCGTATACGTAGATTGAGCCGAGTTTTTCGCTTAATTTGCAGACTCAGACCGTTTAATGCCGTCGAAATGGACCTCCTGCCGTTTTCTCTCGGTTATTACTGTTGCTCTGTGGATCTTTTGTACTCCTGAGTCCTCACTGCCATCTTATTTTACTGTATACACTACCAGTCACTATTCTCTCCATCTGTTTTAGTCTTTTTACGACGAACTTTTCTAACCATAATACAATGAAAACGACAGCAAAGTAGAAAGTAAACACAGAAAATATTGTTTAAGAGCTGAACTGTATATGTTTCAGTAAAAACTGGAAACAATTATTACATAATATTTCGTGGATATTGTCTGGTTTCTCATGTTTTACATGTTTTTTAGCTGATGTTGTGTCATTTTATTTTTGTGTCATGTGTTCACTAACTGCAAACTTATTTCTTTTTAAAAGTTCACAAAAAGCAAGTTGCGCAATTGAGATGCACGCTTACAGGAGTAGGCTAAAACACAAACTAGAAATGCACTTTCTAGTTTCTAGTAATTACTTTCATAAATACTTTATCACTATCGGTTTCAACATGGAATTACTACTATAAAATTGAACCTTAAAGCCCTAAAAACTAACAAAGATATGTTATCTAGTTATTTAACAGTCTTCCATTTCTAGATAATTTTTATATTTAATTTTAAGTTGTTTTTTGTGTTTGTTTTTACTAATGTTTGTAGCTTTGTATGCTAGTTGTAATCTAAACCGTGTTAAAAATGATGCGGCATTAAGGGTACTTCTGAATTATGTGTCAACATCTTTAAAAAGTAAAAAAAACATTTTTAAACATTTTTTAAAAACTAAGGTTTTCCTGTGATACATACATTGTATGATTGAGAGATATTGAATTGGTTGTAAATTTCCTTGCTTGTCATGGTGCGATAGGCCTATATGTATAGCAGGTTATGAAGCCATCTAGTGTTTGATGATGCTCAATGATGTTGCTGATGTTGTTGCTATAGCAACGCTGTCGCTGATGATAATCGTCGGTTTATCGAGCATCGTCGTCATTGTCATCTTGCTCTGCGGCATGCTCTGTATCGAATGGTAAGCGCATCTATTTCGTCTACAGGGTGGCGCGAAATGCAGCGAAACATTTTGAAACATTTTATTTTCATTTTCTTTACAAATTAGTGGCCTTGTGGCCGAGAGAAAGGCAAGAGGCAACTGCCCAGCCCCCTTCTGTCGGAAATTTGTCCGGTAATATTTTTCTTCTCGGAAAATTTTTGTCCAAAAATGCAAAATTTGGGACTGAAAATGCCCATTTTCTTGAGAAATTTGGGGGCAAAATTGACATTCTGAGCGCCATGTTGGAAATTTGCAACTGCATTCTGTCGGAATTGTGTTGAAAATATGCAGTGTCTGTCGGAATATTGCGACTTTTTGCTTCGCCTAATTTTTAACGTACCACACTGCTGGTGTATGTCGCACACATGCGGAATGCTGATTAAAAGTAACATGGCGACAGTCTGAAAGTAAGTAAGTAAATAAGTAAGTAAGTAATTCAAATTGTGAGTCTAAAAATATACGCTAAGCTCTTGTCGATACGTTCGTCGAATATTGACCCTTTTCAGAATTCTTTCGCCATCAGATTCAGCAGACATGTAGTTTGCAGCAAACGGTAAAAATCCTCCACCACACCTGTAAAAGGTGTTGCTACACTACCTTGTGAAATGTTACAGCTGTAAACCGTACGTTGCGTGCGTTAGTGTGTTAACTGCAAAATTAGGCCTATAAATTTAAACGCGCTCGGTGTGCTAATAGAACGGGAAGTAGAAATGTTTTGAGATGGCGTCTGAAACGGAGAGTGTGTGCTGGTTTTGAGACAGTTCCGAAAAGCTTCACACTAATCGAAAAACTGTTAAACGTAACTGCAGTTCGCTGTACTAATTGACAGTAATGCAAAGCGTTTCTGAAACGATGATCATTGAGCAAATGTTTGTGCGCAAAATAGGAATGTTTCACTTTTATGCACAACCCTGTTTATTTATATAACGATATCATCACACCTGACTCGTCTCGTTCCCTCATTTCCCCGTTTTCCCACTTTCCGTCTCCCCCGGCCCGATCTCTCTAATATCGTTTTTATTGCAGTTCGGTGAGCGCCAGAATTGTGGCCGATAAGCGACATCGGTTGAAAAATATTACGGCATAACGTAACGACACGTCGTAAACAGAACACGTCGTCGTTCTCCCGTTATCACCGTAATTGAGTATTTTCCCGCCGGATGCCGTATACCGCCGCAGTAATCTGTAGGAGATTATGCAAAGCGAACAGCGCACCCGGTTGGTTGCACATGAACAGGGGTTAATGGGTAAGTAAGTAATCTAGAGAGATGTGGTAGAGTTTTACGTAAACAGTTTTAATTCTGTGCTAAAAATTAACATATGGCCTTGACGTAATCTGGGTGTTTTGTGGACTTTGCTCGGAAAGAAAACAATGAACGCAAACAGTGTAAGCCCATATCTAAATGACGGTAAAGTGACTGCAGTTCCATAATTAACGCCTCGGCAGCACTAATAAATTTACTTACTTGCGTACTTAAATGCTGGAGATGTGAAGCTATACAAATACAGGGTGGGCCAAAAAACCTGACCTGTTTGAGCGTTAATAACTCAGCGATGGTTGCCAATAGAAAGGCGTGTGATATGTCAAAAGTTTTAGAATGTTGTAGACAAAAAGGGTCAAACTTGCATAGCAAATCATTTAAATATTCTTTGCCTAATTTGCATAAATCTTTATTACCCCTGAAATTAGGCATTTGCCTGCACTCCCATGTGCACGAGTTCACTGAACTCAAAAACTCACTGCCAAAAAGTCCAGATTTAAATTCTGTGAATTATGCAGTGCGGGGGCATTGCAACAGATAGCATGGTCACAAAATTTTAGTAACTGACCAGCTAAAACGTGTGCTAATCGAATGCTGGGCTCAGCTGATCCTGAACACATTGACTCCAGCGATCGATCAGCTGCCTAAAAGGACTGATGACGGTTATGAATGCAAAAGCTGGGCAACTGCCTATGCCGAATTTCATCTAAACTCAACGTATGTGTTAACGATTGTTGATATTTCACTATATGCTGAATGAAAATCAACTTAAATTCATGTGTTACTGCCAATTTAGCATGATTTCAGGGGTGGTGCAGATTTGTGTAAATCAGTCATACACTTCTTATGCACACAATTTTGAAACTTTTGGCATATTATGCACCTTTCCATCAATAAACATCGCTAAGTTATAAAAGCTCAAATGTCCATGTTAAATCCATGTGTTACAGTCAAATTTGGCAGAATTTTGGGGGTGACAAATATTTATGCAAATTAGACAAAATATATTTAAATGCTTCACTATGCAAATTTGTCATTTATTCTTTACAGCATTCTAAAAATTTTGACGTATCACACGTCTTTCTACCACTAACCATCGCTGAGTTATCAACGCTCAAACAGGTCTGGTTTTTTGGCCCACCCTGTATATAAGAAAATAAATACCTAAACAAACAAATAAAAAAAGTAAAAATGCTAATCTAAAGACTAATATCATCATTAATAATGCTCAATTTGGCACTATCAAGGCACTGTAAAATTCCCCAACTTTTCGTTTTGGCGACACAAGCTCACCATGTTCCATTATGGACATCATTAACCTTAACAGTGTGGCAACTACATTCAACAGTAATAATGGTACAGCAGTGGTAGATTGCATATGAGACACATTAATACACAATTCTTGTTTCATTTTCATTGATCAAAAACCGCATTTTGCACAATAATCTCATAACTACATACTACTGATCGTACAAAACACTACAGTAGTAGGAGCAGTCAAAAAACACATGTCCAATATTTATACAGCACACTAGTGTATTTATCAGAACGAAAAATGAAAAAAAACAGAAATTAGAATAGACAGGTGTAAAGTGAAATAACAACATACGTGTGCCTCCAGATAGGTGTCGGTCAACAGACCCTGAGTTATCTGACGAAAGCCACTTTTGAACATCGGCAGGAAAATCTGCACAAGCACAAAAATCAAACCAGAGCTATGACACATTTAGAAAAGCACATAAATTCATTCAGCATATGCTGGTAACGCAGCAGTAATACACAGCAAGTTCAAGAGATAAATTCTGAAGTATAACAAGATGAAAATAACACAACATACAGTTGTAAAAAAATCTTTGTCATTCTTAGTATGATACACGACTGATACTCCTTAACAAGCACATGTTAATTTCCAGTCATGGTTTGTTCTGCAAATCTGCATGTTAATGGAAATACATAAAGAGTCTTTGGCTGGTCATAGCAAATCTATGCCACAACACAGCACAACACAACACCTGTCATACAGGATCACACAGCGTTATCTGTCACCGTGACCCGACATAGGCAAATGCACCACTGCCAGGCCTTAACCTCAGCCAGACAGTCTGGCACTCAGTTTACCCACCCCAGATGAATGGAAGGCGAAGTTGATCTCAGCGGTTGGCTACAAACTGTGCTTATCGCATGACATAGCAGAAGTTGGAAGGTACTAGAACAACAGTCAGTACAACACTGTGACAGTGATATAATTGGCAGACTGAGCCAGTTTTATCACAAACAACAACACAGACACAGAAGAAGATATAAACAGACAGACAGACACAGAGAAAGACAGACAAAAGGACAGAATAAGAGTCAACATGATACTCTAGTAACACTGGCGACGTGACGTGGTCTAGAGAGTGAGCCTGTCTTGTCACAAACAACCAATAACATTATAACTAGTGACTGCAATCCTGGGATTGAATTCTCAATCCCGGGATCCGGGATTGAGAAATTAGTAATCCCGGGATCCCGTTTCGGGATTAGGCTTACAGATTGGATCCGGGATTGAGAAATTTGTAATCCCGAGATCCCGTTTCGGGATTAGGCTTACAGATTGGTCGTTATTTTGGCATCCCAAAATAAGTTATTTCATGCATAGGATGTAGTATAGGCCCCTACGGAAAATATAGGCCTATGCGAACTGTAGGGAGTGACAGTAACTGTAAAAATACAAATTACAACATACAGCATGGAGTATTATGTGAAATATTTTATTCATGACATGACTAAAAAATTATTTTTCACAGTGCAGCACGGTAGTGCTGACACTGTTGTAAGGGCGATGAACGTTAAGTATAGGAAATGGCGTTTGGTAGGGGTCCTGCAACTCCGAAACCCCTCAACCGATTTTCATAAAACTTGGCATCAGTGATCATCAGTGATCACATCGCCCACCCAACCACACATGCAAAATTTGGTTACAACCGGTTCAAAGGGGGCGTGACAGGGCATGCGCGAAATTCGCCGTTAGGCATCTATTTTCTTTCTTTGCGCACGGCTACAGGTCTGCACGTTGAATCGACAAACTCATTTTTGTGATCCCAAAATTCCGGGATTGAGACTCTGCCAATCCTGGGATTCAGGATTGACGAAAAAGGCTGGGATCCCGGGATTGCAATCTCTAATTTTAACACAGTGACAGACAGATAGACAGAGAGAGAGAGAAAGCCAGATAGACACAGAAGTGCAAATGTTGTGTTGTACCCCAGTAACGCTGACATGGTCTCCCGGCTGCGCCTGTCTTGTCACCTCACCTCGACAATAGACCGTGATACTGCGAGGTATGTTACCCACAGGCACTTGATCACTCTGCACAAACATACACAGAGATAAAGAAAATATTGGTGTAACTTTTACATGGAGCCATAAATAAATAAATTCACAATTTTGGACCTACATAATCAAGTACCATAGGCTTTGGAGGCATGAAATACATAAACGCATGAACAATTACATAAATAGACAAACAGATAAACATAATATACAGTTTACTGGTCAGAAGTCGAACCAGCAACCTAGCTATCACTAGTCTGGCACACCACTGTTACACCACCACGTCACAAGCATAGAGCGGGAATAAAGAAACATCTCAGAGCCACAGAATGACAACAATGCTCAGAGAGAAGTTACGAACGTGTTCCTGGATCTTGAGTTCCTGGAAGCGAATGAACTTGGATCCCCGAGATTGCAGATAGAGTCGACCTCCAGACTTGTTGGTGACGCAGTCCTGACTGGGGCACGTCAGCAGTGGCATGAACTGCGTCGAACTGATCTACATACACAGCCGCCGACATTATATGGTACTAATCGTATTAATTCACACAACTGAGATAAGTAGCAGACACTATATATTTTTGTCAACTTTCACAAATGGACTAAGACATCAATATGCTGCTTATGAGAATAAGCAGGATCAAATGCTTATCATTTCATGTACTTAATAATGCATTACAGTGAATAACTTTAATTCGAAATTTGAGGATTAAAACTCAACTAATCGCAAAAATTTTTTAGCAATGAATCACGCGATCAGTGGTTGACATCCACATCTCCATTAATTATTAACATTAATAATGTTAATTCACTACACTCAATAACACTTATTAACACAATACGCTACAACTGTCTAACCCACTTGGCTTTCGTCCAATGTTCTCATTTCAAATTTTTCAGAGTTACTGCATAACAGGCAGATTAAATGGAAGCCCACAATTGAACACTTTTAGAGGACAGATACACTGTCCATTCATTCACTGACTAAGTGCATCAAAAAGCACTGAAGATGTCATAGCAGTGACTTGAACTAGCTTTTGGATGTTTTTTTTTGCAACAGAAAACAAAATAAAAATATGAGTCGGTCAAAATCTAAAACTTCATGCAACAGCACATTAAAACAGAACCAGCACTGCCACGACTACTACTTGCATAAATGATTTTTAATTCAACCTGCTTTCTGGTACTAACCAGACACTTTTCAGAACTGTTCTGGCAAAACTTCTGCAGTGAAGACCACATACCCCTCCTGTTGTCCTCTAACACAACCGGCAGCACTGAAGCACTGAAAAACCCTAAATACTCTAAAACTACTCAATTTACCAGTAAATGCAGTTTTATACCGGCTGATAAGTCTCAGCTCCACACTGGTCACAGGTGTAAGTAGCAACTTGTAGCAGCGGCTTAACTTCAGTTGCACGTGTGACGATGCCTTTAACACAGACAAGTCGGCCGATGCTGTTTGCCTTGACGTCGCGGATAGCAACATGTTTCTGATGTCCCGATGCCTTGAAATACACCTCACTGCACGCAAGCAACACCAGTCTACTAACAACAACAATAACAATAATAATATTAGGTAATAAATATTAGTTCAGTTTGGTGGGCATTGGTACTAATGATTGTCAACACAAAAAGATGTCATGCAACAGTCCACTGTAAACCATTATAGAAATGTACAATACCAAAAGGTGTATGGGAATAAACACCGTAATCTCATGATGTAAATATGATAGTTAAGTCTGCTAGGACTTGTGAGTAAATCAAGGAATATAGAACAGGTGGCTGGAAGAGGCATCAAAGTTAAAAAAACTTTTTCTAAAAAACCCAAAACTGGTGAGTTTGTATTTTTTTTAATTTTTATTTTTTTAAATGCCAGACTTAAACTGTAGCTAAAGTCTGCTGTTGATTCATGTGATTTTTTAAACTGCTCCCCAGAGAACAGAATTTATAAAAAAAATCAAAATTCATAACTTTATACGTTTCAAAAACTTAGCACTTAATGGAATATTTTATTATTCGTGGAATCAAGTAACAAAAACCGAATTAAGATTGGGTAGTTTTTTGGGCATCTACCGTGGTCTCTCTACCCTGCAAGGCATGCATTTGTGCACTGCATGGCGGCTAAACAGCAAACAGTATGAGATGACGTACAATCATCTCCTGAGCTCACGTGTTAACTTTTTGACTTACCGCCTCTAGTATTGGGTGACAGGATAGATCGTGAACGATTCTGAATGGCAAACTAACTTTGCTGAACCTACCAAATAACTATTAAATTGCTACCAGCATTAAGGGGAATTTTTAAAAATGATGCATGCAAAATATCACAACTGTCTGTCACTTCTTTGATTTTTGCTAGCCAACATAGCGACATCACCCAGTGGACATGGATTGTCCATGTCCACCATGATGGTCAGCAACATCGCTTGACGTTAAGCAAAGTTTCCGTTGAACGCAAGGCACGCAACGTACGCAGCGCACACAAGAAAGTACGCAAGACATGCAATATGATCCCAAGAAAATTATGCTTCAAGTGTAGATGGTGTAGTTGACGCAATGGCCATCCTAGAAATTATCCGCTACCCCTTCCGCTGCTCGGTCATTTACGTTTGCAATTAAATGCTGCATAACAAAATGTTCTAATCACGTGCTACAAATAAAGTAAATGAATAACAGACTACAGTAGATCACAATTAACACTGTGTTTTAAAAAACACAAATGCTCAACAATTTATTGCTAATTAATTATAGACAACAGAGTGTCAAAAGGGCAAATGCTTAACTGCTTATCTCATCACTCAAATTTTGCGTTCGTTCCATCAGTTGCGTTCGCTGCATTACATCAATCCATTGCATCAGTTACGTCAGTTATGTCTGTTCGTTGCGTCAGCTACGTCAGCTGCGTCGGATGTGCTGCATATGTTATGTCTGTTGCATTGCATGCATTGCGTTGAGTGGAAACCCTGCTTTAACGTTTATCGATCTGTTGTTGTGTAGTTTTAATGGTGGTGTTATATAAATTTGTGTTGTAAATGCTGTGTGATAGCTATAGATCTTAAATTTTATACAAAGAATTTCATTGAATATACCTACGAGGAAACATAAAATTACTGTTAGCTACTGTTAACATCAGGCTTATATTTGAAATCGAAATCATTTATAACCTATCATGTTACCTTATATTAGCACTAGTATTAGTATTAGTATTAGTAGCAGTAGCCGTAGTAGTAATAAACAGTGAGGGGTGACGTACAATCGTCTCATGAGCTCCGGTGGAAACTTATTACGTGGATCTCGTGTGATTTCATCGGCGTTGTCACTTGGGTGAAGTCTTTGTTCCATCATCAGCCGATGTTCAATGTACACGTCCAGCACATCACGACTCACCACCTGATCACAGTCAGAGCATTAGTAGTAGCAATCACAGGCTGAACGGTAGTTCAAGCACTGTGTTAACAGCAACTTCTCTTTCTTATCGGAAAGCCAAAAATTTGACCCCCCACAGAATCAAAACCCCTGATCTTCTGATTGGGATAAAATTTGGCACGGTTGATTACGTCGACGAGATGACCCATCATGCAAAATTTCATGTAAATCCCTCCAAGGGGGGCTTCCCGGCAAATGGGTGAAATATACCCAAAAATTTTTATAGCCATATACCTTTTCTTTCAGAAACTCACCTACAGGTCAGAGCCTTCGGCGGATTTTTGCGTGCGATGGCTCAAACGACGCGGTCTCACGCAAGGATGTGCCTTTTGAGGGTTAAAAAACTTGAAATTAATATTTCACGTATTTATTCGCAAAAATCAAAAAAAATTACAATGGCGCCTATAGGGAAAATTAAGCAATTCTTTAAACAGTCATAACTTTGGCTGTGTATAAGATAGAGTCGTAATTTTTGGCTCTACGGTATGGTTT
>Ga0209671_1001285_pt1 | contig 20521 bp, 18 predicted proteins | sample WorMetHERISLAND2_2_FD_187401 | JGI IMG/M metagenome (GOLD analysis project Ga0209671, IMG submission 187401) | Marine gutless worms symbiont microbial communities from Max Planck institute for Marine Microbiology, Germany - Olavius geniculatus... | ecosystem: Host-associated > Annelida >... | reverse complement strand
TGGGGCAACCCTGCAGGAGTTGAGCCACGCTGCCCTAGATAGGCAGCGGTGGGCAGCGATAGTAAGAATGGCGTCAGACACCAACGGGCATTGAGCCCACGGTTGTCGATGATGATGATGATGACACACAGCGGCGTTCCTGTTTACTTCCTGAATGCCCGGCAAGCTGTTCGACAGCCCTATTCTAAAAATAGATTGTGAGCATGCGCAGACTGTGCCTTTTGCCACTTAGTCTCTGCGCCATTGTTGGGTGAGATGTCGTATTTTGGGTCGACTTTCTGTTGCTTTTTATGTGTAAATTATGCTAATTTAAGCAGCTGCTGGCATCCGATCGGCGACACTATGTTTGTTTTTAGTTGTCTTCGAATTCAAATTCTATCTTTATGTGATGCTTGCTCTGTTTCGAAAGCTAAAACTTGGTATCTGTCTCGTCAGTAGTGGAAAATGGCCGAAATTTTCCAAGTCCATTGTTCTGGTAATTTTCTCTGGAGGCAGCTGATCGTTTAGCCCAATTTCGCCGGCGCTATATAGCTAGGACTGTTGATTGTAGCGTAATTTTTAATTGTTGAGCTTGTTGTGTTGTTTGACAGATTTCTGGTGGAATAAAGACTAAAATAATGGAAGCAGTACACACTACAGATGATACAGGTCTGTCTCCGTCTGTCTGTCTGTCTGTCTGCCTGTATCTCTGTCTGTCTGTCTCTGTAATTTTGCTTATGTTTTGCATCTCGCATGCTGCAATAGTCTAATTGGTAAAAATTTACATTAGTTTTGCCACCCCAGATTGCTTCAGAAGTGACTGAAATAGGTAGAATTAGTGTTGTTATGCATGTTTCAGACTAATTTAATTGTGGGAAACTGCAAATAATTGACTATTGAGACTGAGAACAAAGTTCACTTTTTGGGTGAATTCCATCATTCTAAAGAGGGTTTTTTGATGGGGCCTATAAAGAAAAAAGGGGCTAGGTCTTTTGGAGGGAAAAAACAAAAAAAACCACAAAAAACACTAATGGCGTTACCTGGTGAATGAAACACATACTAAATTCAGTAAGAAAAAATAATTTTATAGCTGAATAAGCCACATCTACAACCCATAAAACAGCTTAATGGCGCCACCTAGCGAATGAATATTGTACCAAAAAATATAGAAAAAAATAATAACCTGAGTAAGCAGCAATGTAAATCACAAATCAATACAAAAATTGCAAAAATGCACTTCCCTGAGAAAAAAACAATGAACTGCAGATACTGAATAAACAGCATATAAAGAACGAATTATTGCTTCTCCCCACTCAGAATCCCAAATTTATTCTTGGGTAGCAGTATGTCAATCAATTGCAGTTTCCCATAATTAAACTAGTCTGAAACATGCCTAACAACACTAATTCTACCTATTTCAGTCACTTCTGAAGCAACAGTAAACGAAACAAATGACAAAACAAACATACACCTACCTTGTTCAGCCAAAAAAGTTGCGCACACACTGATACTGCAGCATTTTCGTGCAGAACAACGACACGACGCATGACTAATACTAAAAAAATCTGTTGCACTATTATACACATTACAGAAATGCAGCATTGTCCAACTCTGCGCTCCAAAGTTGACGATATTCGCATTCGATGCCATAACACGCACGCCGTAACAGACAAAAATGCGCTTGGTCTAGACAACCACCACTGACCGCCAACGTAGCGCACGTGATTACCTCAGCACGCTGTTCAGGCCGTGAACGTCATTGTCTGATCTTCTGATCCAACTTACACCCTTACAGTCCCGGAGCAGGACATTTTGCCACTGCTGTTACAGCACTCACTGTTTTAGTGCTGATATAGGTTCTGTGGAGCTGTAGTATAGACTCAATTTATTTCTTGACCAAATGGCATGGAAAGCACCTAAACTAGGCTTTTGGTTTTCTGTTGGTAATGTAACTATATAGTTACATTGTGTGTATCTGGAGTGTGTGCATCTTTTGTGTGTTAGCATTATGTTCGTGTGTGTGCATGTAGGTATTTTGTTACTGTAGTCATGATTTTTACTTTCATTTGTTAACTGTGACTTTTTGCTGTTTATTTTTGTTGTTTGTACTGGTGGAAGTGATCTCCTGAAGTGATATTTTACAGAAGTGACATCTGATATTTATAGCATTGATTGACATACAAACCACTGCTCACTCGCAAGGGCTTTGGCAGAAAACTTTAGGTTTTGTTAGGGGTAGTGAGATTGGGCCCCTGAGGCTTTCGGAGAGGCAGCAAAACCCTTTCCCACCAGGTGTGGTGTCTGGTAGTGCTGTAAGCTCCTCTAGTGGGGTCCAGGGCAGAGCCATAGCCTGTACACAAACAAATTTGTGGTGTAGAACAGGTCAGAAAGCACATGTAACCGGTGCTAGAATCATTTAGTTTCACTGCACACACAATCACTTATTTAGATGTGCTGTTGGCATACATGGCTGTGTAATTCTAGAATCTCCGGCCTTTCTGGGGGATTTCAAACATACAACTTGTCACTGTTTGTTTGTTGTTATGATGAGGCTTTTTGGTTGGTTGTAGCGCTAGGTATCAATGGAGACAGTCAGTCAGTTGATAGTGTACTGGTGATAATGAGTCCAGCTTTGGCTGATGCCAGTGAACAAGCACCTGCTCAGCCAGTAAGTAACGGAGATGACAATCAGCAACAGGCAGAGCCTGTCAATCAAGACTCCACAGTCCAGGTATTGCACCACTGTTATTTTTATTAGGCGGACTTGCAGGCTGAGGCAGTTTCACCTATAGCACATTTCTTTATAGACTGGTTGGTTTGTCTGTTTTTCATCTAGTTTACACTCGCATACTGCAATGGATTTAGGTGCTAATTGGTAGGTACACTAAGGGATCCAGTGACACGTTGTGTTTGATGGGGATCAATGACAACCCCGGGGATGATGAGTCTTGAGAGTTGAACATCCAGCCAGAACTTGCAGTTGCTTATTTCTGATTTATCATTTGGCAGCACTGGTCAGCAATTCAGAGTTCTAGCAAATTACTTCCATTCTTGTTATTGTTATTAATGTAGCTAGTGCGACCATATATCAGATAGAAATGAACTGCATGTATGAAAAACAGTTAAAACTAAAAGATATTTTATAAAACAGTAGTTGTAGTAGCTGCAGCCGTGGTAGTTGTAGTTGTATTAGTTATTGTTTTCGTTGAAGTAATTGTTGTGATTGGATTGTTGTTTTTGTTTCAGTCAAAATCCAGTCATTCCACAATTTTGTCAGAGAGCAAACATACATCATCTTCTCACTCTCACAAGACCCACTCGTCCCGATCAAGAACGTCCGAAGGTCATGAGAACCGACCAAAGACGTCCGAAGGTCACTGGGACGATCGGAGGAAGTCTGAAGGTCACCACAAGCACCACTCTCACAGTGGCAGTAGTTCATCGAAGTCAGCCAGTGGTCAAGGTCAGAATGAGGTCAAAGATCACAAAGACCAGCATCATCGTAGCAGCAGTAGTAGCGCTAGTAAACATTCTCATCATCAGTCATCATCTTCGTCGTTGTCGGACCCGAACAAACACCGGCATCACAAGTCTGCCAGCTCCTCATCTGATGTGACGAAGTCTTCTTCATCTGATGTCAAAACATCAAGTTCTAGCTCTAGTGTGGACAAGCATCATTCAAGTTCTAGTTCCACTGGAGACAAGCATCGTTCAAGCTCTACCTCCATTGTAGACAAACATCACCGAAGTCATTCCTCAGCCTCCTCCGACGTCAAAAAGACGTTGGGAGCTGCTGTTTCTAGTCCTGTGTCAGGCTCTGGCTCTGCCACTGACCAAAAAACACATTCTTCCTCGTCTGAGGCCAAGAAGACATCATCCTCGGGAGCAGCGGTGTCTAGTCCTCAGAAAAGTTCCAGTTCTGTCACGGATAACCGAACCCATTCCTCGTCCTTCTCTGAGGTGAGGAAGACGCCATCATCGGGAGTAAAGCCAGCGTCAAAGAAACCGGAAGATCAACATCAGTGTGGGTCAAGTTCAGTGTCGGTGAAGCCGGAGCCACTCAGTCCACAGTCAAAGTCTCTGCAGTCAAGTCCTGAGGCGAAAGCTGGTCACAGTTCTCCGCTCAAAAAACAGGTTTGTTGTTGATGTTGTTATTCTTGCACATTGAGCTCATTAGCATCGCTGTTGTCTGCGGAAGCTACGGCAGTATTGTTTTCAGCATTATCGGTACGTTTTTCTCTGTTTCTGTTACACAATAACTCATGAACTGCTGCACCACTTAGCTTGATGAAATTTGGCACGAATGTGTAACATTGTACCTTGACAACATTGTTAGGGGTGGTCTATTGAATATCAATGTCAGGGGTCAGGGTTACAGCTACTTTTGTGTTTTTTAATGGCACCATAGTCAGTCAGTCGATCAACCGAAACATATTTGTATAGCACCATGTGTCACGAGCATTACACTGCAGCTATCGGTGGTCAGTACTTAGCTTCGAGCAAGGCTGGACAGTTGTCACTATTGTTGTTACTACAAACTTTATTCATGTCTGCTGTAAAGGAACTGATCTTTTGTTGCTGCTGCTGCTGTTGAGCCCATCAGGATTGTTTGCACAACTGTTTCAAATTTCCGGACAACAAAACTTTGCAGATCCTGAGAACTGAGTCGTTCACAAAGCCTGCAGGCAGAAGAGTTTGTGATCCTAGCTTGCATAATTTTGACTGAATATCAGCATTGACGGACATACAGGGACAGTCGGATACTTTTGCCATAAGTAAGACAGGGCTATAACATGCTAACGGTATGTAAAAAGTGTTGTGGAAATTTTGCATAAAAATTTTAGTCGAGTTGAACTCATCTTGAAGATAGACCATAGTTTCCGGCAAAACGACATGTTTGTGTTATAGCATGAAATGGCTTCTGGTTCTTTTTTTGCATGTATCTGTAGACAGCTTTGAGTTGTGTGCATATCATGTGGTGTAAGGTGGTTGGTGACATTGTGGTGAACAAGATAAAAGTTGAAGTGAAGACTGAGCCTTCGGCTGCTGCTGCTGACGATGATGATGAGGATGAATTGCCATTGGTTAGTAAAACTCTGTATTATAGGCATGTAAAAAGTGACAGAACTGATATGAAATACCAGTTCACAGTTGTGTTACACAGACTGTACAAAGTGAACACACTGGCAGTTCAGTTTATGCTTTCTATGTGCTTTTACTTTAACTATCTAGCGGAAACATCATTCTTGCACCAATGAATGTCATGATGGTGGCTGTCAAGTTAATATATAAAGTTAAACACCAATCAGTACCTATTTAATTGTAACAAATGAAGGCCACAGAAATTAATTATTAGGCCAAATATTAGCTAACCATATGTTTTGAATAATGGCGGATCTGTTGCTGTGGATAGTAAATCTAGTTAAGAGTTGGGATTATGGTGAGTTCTGGTCATGGTTTTATTTTGTGGCAACATAGTCACATCAACAAACATCGAGCTGGTTTAGTGTGGTATTCAGCCAAACCACCCCGGCGAATCAGCCTAGCTGGTGGGTGTAATATTTTACAAGGTAAAGGTAGTGTCGCGATGCAATTGAAGTGTGGTGGTACATTTAATAAGTGCTTAATTCCAAATTTTTCAGATAGTGTGACAATAAGTATGGACAGAAGTTCGAAACATTTTTTGTGGCTCACTGTGTACTTTGTTCAAGACGTATCTGACAGTTTCTGACTATGTGTAACTGTACAGAGTGTAAGAATGAAGCCTCAACACAATGCAGTTGCTGCTGCTGCTGTTGATGATGATGATGATGACAAGCCATTGGTGAGTCGACATTGACCTGTTTGTTGGTTTGACCTTTGACACGACCTAGCTACTTCAGTATGCTGAAAAAATGATTAGCATTAAATGAAATTTGCGAGAAAACTGATTTCATAAAGTGGCATGTATTTCTGATGAATCGGAGTTATCGTGCACAAAAGCTGAATTTGCATTGGCATTATAAGTCTGTGTTTTGACTAATTATGCTGCCAATTCTATCTAGCCGGTTGCTCAAATTAACATCCAGCGGCCTAGTTACATCTCAGAGAAGAGTACAAGTTATATAGCCAGTTGTGCTAAGAAGATGGTGGGTGGTTTGCTGTAGTAGTTAGTGCATCGGTCTTGGTCAAAATGTCAACTGTTATACAGCCAGCATATTGGAAAGACATTCATCTTTGATTTCATTCCGTGATACTGTGATGGAAAATTAGCACAAGTCAATCTTTAGTTTGTTTAGGCAGCTAGAATGTCAGACTAAGATCATATTAAGATCTATCAATACAACAGAAAAAGTTACTTTTTTGATTTTGTATCATAGTGTGCTTGATTGGAGTGATGGTATGTCTGCTGGCTGCACCATGGTTCCAGTTGTTTGCTTGTGCAGGCAGTATATACCTGCATACTGTGCTGCTATGGCACTCTTGACTGATGTATCGTTACTGCCATATTTGTTAGGCCGATGTTTCCATCCAAAGGGCTAAGGTTTTTGGGTACCAATGCCTACTGTTTGTCATTTATACACTGCGATATGTGACCTAGTTACATGCTGCTTGACCCAGTTACATATCTTCTGTGTATGACATGCAGATGCAGCGAGTAAAGAAGAGAAAACGTGATGATTCAGCTGACGATAGTGACACTCCGCTCGCTACCAGGTCATTGTAGTTTTCACCTCACTGATGGAAGAAGGGCATGTTTGCTTTCAGCTGTCTGGCAGTCTGTTTGTCTATCTATTTGCGGTATTGCACAAACAAAAGTTATTGTGCTAACAGATTTTGATTATCTTTTTGCCATGATGGGGTGTGCTGAAGGAACATGTGATTATATTTCATGGCATTCCAGATTTTTTAAAATTTAAATTGTCTTGTAAGTATGGAGTAATATATGGGCACACTATTCAGCATTATTCACCAGGTGGCAGCAGTATTTGTGTTGCCATACAGAAGTCGTAGGCTGATAGCTGCTTACTTGGAGCACCGATAATTGCATAATTTTGTCGAACTTGTGCCTGTTTTGGCCTTAGTCACATGTCTGTTGTCCAGCAGTGTAAACTGGCGTCTTGCTTAGACATTATGGCTTGGGAAGAACTTTGCATTTCTTTATAGTGCACATCGCTAACTCAATTGTGCTCGTCCAGCTTGACTTGAAGTTACTAGAATTTGAAGCTTTTTTTGAATAAACAGATTTATCCTGAAAATCTTACAGAATTCATAAGATGTTTTTGCAATGGAAGTAAATGTGCTTTCAGTCCGTCTGTCCAACTGTCTGTCTGTCTGTGTATGTCTGTCTGAATGTTACTGTGCCTGTGTGTTTGTAGGGTGTCGAAGAAAGTGAAAGTGGAAGATAAGAAGAATAAGAGGAAACGACCGAGAGACAGCGATGATGAGGATGATGATTTTAAGGTATACACTATAGCTGTAATGCCTAGTAGTAGTTGTCAGTCTAGTAGTAGTAGAGCTAGTAGTAGTAGTGGTTGTGGTAGTGTATGACACAAGGCACATATATTGTACTTATCAGCAGCAGCAGGACCATTTAATCAGTCAGGTACATTGTATTTCTCTGTGTCTGTGTGTCTGTCTGTCTCTTTGTGTGCCCGTTTTTTTGTCTCTGTCTGTGAAGCCCTACATGCCTGTGTGTGAGTGTGTGTGATTGAAGAGTGTGTGTCTCGGTTTATTACACTTCCGAGGTCTGCCAGTCGACGCTTTCTTACTGTTCCGCGGTTTTGACGAAACATGTTCGGCCATCGGGCCTTCGCTGTTTTGCAGTGCTGTTGTCTTTGGCCTTGGTCCTTGGCCTTGAGGTGTTCCTGAGGAGAAATTTTGAGTCATTGGCCTTGAGGGTAAGTCCTTGGTTTTGGCCAACAAGTTCTTGGTCCTGCAAGGCCTCAATTTTTCAGACTTATAGCCCATTTTTGTACAGTTATAAATAATTTCTTCTGCAATAAAATATCCTGGGAAACAAACTGACACCAGCAATCTGTTTGTTTCCTTTCCACGGATTCTCCTGCATTGCATTGCTCCCTGTCTACTGCATCTGTGTGGTGGTATCACGTGGTCGTAGGGGCCTATACCAGGAACAACAATAGGGCAGCCGCTTGGTGATGCCCTGGAGGTATGGCGACCGTGCTACTTCCAGCGCGGCCACCCTGTTGTAAAATTTAATTGCTGGTACTTCTACCGTTCCACGCGCTACCAGCTATGCTCATTCTGTCGACAGACTGATCTTCTTTTGAGACCCGATGTCTCACCGAACATTTAGCAGACTGTCTAATGCAGGTCTCCTTTAATGTCTGCATTGCTGGACTGTCCAATGTGTCTATTTCTCAGTTTTCTAGGCTACTGTGTATCGCCCATCTGTGTTTTTTAACTTGTAGGTTAAATGGATGCATAACAAATATTTGTGATTGTGATGGAAAATTTGCATTACATTTGACTCGTGATGGTTGGGTAGCAAATAGGGCCAGTTGTATAGCGCAGCAGCAGCAGTAGTAGTAGGCCTACTATGCACAGTGACACTGGCAAAACTTTACAGCTGCAGTGGCTTCACAATGATTTGGTGCAAAGGAGCATAAAAGGAAGGACAAAATAATTTTAGAGTGACGCATTTAATTGAATGATGATTTTGACGTAGAAACTGTAGTTTAAGTTCAAACTCCATTTTGAAAGGTATAGGTCAGGTAATGAAAACATTTCTAAAGCAGTCCTTGAATGTGTACTAAGTACTTGAGGTTAAGTCCTTGGCCTTGACGATCAAGTTCTTGTTAACAACACTGCTGTTGGGGGTCCGATGCTTTAAAACTCATTACTGGACAATCTCTGTGATCCATCACTCTGCAGCAGTAGCTTTAGGCGCGGCTTAAAAAGTATGTTTTTCGCAAGATGCTAGTGTAGTCAGCGCAGTACACATGCTTTACGCTATATAAATCTAATGTTGACATTGACGTTGAAACTGTACCTCAGTTTGTCTGTGTGTTTGTACATGTATGTATCTCTATATGTCTGTGTAGGTGAAAGTAAAGCCGGAGGTCGACAGTGCATCACCCAAGAAGGCAAAAGGCAAGAAGGCGAATGCTGAGGAAGACACCAGCTGGAAATGGTAGATAACTGCGACAGTCAGTTATGATCTGTCTGCTTCTTTATCCTTCTGTCTGTCTCTCTATCTCTCTCCGTCTCAGCATCTGTCTTTCTGTCTGTCGGTGTGTTCTTCAGTTTGTTGATCCATCTGTTCATCTTTGTCTCTGTATCTGTCTCTCCGTCTCTCCATTGTTACTAGAATGTGCTGTGTCTGTGCTGCTGTAGATTGTAGCGAGTTTATCGTGTCAAAAATGTAATTCCATTATGTTAGGAGCTGGTAGGCTAATTGGCTGTCAGTCTCTAGGCCTAAGTGCGTGATGTTTGCTTAAGCGCTACTCTCTGACAACGTTTGAATTACGGTGGACTGGGTTAGTTTGGTGTGCATGATGCTGACTTATTGCTAGTTCAGTAAATGTAGAACTGAAGTTAGTCTCCTCGCAATCAGGCGTAAGTGGTGTAGTCCAGCGTTAAAAAAATTTGTTAAGGACAAAATTCTGGCACTTGTGATTAGGATTCCAGAATTAAGTTACCAGACGTCAACTACTGCCAGACTTGTTAGTTCAACTGCTATGCTGATTTTGGTGAAAGTTGTGTATACTGTTGACCACGTCGACTAGTGTTGGAATTGTTGGTTGTGACGTAGCCATTACTGTTGGCATAAACTAAGACTGCAATTTCACATCATGGTTAAAAATGCTATAGTTCTTCATAGGAAACCCTTCTCAAAGCTACAGATTGTTACTCGCTGTATGGGATCACGCAGTGTTACTTGCCACTCGACATAGGTGAACGCACCTTGCCTCAACCCCAGCCAGATAGGCCGGTACTCGATTTACCTACCCCATAGGGATGGAAGGTTGAGTTGACCTAGGCGGCTGGTTACATACCAAGATAGTTTACCTGCCCGCATCCTTACCCATCCAAGTACTAACCCGGCCTGGCGTAGAGTAACTTTGTGGATTGGATGAAATGCATTACTGCCACGCCACAAACCAATCATGCATATGGGTCGTGCGATTTTGGTCTAGGTACTATCACTGCCTCAGTGATGATGCTGATGTTGTGTTCATGGTCAGGTGGGAGGAAGAGAAACGTCCTGAAGGTGTTAAGTGGACCTCACTGGAACACAAAGGCCCAGTGTTCGCTGAGGCCTACCTGCGTCTGCCCAATGATGTCAGATTCTACTATGATGGTCGGCACGTGCGGCTGAGTGATACGGCCGAGGAAGTGGCGGGATTCTATGCCAGGATGTTGGAACATGAGTACACTACTCGAGATATCTTCAACAAAAACTTCATGAAGGACTGGCGACATGTAACTAATTGTAGTTTCGTTGTTGTTGTTGACTAGTAGTAGGTACAGTTGTCACAGTAGCAGTAGTGCACTAGTGACAACACCTGCAATATCTTTAACAACCAACTTGATGAAGAACTTGCAGATCTATGGAGTAGTCAGTTGTAGTGATTGTGGTAATAGTAGAAATGCTGGTAGTGGTAGCAGTCTCAGTAGCGCCACTTGTGATGTTTCTTACAGCAGCTTTTTGAAGGACTGGCTGAAGGTAGTCTTATTTGATGTTGACTTGCAGCATTTAGTGATCGGTGGTAGTAATAATAGCAATAGCAGCAGCAGCCGTAGCAGTGTTTTCTTTTCTGTCTGTTTGTATGTCTCTGTGTATACCTGTTTTTTCATATATCTCTGTGTGGCTCTGTGTGTGATGTTGACTGCTAATTTACTGCAACACGTTCACTGCAAACTTATGGCAAACAAAATTTAAAGCTCCTGGGCCATCTTTAAATATTAAAATCTTTTAGGGGAAATTTGTGTGATTTTTCTTCCACAAAAGTAGCACATTTAAGGGGTGAGAGCAAACGTTTTTTCCAAGTTCACAATTTTCACATATAATTGGCCACAATAGCCAAACTTTGTGCGCACTGAGTATCTACTTCCAGTCGGGTTAGGAAGCTGAAATTTTGCAGCAATAATACAGTTAGTAAATCGAATAAAATTAGGGGACCGTGCCTTGGTGTGTGCTTCATAGTTGATTTTTTTTTGAACCACCGTACTATGCATCTCTGGATTAGTGGTTTGGTTTAGTTGTTAACATCATTTGTTGCATCAACGATGTTAATCAACGCTAAGCTCGGTTAGTACTTGTATGGGTGACCGTCGGCAGGTGGGTAAACCATCTCAATATACAACCAGCCACTCTGGTTAACTCAGCCTGGCCATCCTTCAGTGGGTAGATGCAATGAGTACCAGCGAAAGCTGGGACGTAAACAGGCACACCGCGCGATGCATTAGCCCCATGTCCGTGGTCTTGCAGTGTAAAATCGATATCTGGCTGAGGGCTAAGGAAACAGATCAGTGCTGCATAATGGGTTTTAAGGCTCGGGAAGGATTATGCGTTTGCGTACATCTGTATGTCTGTGTTTCAGACGATGACTAAGGCGGAGCGCGAGTTGATCGTTAGTTTGGATAAATGTAACTTTAATGAGATCGCTCATTATTACAAGCTCAAGTCGGAGGAACGAAAAAACATGTCCAAAGAGGAGAAGCAGGTTTGTTCCATTCAGTTTATATTCTGTTTCCCTGACTTGTCGGTCTAGTAATAGCATTGTTGGTGACGTCAACAAAGTTCCTCTTTGTCAAGCTGGTTTACACTAATATTAGCACGATGGATTGTATGGATGGCATCTTGGTCTCAGGCCAACTCAGTCCCCTGCCATCCCCATTCTCTCTGGGGGAAGGCAAAGTGAGTACTGGTTTTAATTTGATGTGATGGTTGCAGTCAGTGCTAGGTTGCCTATGACTTTACTTATATACTTGTGCTATGTTAGCTAGCTGTAAATGCTGAGTTTAGCATAACAGTAGGTCCTGTTAGGTCCAAGGCTGCTGATATACTGACCCAGTTGGTTGAAGTAAAGGCACTAACTTGGGTCATATGATACTTGTCTGTATGTCTGTTGGTACGTCTAGTCGTCTGTACATCTGTCTGTGTCTGTACACCATGTCCGGAAAAAAAGCATTCTGGACATTTTCGATTGTAACTTAAAGAAGGATTATCAAATTTTAATCATTTTTGACACCAGTATTTCTAATGCAGCTGGCGATCAAATGACTGTCCAATTTTCCACTGCACCCATTGTCTGCTTCTGCACTACCTGGGGAAACAAAATCAACAAAATAGTTCATTTTTATCTTATTTTGCCTGTTTGGGTTTTCCCAGATAGTGCAGAAGTGCACATTTAGAGAGGTGGGAGCTAAAATTGTATCTTGATGGCAAGTAGTGTCAAAAATGTTTGCAACAAAATTATTAAATTCTGTCAATTCTTTTTCAAGTCACAATCGATAATGTTGGGGATGCTTTTTGACGTATTTTTGTTCATTTTAACTTACATTCGTTAGTCCTGTTTTCCTCAGGTAGTGCGGAAACAGACATTGGGTGAGGTGGAATATTGAACGATCATTTGATGGCCAGTTGTGCCAGAAATATTCGTACCAACAATTATTAAAAATGGATTTCCTTTCTTCATGTGATAGTCGATAGTGTTTGGGATGTTTTTTTCGGACACAGTGTCCAGTCTGTGTGTGAATGTGTAGTTACTTGTTTGTTTATTTTTTGTGTCTGTGTGCATACCGGTATGTCTATTTGCCTGTCTCTCTATGTGTCCATGTATCACTGCGTGTGTCTGTCCATTCGTCTGTCTGTAGGCTATAAAGGCAGCCAACGAGAAAGTGATGAAGGAATACGGTTTCTGCATCATTGACGGCCACCAGCAGAAGATTGGTAATTTTAAAATCGAGCCGCCTGGCTTGTTTCGCGGCCGTGGCGATCATCCCAAGCAAGGCATGCTCAAGAAGCGAGTCATTCCGGAGGACGTTATTATCAATTGCAGCAAGTACGTCTGTCTGTCTCTATCTCCACATGTCTGCCTGTCTGTGTGTCTGTACGTAAGTATGCAAGGAAGCAACTACACTAAAGTTAGAAAGTTTCGGTGTCGGAAAATTAAAGATTTGAGTAAGTGGGTACCGAGGTTGAAAAATCTGTGGCAGTAACGTACGCCAGCGGAGAGTAAGAGAAAATGCAGACTGCAAATAGAATGTCTTGCAGTAAGACTTGATCTCCACTGACAGTCTGACATGGCTCACTGCCAGAGATGCAAGAAGTCTGTAACCTGTAATGTGTGACAATTACTTAACAGAACTAGCTGTTATATTCATATGATGCTGCTGCTGCTGATGATGAAAATGATATGGAGATCGTGGTGTTGGTCTTGAGACCAAAATTTTGGTCTCAGTCTCACATTTTTGGTCTTGGACGGAAGTATGCCATTGTGTAGCGGATCTTGGTGTAGTACATCCTGTTCTGGTGTTAAACTTAAGCTTTTGTTGGCCGAACTGCTGATTCCACTTCGGTCCATGCTTCAGTTTAGGTTAATGATGTCATTGTCATGTCTGGAATAGTGATTTGTACTAGGAATTGGGTACCCTGATGCAGTTCCAAAATTCATTACCCAGTTCTATGTCCAGGTAACTGGTACCTTTTTTTGCACCGATTACTGATGAAACTGATGAAAATCTCGCTACTTGCAGCTTTAGTGGCAAAATTCAGTACTGCAATGGAGGTTCAACTTCAGCCATTTTCGTTGACAAATCCTACATATTTTGTATCACAGACATTTTTTAGACTTTTTATATGAAATGCAGCGACAGCCATACTTTGTGTAATAATATTAGATAATTAGATGTGTATATGTGACTTCATTGTCGTTTTTCTTTAACTTCTTTTATATTTAAAACCGGGTACCTGGGTAATTGCAACCATGTACCCAATACCCAGTTTCTAAAACAAGTGATGCTGCAAATCACTAGTCAGGAATTGTCGTTCTTAGTCTGGATGTGGTTTTGAGTTTTTGGTCTTGATCTGCAGGGTTTTGTCTATGCGTTACTCTGTGATGAAGTTGATGATTTGATAGATTGGTGATGATGGTTTGTTGACAGAGGGTCCAAAGTGCCGTCACCACCTTCTGGTCACAAGTGGAAGGAAGTCCGACATGACAATACAGTGAGTGTCTGTCTGCACATTAAACGACTTAGGTATTGAATCTTTGCAAGAATTGCTGTGGCATAAGAATTCTACTGTTACCGCTGTCAAGATCATTGGATGCATTTGAGGAAATGCGTTATCTTTGTTAACTTTGTTTTTACACAACATCGGTGTAAATAGTGTAGTCAGCATACTGCCGGGATGCATTTGAGTGTTTGTCCATATGCCTTCTGGTGGAGGTGAATAATAGTCTAGGCAGGGAGCGCAGTATTGTGGAGGCTTTGGACTACATGTTGTAGGGAGCCTGGATTTATGCAGTTAGTTAACACTGATTTATGTGTCATTTCCTCATTAAGAATATCTTAAATTGGAAAGAGTCGATTGCTTTTACAGGCCCCTCATGCTGCTGTTCGATGGTTGCATCGTTTCTTGTCTTTTGCTTAACTCAGCCTTCTATTCCTCCAGGGTAGACAATATGACTAACAGTTTGAGTGCTTGAGGTTAGGGTGGGGGCGATTTAACCTGTGCAGGTGGTCCCACATCGTAGGTGACGCTGCGTAACTCTGAGATGGATTCTCGTGAAGAGCTATAGATAATATTTAACCTTATTGCCATCGTGCATGTCGCTGATTGCCGATGTCGTTGCAGGTGACATGGTTAGCGTCATGGACCGAAAACGTGCAAGGTCAGACTAAGTACATCATGTTAAACGCCGCGTCCAAGCTGAAGGGAGAGAAGGACTGGATGAAGTACGAGACGGCGCGAAAACTGCACAAGCGTATCCGCAAGATCCGAGAAAATTACCGCGAGGATTGGAAGAGCAAGGAGATGAAGATTCGACAACGAGCAGTGGCACTGTACTTCATCGATAAGGTGAGCTCTGCGGCCTTCCTCAGCTTCCCCATTTTTCTGTCCATATTATTGTCCTTTTGATTAACTAACTTGTTAGCTAACTACCAGCTTACATAAACTAAAGGTGTAATTTCAGATGAATTTCTGAACATCTCCATCATGTAACTTACGAATTGACTGAAGCTGCATTGTGAGAACAGCTGTTATTGGACTATGCTGATCGCATGTTTATATAAACATGCGAGTCAGTCGTGAATAATGCCGAATATTGATGAGTGCAGGCCGAATGGCATATGCCAGTCTATCTCTGTCTGTGTCACTGTATGTGTGTTTCTGTCAGTATCTGTCCGTCCGTTTGTTTATAGTTGGCTCTGCGAGCTGGCAACGAGAAGGACGAGGACCAAGCGGACACGGTCGGTTGTTGTTCCCTGCGGGTGGAACACATAAAGCTGCACGAGGAGTACGACGGCCAGCAGTTTGTCGTGGAGTTTGATTTCCTCGGCAAAGACTCGATCCGCTACTACAACCGAGTTCAGGTCGAGAAACGTGTCTTCAAGAACCTGCAGCTCTTCATGGAGAACAAGCAGGATGGAGACGACCTTTTCGACCGGCTCAATGTAAGGACCGAGCTCAGGTGTTATTTCCCATCCTCGAGCTGACCTATACTGTGTCGGGCAGAACATTAAACCCTACTCGCTCACTCATTCGTGATGTAATTTACTCATCTCTATTCACCTTTGTGCTGCTATTTTTAGCACTCCTATTTCTAGCACTTTGTCTGCAGTGGTATAATGGGTTGTTAACTCCACAGGTGCACTCAAGTACACCGCAACAAATGCCAGTGTGGGCTGCACGACTGGGTCTTGATGATCATGGAACAGTTGTGTTAAAATGTTTTCTAGCATGTGTCAGGTTGCCAATGCCTGTATACAGAATTTCGTTAGAACTTGCTTGTATCTTTATGAGTGATTCATTCACACACAGTCAGTAAGTAAGTAAGGACATAACTTCTATCTTTGGTCAGCCATCTCTGTCTGTCTGTCTTGTGCAAGTCGTGAGAGCTGTAGAATAGGTCATATTATTTATTGTTTGGGTGACCATCTCCAAAATGATTTATAATGTGTTGAGCAGCACATTAAACCCCCCACCCTTAATCATTGTCGGTTTTTCTCTTTGTTTGTCCATCTGTCTGCCATTCGTTTCTCTGTCTCTGTGTTTGTATCTGGCTGTGGCTATCTGTAGACAACAGTCTACAATAAGCAATCTCTAACTCTATGCCTGTGTGTCTGTAGACCGCTATTCTCAACAAGCACCTGCAATCTTTGATGGACGGTCTGACAGCGAAAGTTTTCCGTACGTACAACGCTTCACACACGCTGCAGCAACAGCTGGACAAGTTGGCATCTCAAGGTACCCACTATGTCTTCTTCTCTGTCTCAGACTGTCAGATTCTGTGTCCGTTTTTTTCTTATTCTGTAGCCTGACTGTGCCAATGTGTTTTTCATTTTCAGTGTTTTGCTGTGCAGCTGTCCCGTATAGTGTAGGCCATGTCATGTGTCCTGTCTGTTGTTTAACTTTCTATGTGTTTCATTGGGGCTCACAGTGAAACATAAAAAGCAGATAAGCTAAAATTGATGCTAGCATTCTCCTGGTGTGCTACTTTTAGCTTGAAGCGTCAAGGGTCTAGTCACTGGATGTCAAAAACCATTATCTAGCATGCATGTTTATGTATGTATGGGTGGCAGATCGCGTAGTGGCCAGCTCGGGCACGTTGAAGGCTACAGTCCAGCTGCAAATCATTGTTAAGCCTAACAAATTGACAAATTCATCCAAATGCAACCTTTGTATTCATTGTTATTGTTGATGTTTTCGGCAACCGCTGCTGCTTTCGTCAGAATGACTATCCTCCAGTGTGGACAGTCCAACTGTGGTGGACAGTAAGTAATCATAGATGTGTGGAAGTTGGTAAGATCTCTCATCTCGGTTCATTGACTTATCTTGTTCTTTCCTGATATGCGTCGCTTCCCTGATCCAGCGGTCTATCCTGTTGCTTTTTTTGTCGATCACCTTGGCGCGATCCCAGTCTATGACGTGGTTCAAAGAGATGGCATGATCTGTGACAGCCGACTTGTTTTGCTCTGTTGCTGCGGATTTACTGGTGCTTCGTGTGTAAGACAGTCATTCCAACGAAGGCAGCAGCGGTTGCCGAAACGTCAACAATAACAATGAATACAAAGGTTGTATTTTGATGAATTTGTCAACTTACTAAGTTACCTTTCAACCTGTGAGTCTATTCAAAGACATTGTTAGGCCTAGTTTACGGTCAGCACCTTTAGCCCTTGACACGTGGAAAGACTGCATGAGTGTCAACACTAGGTAGTGTCATTTTTGGTTATTGTGCAAAAACCACTCTTACGCATTTAACATTAGCACATGTACTTATTAAGTACTAAACATAACTGTGTGTCTGTATGTATCCGATGTGTTATGGTATGATGAGCTATATTTTAGGAATTTTACATACATGCCATGCTCAGAACACATTTTTTCCAGTATATTTCTCTTGAATATGTCCTGAAATTCTTGAAATTTTTTTTACGCCTCCACCAACTACGACGTGGTGGCCAGTGGCCAGAGGCATTATGTTTTCTGACTGTTCGTGCATTCGTCCGTGCGTGCGTGGACTTTGAATGCAAATATCTCTGGAAAGGATAGAGATATCGAAAAGCAGTAAACGGTGTTATCAACTGCGATCTCCCTCCCGTTGAACAAAAAAATTCATGAACTTTTGTCCACTAATGACGACGGTTAGTTGGCTAATGTTTATCCACCATCAAGCGTCACTGCACATTTTTTGACAGCGTTCGCAAGCCTTTATACAGTAGGTCTACTCAGTTGACGTTACAGTATAGTGATGCGATCACTTTTCTTATTTAATTTCTTTTCTAATTCATCAAACCGCCTTATTCTTTCTCGATCAATTAAACCCTGAGTCTTTCTGCAACACTAGGGTTTGGTCACTAATTTCATCGGGTTCCTTGTTAATTAGTAATTAATCAATTAATAACACTTTCTCTGTTTAAAAGTTATTTCACTGCAAACGTTTGCAGCGATGCTTATTAGATGCGACAAATCATGTCGCATTTTTGTAGCGCGTGACCAGTCACTAGTGGCACGGTCCAGTTATTGCTTGGCTATAAATAGATTCTTCGTGATTTCCACTTTTCCGCATACACTATCTCTGCGATAGCTAGCTTTTGGCGGAGACATAAGTCGACGGAGTCGTAATGACCATCTAGTGTTCTGAACATTTTTTCTTGTTTATGTCTAACTACTTCTATATAATGTCTGTTTGTCTGTGTGTGTTTGTGCAGAAGATGAAGATTTCCGTGAGTATTACGCATACTCTTATGTATTTATTGTAGTCATTGAGAAAGCAACAACTCTTCAAAAACGTGTTTTAGGCCATTTTTTACCAGTTTGAATGAAATTTGGCACATGACTAAAGGTCACTAGATGACACATGACTGTATGCCATATTACCCAATTGAAGGTCAAGGCCACAAGACCTTCATATTTAGAAATTCACTTTTTTCAGTCTAGCTCCATTATTTATAGTGTAAACATCCAAATGACAGCTAATTCTTAAATAATAGCACAATATTTACATTTGTTAGGGCTGGACTTTTTAAAAATTTTTGGAGTTTTGTGTCACATGACTTGGATGAAAAAAATTTTGCAGTGTTAAGAGCCGACTACCGTCAGTTCCAAATGTGGGTATTGCTGTTGCTAATACACCGTGTCTAAAAAACAGTAAAAATTGTTTTAGGCATGACTTTGTCAAATTTCCACCAACTTTGATAATTTTTGGCATAAAGATGGCCAAGATGACATTATGTATGGTACACTCATTTACAATCTCACCTAATTTATTTCAACGCACTACCGTATGAAACACATATGCTTCAAATTGTTACATTTTACGTGGCGATTATTTGTATCAGATGGCTTACCTTTGCATCATCAACTCGACAAGAGAGTGCGATGTGGTTTAATAATTTTGAGGTATGAAATATTTTATGTTGAAAACAGCAGACAACAGATGAGCAGAAAACTGAGCAGACAAATGAGCTTGAAACACGTTGAATCGATGAGTGAATGCATTTGATCAGTTGATCGTTGATTTTGCTATTAGCAATTGGTGTTGCATCTAAGCCATTGCGTTATTGTATGCAGAGCACACTTTGGCATAAATTTTTGATTTGCAAGCGAGTTGTTATACAAAGTGATAATTCTGTTAAATAAATTACGTTTCAGTGTATTTTGTGCTTAATTAACTCATTACAGCATTTACTTGAGACAAAAACTGAGCATTATGCAACAATTTGGAGCATCTAAGAGCATGTGGTAGTGCACTGACATAAGCAAGGTGGAAAATTATTAAAGTTAGTAAAAATTTGACAAAGTTATAACAAAAACAATTTTGACTGTTTTTTTTCTGACACGGTGTAGTAGTAGTAGCAGGAGTAGTAAAGTATTTTATATGCTGCAGATTCATTTATTTATTTTGTGTATACTGTATAATGTAACATTTACAGCTACTGCTGGTTCAAAAGTGGTTTTTCTGATCCACCCAGTGTCCTGTGTGTGTTTAGCGACCCAGCCCGTGGCGGCTAAGCTGCTGGCCTACAACCGTGCCAATCGGACAGTCGCTGTGCTGTGTAATCACCAGCGCGCTGTGCCTAAGAACTTTGGACAACAGATGGAAAACCTTCAGGCCAAGGTCTGTGTAATATGCCTCTCATTAGTGTATCATTATCATCTTATTATCATGCTTGCAAAGTAGTAACAGTCAACTTTTTTCACTTTTTTAAACCCTTTTTAGATTCGTGGTTTCTGCCATAGTTTTCGTGTGTTCGTGTGTTGCGAGCCATTGTTGTAGCCGATCCACAGTTAACGGTTACCACGCGAACTCTGATACCAGTGGCAACACATCAGACTGTTTCAAACAAGCTCTGAAGATGTTCCGGTTTCAGTGAGTAGTGTATTGTTACAGATGACAGCATCTCTGAGGAACAGTTCTGATGGGTGAGCTGAGGGGGGAGTGAGAAGGGGTATAGTGGAGTCTACTATGCTAACATTTATTTGTCTGTGTTTGTGTGTGCATCTGCATGTCTTCCTGTAGTTTCACTGATGTATAGATTGTATAAAATGTTATTGTCTAATACTGTGCTGTCCAACCCGCGGGCCGCATGCGAGGGGATTCTATGTGGCTCGCCATCGTCCCACACAAATAGTAGTTTTGGTCTGGTGATTAGTCAGATGAAATCAACTTGCAAAATTCAGCAATGTTTGATGGTCTTTTGCGTTTCCAAATTTCAGAAAAAATGAGTGAATTTGCGGTTTCCATTGAACATTCGGAAGCAAAAAGTGTTTCGGCTTCAGGGGGGCTTCGCCCCCTGGCCCCCTGACCAGGGGCTCTGCCCCTGGACCCCGCTGGAGGCTCCGCCCCCAGACCCCCCTTATAGG
>Ga0209671_1001284_pt1 | contig 20524 bp, 11 predicted proteins | sample WorMetHERISLAND2_2_FD_187401 | JGI IMG/M metagenome (GOLD analysis project Ga0209671, IMG submission 187401) | Marine gutless worms symbiont microbial communities from Max Planck institute for Marine Microbiology, Germany - Olavius geniculatus... | ecosystem: Host-associated > Annelida >... | reverse complement strand
GGAAATGAAGCTGATCGGCAATCAGTAAAACTGATGACACGTCCTTCTGATGCAGCAGCTCTATGCGCGTTGGATCCTCCGACGCTGAATGCCACAATGTCCAACGAAATGCCAGCAGCTCCTGAAGCTGTTCGCTGTGCTATGACGTGCAGCACTGACGCAGCATGTAAGCATTTCAACTACGTATCAACTGAGTCACATCCGTGTCAACTCTACCGATACAGACCGGCCAACTTCGACGTCCGGCCCAACTGTCGGCATTTCTACCAGGCAGGTTAGCGATGCACTATTAATGTTGTTTCAATCTGAGCTGTCATAATGTCGACCGTTAATGACTAGTTTAAAACGTATATTTCCTGGAGCTGGTGAGGCGACAATTATCGGCAGGCACTTTGTCAGGCGACAGAATAACCGGCGACAGCTCACCGCAAGACAATCAACCGACAGATAAACCAAATGCCATTTCGAACAGTCGTCTACGCGTCCAACACCTTAGCTGTATCCCTGATTGACTAGTAACCGTCAGCAGTAAACCCTAAACTAGTTATCACTTAACCACTATCAAAGTTTGTATGTCTATGTTATCTATGCTACAGTATTATGCGGCAATGGGTATTGGTTATCGTACTTGAAACGAGCTATGGAGCAAACCAAACGTGATCTATCGCAATGTTGAATACGTCAAGGGATGCATGCGCTGCGAAACAACATTTACGTGGTTTTTAAATAAACTCATAGGTTGAAGCGTAACTTAATAAGTTGATAAATTCATCAAATTACAACCTTTTATATACATTGTACTTGTTGACGTTTCGGCAACCGCTGCTGCCTTCGTCGGAACGACTGTCCACCAGCTAGGTATCGCTGTGGCGGACAGTAAGTAATCATAGATGTGTGGAAGTTGGTAGGACCTCTCGTCTCGGTTCATCGACTTGTCTTGTTCTTTTTTAATGTGTATCGCTTCCCTGATCCACCAGTGTATATAAAAATTGTAATTTGATGAATTTATCAACTTATTAACATCTACGTGGTGTTGAGTCATTAGGAGTATGTGCAGTCACTGCAAGCAATTGTGTATTATTGTCAGCAACAGTCTCTTTATTCGTCTATTTGTCTACACTCGAATAAGTCGTCCCATAGCGTGTCGCCCGGTGAACTCTTACTAAGCTGACACTGGTCAATTAATTACATGTATGATGTAATACACAGATGTAGATAAATGCGCTGAGAACAATGGAGGATGCAGTCAGTTTGCAACTTGTACCAACGTACCTGACAGCTTCATCTGTACCTGTAATACTGGATACACCGGTGATGGATTTACCTGCACAGGTAAGATAATGTACAATGGTATTGCACATAAAATCAAACTTTTTGATTCAAAAAATGTATTAGCTAAAACAACAAAGACAACATGACAAGCGTGAACACACGTACATTGTTTGCACGAGAGTTCGGCTTAAACAATAATTTAGCGAGTGATCACTCGTATACTAGTAGACGTTAAATTTAAAGAACTCGTCAATCTAAATTTCGACAATTTCGTGAATTATTTTATACATTGTGACTAGATCAGCACGGTAACGACGCAACTTTAAACGTTTTACTTTAAGGGTTTTTGATCGTTTGTCGTATGCCGTTCGAAAACCTACCAGTCTTTATGTAAACACGTGTTGAACTGACTTTAATTTGTTTGCATCAGCGACACAACACAGCCGCAAGACAGGCGAACAAAATTGTAAAATATTTACATGCATCAACAACGAATAATCAAGTAGTAATTTTCTATTAACAGTTAAAAAGTATCGATAATATTTGAGAAAATCCGATAGTATTTGATGTGGATGAACACAGACGTAAACGAATGTGCTGTAAATAACGGAGGCTGCAGTGATCACGCCACGTGTATTAATGCACCTGGAACCTACAACTGTACTTGTCTTGAAGGATTTATTGGTGATGGATTTAACTGCACAGGTGACTGATCATCAGCTAATTGTTTATATTTCGTTTTCTCCGCAATAAGCATATAAATTAATTTGTTATTATTATATGTTATTTCCGTTATAACGGCTATATCTACTTTATATCCGATGAGATCGGCGGCGAGATGTTGGACAGCGTGCGGTTTGGTAACGGCGGCAGCGTTGAGTACGTACAGCGTTGGCATGGACTGCAGCTGATCATCGACATGCACGCGGCCTCCCGAAGTCTTGCTGATGTCCGGCGTACGTGTCTCTCGTTGCTGCGGACCACAGCATCGGATGGCCGTCGGCACGGACTGTCGCTCCTCGTCACGTTTAGATCGCGCCGTCAAGTCGACAGGGCGTCGGTTCCTGACAACGGTCCAAATCGCCCCGGACTGAAGTTTGCTGTAGACGACTGGTGACTTCACGACGCACGCAGCGAGGAGATTCCGACGATGGTGTTTCCCGGCACGGCAACCCCGGCGGCGGAGGCCGAGCTGCGAAATGACGTCACGAGTTTGTTCATTGATCTGAGTAAAGGTGTGACGACAGGTCAACTGTGTACTGTAGGCCGCGACCGTTCGCCACGCTTCACCGAGCATCATGCTTTAATATCAATCAAACAGACGGAATAATTCTCGCAAATAATTCAAAATTCACCGATTAGGTTGATAAACTGCGCGTACAGCAATGTTCACGAGCTCCAGAGCATCACTACAATTTAAAATGAGACGTTGTAGACTAATAAAAACCAAAACCGTAAAAAAAATCCAGCAACAGTAAAAACGTAACTGCAGCCAACAAACGGCGCAACAAACATAAAGATGCTAGCACCCTTAAAATCGCCTTTTAAATTAAATATTTTGAGCAACAGCAACAAATTTACATATTGCTCACGTAAGCTTTGTTTACAACATGGTTTGCATGTTGACGAAATGTTTATAAAAAGGTAAAGGTAGGAGATGTTATAGGTCTAACCCACAAGGGACATCGGCAGGGTGCTCATCTAGCTTTCTATGGTCGTTGAGCCAGTAGGTAGATAAACCACTGAGTCTGTGACGCATTGCCAGTAAATAGAGATCAGTGTTGTTGAATGCATTTCGTAGACATTACTTACATAATAAAGAACTAGTTTTTATTTGACTAATCTGAGCGGTGTGTTGCAATACGACAGACGTGGATGAGTGTGCTGTGAATAAGGGAAACTGTAGTGAACACGCCAACTGCATCAACACACTTGGAAACTACAGCTGTAAATGCGTGGAAGGATCGTATAACTTGGGTAATAAACATGTTTATTTTACGCATACATGCTAAGAGACAAGCCAAAACCAAAAAAATAGTAGTAGTTGTTATGATGCTCTGTCATTTTGGACGACGTTGGCGACCATGCGATGTTAGAGCACTCTGTCTTCCGAGAACATAATAAGAAAAAGAAAAGTTTAAAAAGTTAGCAACTGCATGAAAAGGCTCATAAAGAGTTACAAAAACAGGTAATTTAAAACCGATATTTAGAAGAAAATGCAGTTATTTTATAATAAACACATCAAACAATCCACATGCACATTTTTCTAAAGGAAAAATACCAGATACGTTTACAGTCAAACCTAGAAGAAACCACATAGGCCTACTTAAACGCACACAACGTTTAGGCTTATGTTTGCGTTCATGTTTTTTTGCGTTATACGGGTTCTTCGCGTAAAATACACAAAGATTAATTAATTAATTGACTAATTACGAGACTAAATTTGCTAAATCAACAAACGTACATTGTGTCCCAAAAAACATCCCGAACATTTTCAATTAACTCTAAGAAGGATTATCAGATCTTAATATTTTTTGGTACGAATATTTCTGAGACAATTATTGTCCATCAAATAAATTTACTTTTTTCGATTAACGTTTGTTTTTGCACTACTTAAAAATAACAAAACCAACGAAATATTGCTTTTTTATCTAATGCGGTATGATTACATAATCAACATAACACATTAAAACATCTTTTGGTCACATTTCTGACACTTCAATTGACTTTTTATCTAGTTGTTTATTTTTGCAACTGCTAGCAGTAAAATTGCTTGAAATGTCGGCCCATTATGCGAAGACAAGCACGAATACGCTTTTTCCATTTATTGACAGCAGTATCGATAATGTTCTGCTCCAGACTAATCTAGGCATTACCGGTCAGTTCTTAAATTCATAAACATTTCTGAACGTTGTCTCGTTGACACACTGCTACATGACAATCAAACTTTGTATAGACTGGTTGTTTAAATCCATAGATCTAAACATATGAAATTTTAAACAATGATTTAGTAGCTAGTTGTGTCAAAAAATTTGCCAAATTTTTTGAAATTTGCTAATCTTTTTTCGAATTACAATCGATAACGTCAGGTATGTTTTTTCAGGTTTTCTGTTTATTTTAAGGCATATTTCGTTTAATTTGTTTTTTCTAGGCAGTGCAGAAGCAGATAATGAATAGAGTAGAAAAATTAGTAGTTATTTAATGGTAAATTGCGTCAAAATATTTCTGTCAAAACTTATAAAAAAATCTGTTAACTGGTTTTTAGTGACAATCGAAAATGTCGGGGATGTTTTTTGGGGACACAGTGTATTAGGTGGTAAACGAACATAAATAATATAAACACACATTACTGCGTATTACTATTTTTATTAATTTTTTTATTAAACTGCGTGGTTTTAGAATGTCCTCCGGGTTTTATATCAATCGACGGAGTTGACAACTGCTACAAGGCAGGTACTAAACCCCTTAACTGGTTAGACGCAGCAAACGAGTGCCAACGGTTTAATAACTCTCACCTGGTTGTCATTGACAACGTCGCCGAACAGAATGCAATCAAAAACTGGTGGATGACTCATGTGGCAGGTAATTCGACAGTGATTTTGTAATTATAATGCTAGCCACATTCTTTACATAACGGCAAAACCGAATTAGTCTTCGAGGATACTACAAACTATAGTTTTTTTGTATTTTTGAAAAAGCGTTATAAAAAAAATAAAATAGGGTAGGGTATTTAACATCGCTACGTTAATTTCGTTTGCGAAGATCGTAAAATGAGCATCGGCACTCTACCTACAGCAGATGCTATTGTCAGAGAGTGTACATAAATATAAACTAAACTTTTTATCGTGCAGAACTAAACTTCGTTAGATGACTGTGCTTGTGCTAATACGTGATAAGATCACAATGCGACGACTATAATTAACATTTAGGCTTATATGTTTGGCGCAGTTTCTGATCCTTACTGTGTGAATGATCATAAAAGATTCTGGATTGCCGGAAAGCGAGCAGATCCGGTTACTGGAGGGAGGGTCACGTGGAAAATTATGACGTCAAATGGCCACGAGGAAAGGCCGTTAATCTACACAAACTGGATGACCGGCGAACCGAACGACACCGGCGAATCTTGTCTCACTTTCTGGGACAACTATGAATGGATTGACGCAGAATGTTTCTCTGAAGTATGTTATATGTGCGAATACGAGACATGGATGTCATTCGGTTTTACCGGCGATGGATACAACTGTACAGGTAGGCCTACATACTTGGCGACGCAATGAACTATCTGTTCTTTCGATGTTATAGAGGCATAATCAAATATTATCGAAAGAGACGTTTGAAACTAAGTTATAAAACATTTACAGGCCGTGGGCATTCTATGCAAATGCGCTGGCTTAGCTATGGCAGGGGTAGGCCCCTATGTCTCTGTCCGCTCGTTGCAGACTGCTGCTCTATCAAAAAAATTTTTAATGTTTTTCAACATCTCGCCAATAATTGTCTTACCATATCTTTATTTATCACACATTTTATGTCGTTTCCCTTGCTATTTATCGCTGAAGTGATGCTTGCAAAAAGTGGAAATACGTACTAATTATTATTAAAAGTACTTTTGAGGCAGGCCAATATACAAGCCTACGACCGCGGTACATCAACGTCACACTAAAGAGACAGATGGACAGACAGACAGTCGACATACGCTTGCATAGCCCGCGTCTAGCAATTTTGACGAAAGGGAGTCGTGACTCTTCTACATGAGGAGCCAATGACTCCCCTCTATATTTTAATCAGCACTCAGTTTTGTACCTAATTTTTTCACGCACTCATGTCCACAGCCACTACTGGACAGGAGTTTTTAATATGTTAAATCGTGACTATATTGCGAAGAAAAATAGAAGTAACAGCAGAAAAAAAACAAAAAAAAATCTATGAATTTGCATTTTTGCTCGTATCACAATTTTTTTACGATAAACAGTTTTATGCATTTTAAAGAAACAAACAACTCGTTTTTCCAAGTCAAATGTCTGATAAATTTTATATTTGTCAATAAACTCATAGTTTATACCGCGAAGATACCGTCTGGCATTTTGTTGTACGTCACGCAGGCTGGACGTGCGTAGAATAGTAACACGCGTGAGCATTAAGTTGACAAATTAGTTAAACGTTGTTTCTAGAAATAACGCCACTGTTCGAAATTCACAAATAACAGTCCGAAATTGTGATCGTAATCTTGTCCAATGTTTACGTACACACGATATTCTGCCAATGCTGTGATATAAACTTAATAATTATATGCACGCTGATGTTTTATGCCACAGATGTGAACGAGTGTGCTGCAAATAACGGAGGCTGCTCTAACAACGCTTACTGTACCAACTCACCTGGAAGCTTTACCTGTAGCTGTAATGATGGATATGATGGTGACGGATTTTGCTGCAAAGGTAATTTTACATCGGTGAATGTTTTCTTGTTCGCAAAATTAAGCATACTCATTTTAATTTATTAACCAAGTAAACAATTTTGTAACTGTATAAGTAGGATTCGTAACTGGTTGTCGGCTGAGAGATTTGGAACGACTTGCTAGAACGGGAGTCTGCTGAGTCGCTGTTTACATTTCACCGGCGAGGACACCGACTACGATCGTAACTTAACTAAACACCGGACATGATAGTGTGATTTGGCCACCTTGAAATGTCTGATTGACTGATGTTGTAACACAGGCTCACTACTAACAGACGCATGTCCGGACGGATGGTCCAGTTATTCGTCTTACTGTTACTACGTGTCCAGTGTGACTGCTAACTGGACGACAGCGCGTGCTTACTGCCTGTCGCAGAATGCAGACCTAGTCAGCATCAATGACAACGACGAACACCAGTTCGTCTACAGCATTTCGTAAGACATTTCGTACTTGTTCAGTCAGACTCGTTTATGCACGTAAATTACAACATAAATATGAGTATGTCGTTCGTATGTCGCTTTCCAGAGTGCATGTTTTTTTTTGTTTAAAAAAGTTAGGTGAGACTTGGTATTCTGGGTACCGTACACCATTCTACTGGTGAAAGATAACTCAATAAGTAAGCAAGTGAAAATTTTAGCTGAACTCTCCAAATCTTACCTTTTCCCGGGGGTCAAGGAGCTTTATCTAACGAGGTGTTATTGCAAGCGTACCTGCTAACTGACATCTGAATTCTTCGAACGATTTAATCAGGGTGCACAAGTGTGACAGACGACAAACAGACGACGCTACGGAGATATGATTAAGTATATAGCTAAAACGGTTTCGCCAAAATTTGCAAATCTACTGCATTTAACAACAAAAAGTAAGCTCAAATACGTAAAAAAATATAACTTTTTTGCCGGAGACTGTATGCGGTTTTATGTTATAGAGCATCTGGTGGCAACGACTATTGGATAGGACTGTATAAGTCGGCACCTGCTAGCACTGACAACTGCTACTGGCTGGATGGGAATCCGTCAACTTTTCGTGAGTGGAAATACGGCGAACCAAACAGCCGTGACATGTGCATACGCATAAACGACAATGGAGAATATCGTGATATCGGCTGCCATCGGCCTTATCGCTACGTCTGCAAAGTGCACGAAGGTATTTTGCATTCATGGGTCATTTATTTGCACGGAATTATAATTAAACAGACATTTTGAGCAGTCCAGTCATTGTCGTTTGTATCGTCGTCATATTTAGTATTTAAAATGAAATGGCTAGCTTTCTCCAACATGCAGGTTTATAGCCAGCACATACTAATTTTGTGACATAAATCTCGAAATGTAGCCTATAGAGTAGCGACGCATTTTAAGTGTGGTGGGATTTGCTGCAAGTTTTTTCGAAAAGTGTCACATGTTATACCAGTAAAGATGGTGATATGCCTGTTCCGATGTGCAGTTGTATTTTCGAACACACACAGTTATAATCTATAACTCGATAGGCTATGTCATTTCCAATGTTTGAATTGTGAAAAATTAGCTAAAAGTTGAACTTTTCGACGGTCAGAGCCCGACCAAAATTGTGATGTAAATCGTATGTACACTGTGTCTCAAAAAATGTCCCACTTTGTGATTGTCTATATCTTTGTCAAATATTGACCGATTTTCAAAATTTTTTTACTGGCACACTTTGTGGACAAGTAGCAGTACTATTATTAAACATACCACCACACTTTAACTGCGTCTCTACACTACCATGTGAAACCTTAATTGTCAAAAATGTCAAAATCTTAGTAATTATGCAAACATTATTTTCTAAAAACAATTTTTTAACAATTTTTATATTAATAGTTAATAATGTTTATTTTTTTATACATTTCTTGTGTTTCTAAACAAAAGCAGATGATATTATTGTAAAAAATAATTTTTCATGCAGTGACAATACACCGGTAATGTAACGTGCATTTAGCAATGGGGACAATGCTTTAACTAAAAAGTAAGAACTTTTGTGAGTCCAAAAAATGCAGTTCGCAAAAAATACTGGCAAAATTTCTGAAAATAAACAAAAAAAGAAAAAGACTGGGACACGTTACTAAAAAAAGATTTGGACAACAGGAAACGCTAAACAAAGGCACGAGAGCGGCAGATTGAAGCATGCAGGTACTGAAGATAACGTGACCACTGTGGATGAACTGGTAGTCTTACTAAACCACGAAGGCCAGAAACAAACACACCGTATAACACGCCTCGATATCCACAAAAACGGGTCTAATACAACGTAGCATTGTACAGATCATTCGTCGCAATTTTGGTCTGAAGTGTCTTTCATCTTCCAACATGCCTCTTGCCTAATATTGCTAGTTTTTTTCTTGCATTTATATTTCACAAGGTAGTGTAGCGACCCAGTTACGGTGTGGTGTGATATTCAGTAACAGCTTTATTGCAAATTGTCCATAGAGTGTGCCAGTGACAGTATTTCGAAAATCGGTTAATATTTGTTAAAAATATGGACCGTTACAAAGTGGGACGTTTTTTAGACACAGTGTATATAGTACATAGCTGACACCCAGTACATAATTTGACTGTGTTTGGGGGTTAAGAAAATAGTTGGGGGTTCAACCCTCTCAATCCCTTCCCCCGGCAATTCAAACATTGGTCATCCCCATTACAAGGCATTCGTCAAAGTCTCAGGCATACTGTTCAATACAGCACCCCACACCCCCCGCCCACACACACAGTTGTAATAGCTTCGTCGTTTATCCGTTGTCGCGTTTTCTGTAGGTTCCTGGAAGTCGTGCTGAACGCGCAATGAGTGATGAGAAGAGACAAAAATTATTCTCACAGTCGACAATTGGAACTCGTGTCAATGTTATAATTACTCGTACTTTAGTTTTAAGACTATGAAATAATGTCAACATATCATACAGATGCTTAATGATGTCGTTTTTGTTATTTTACTGTCTTAAATGTATATAGTGCAAAACGCAATATCGCCGTTAAATGTACGTTGTCGTGTGACTTTCCATATTATGCAGAGTGTGTCTAAGAGACGCTGGCTTGTTGGATGTTCTAAAAGCTGTAGTTTTAGTTGTTGCAACCTTAATAAAATGCACGTAAAACAGCATTTATTGTGTAATAAAATATACGAAAATTAACGAATTTTACTTGAGCAATTTTCAAAAAATGCAGGAAACAGTAAAATCGCAAAATACGACGTGTGCGTTCTGAATACGTTTATCGGGCACAAGCGTTAATAGAATAGTCGTGCTTTGAACTACAGAATTATAGGCCTATACCAGAACGTGCAAGATCAATCTTTGTTCAGTGTTCAATATGACCTTTGCCAGCTAAAAACAACTGTGCAGCTATTTATTCAGTTACAGGCTGGGCAGTTTTTTGTCCATTTTTGACTAACTCGTTATCAAAATTACACCGCGACGCGTGTAGGCCTACAGGTGAGTTGACAATACATTCTGACCTGCAAATTACTTTAACATAAAAGGAAGTTGGACTGGTCAGCTCCTGTCGTTTTTGTCAAACATTACTAACATTATTATAAAGCGTTAGAGTTATTATAAAGCATTCCTGTCGGCATTTTCGGTAGTCCACCAAATAAGTAAATGCATTAATGAATAAATGTAGCATGTTCAGATAAGCAAAACAAGCAAAGAAACAAAAAAAATATATATAAAAAAATAAAATAAAAAAATAATAATAAAATAAATAAACACATAAATAAATAACGTAACAAATAATAAATAATAAATAAATAAATAGGTTTACCGTTATGGATTTTCGAGTTTTGAGTAATCACATCGTTATTTACCGACAATCCGACATGACAATATAAACGATGAGCAATAAATGCATGTACAAAACATCAGTTTATACTCTTGTTAACGGCAACATTTAGGGACTTACACATCGAAAACAGCAAAAATTACAAAAGGTGATATTGCCCGCATCACACTGACTGTGTGTCAATGTGCTGGTGAATAATATCATCTTTTGTAATTCTTGCTGTTTTTGATGTGCAAGTCCCTAAATGTTGCCGTTAACAAGAGTTTAAACTGATGTGTTGTGATGTCCGCTTTGGAGCTTGACATTTAACATTCAAGCTGATCTGGTAGACAAGTAGATTGCACAGTGCGCATAGACACACACAACACTCGCGGGCGCACAAATCAGGTAAAAATCGTATATCCGCCATGCACTCCGTTCACTTGGCGAAGATAATAAAGCATTCTTTAAAATTTCTAGATCTGTTCCTGGATACCTGAACCCTGCAATGATAGCGGCGTCTAGGCCTAAGCAATAACATTAAACGAGACACAACATCGCCATTAGCATAAAATAGGCCTACGCAAATTTTCTTAAATTTACAAATAATACTACTGATCGTTTTCTTTGCAAGTTGTTATTGTTGTAGTAGTTTTGTTTCTCCGATGTTGAATTGCATCAAACTGCAATGTTGACAGACAATCAATTGGCGACTCAGTGATATAGGCTACGCGCATTGTACCACATGTTAAGAACATGGGCTCACGTTGGGCTCACGTTGACTTATTGCAATAAGGTAAGCTTAGCCACGATTTTAATCCATATTATGGCGACATATGTGTTCCAACTTTTGAACTTCTGAGTCCCATGCATTTTTTCGATAGCTTCGTGAAATATTAAAGTAAAAAAGTTAAAAACGAACTTATAAAGCGCCATAAAACTAAACGTGTGTAAAGATACAGAGGCGCTGGCTACGTTACAGTTAACCACTGTTTTCAGAAGCAACAGTAAACAGATGTGTCTTGAGTCGACGACGAAAAACAAGCAAACTGTTTGCTTCAATGACTGAGGTTGAAAGATTGTTCCAGATAGCTGGTACGGCTGAACTAAAAGCACAGCTGCCGTATGCAGTTCGGGTGCATGGTACTTGGAATAGAGGACGAGTTGATGAGCGCAATGCCATCGATAAACCAAGGTGTTGACTGGATATCAGCTGATGAAGGTACTCAGGTTGTGAAGTAAACTGTATCTTAAAAGCCAAAGTTGCCAGTTTGAAGTTGATTCGCTGAGATATTGGAAGCCAGTGTAATGATTTTAATAGAGGTTGTGCGTGACAAGATTTCCGCCGTTGCAACACTACGCGAGCGAGACAGTTCTGCACCTTCTGTAGTTTCGAGGTTGTCGAATTCGGTGTTCCGTAGAGAACTGCATTGCAATAGTCGAGCTTGGAACTGACGACACTAGATGCAAGTGTCTTAGCAACGTCTTGTGGCAGTACTCTCCGAATGTGTCGTAGTGCCCATATGTGATAATTACACGCTTTACAAACTGATAAGACGTGAGCGTCAAAAGTTAATCTGGGGTCGAAAATGACACCCAGAGACTTCAACTAACTGGACACAGTAAGGCGGGAATTAGCAACTGTCACGGTGCTGAAGGTTGCCGCCGAACGTAGTTGAAAGGATGTGCCGATCATCATCGCCTCAGACTTATCAGCATTTAGCAGTAAATCATTTTTAGCAAACCACGACTTTACATCTTCAAGCTTCAGTAGATCAGCTTGCATGGTCGACGCTCGCATGGCTAGGAACAGCTGTGTGTCATCTGCGTATTGATGGTGACCGACACCATGACTGGAAATGACCCGGCTGAGTGGTGATATGTATGCAGCAAACAAGATTAGCTCTAGGACTGACCCTTGTGGGACCCCAAAGGTACAGTTAACTGTAGGCGAACTGTGACTACCAAGCTTGACGTAGTAACTGCGGTTGCTGAGGTAAGAACGAAGCCAATCTGAAGGCATGCCGGCAACAACAAACTCTTCACAAAGTCTCTGCAACAGTGTGCTGTGGCTGATGGTATCAAAAGCTGCGGATATATCCAAGCAAACAACAGTAGTTAGCTGTAAGCTGTCAATTGATTTGTAAATGTTGTCTAAAACAAAGAGCAGTGCAGTTTCGGTTGAATGGCCAGTTCGGTATGCAGACTGTAGTGGGTTGAAGTTGCCCGATGAAAGCAGATGCGGTCTCAGGCGGAGTACGAGTCTTTCGATCAGTTTCACGATGGTTGACAGATATTTGAAATCGGCCTGCAGTTGACAGGTTGAGACCGGTCCGCACCTGCTTTTTTAAGGAGTGGAAGCACTTGTGCAAGTTTGAACTTGGTTGGAAACCGACCCTGTTCAAAAGACAGATTTGCCAGGTGAGCAATGATTAGAGCGAAAATATCGGCACAGGACTTCAGCAACGAAGTAGCAATACATCAAGTGGCGACGATTTGTTTGGGAGTTTTGTAATCATCTTCAACACCTCTCCAGATGTCACAGTGTCATATTGGACGATTTTAATAATTTTTGTCGTACGACATTAAAAAGAAACTTGACGCAAATGTCTGTAGTTTCGGCCACATCGCCCTCGTCCGATGTTGAATTGCATCAAACTGCAATGTTGACAGACAATCAATTGGCGACTCAGTGAGATAGCCTACGCGCATTGTACCACATGTTAAGAACATAACCTGTCAGAGCCAAAACTCTGTCATAAATCGTCATCAAAATGTTTATCTTTAGCTCGAAAATATGCTCAATTGCAGTTGTTGTTTTTATTTATAATATAAACTATACAAAATATGGGGCTACCAAGGTTGCTATAGCTTTTGCTGTATTTCCCTCGGACAAAATTTTGAAACATCGTGACCCCGTTGCTTGTAGTTCAGTTACAATGTAGGCCTACTGAAGTCTTTTTTCTGGCATCAACAGTAACATATTGTCAGTTAATGGCTTTTTAAATTGCACTTGAAATTAAAATAATTAGAAACAGTTTTAAAATAATGTCCCGACATACGACGCGATTTTAATTTTAAACCCCAACCCGAAAGTTACGACTCCGATGTTCTAGTTACCGGATCATTCGCAGTTTCCAGTGTCAACTGATTTCCTTCCCGTGAGCTAATGATAATTAGGATAAATGTACAAAACATCAGTTTATACACTTGTTAACGGCGACGTGCAATGACTGACACACCAAAAACAACAAAAATTATAAAAAGGTAATATCACTCATCATCACATTGTCTAACCGTCAATGTGCTGTTGAATAATATCACCTTTTTATGATTTTTGTTGTTTTCGATGTGTCACTCATTGCCTGTCGCCGTCAACAAGTGTATAAACTAATGTTTTGTACATTTATATTTGCTGTTTTATTACAATAACAAAGTTTTTATGTTGATGGTCAATTATAAACCATCTGCTTTTTACGGCCATAAAGACACTGAACCTTAAATATTTTGGGGTCACGATTTTGATCTTTAGGGGTCACATGACGTCATCGGTCACGTGACCATTGGACTCGGCATATGCGGTTTCCTATTAATGGTCCATTGTAACCATGCATTTATCTTTCACCGTTACGAAGATATGGGGCCCCAAAGATATTAGGGTCACCACCTTAACCTTTTGGGGTCACGTGACGTCATCGATCACGTAACCATCGGACTCGGCGTGGGCACTTTCCTATTGGTGGTCAATGATGACCATGCGTCTACGGAGATACGGGGCTTCAAAGATTTTGGGGTCACGTGACGTCATCGGTCACATGACCATTCGACTCGGCGTATGTGGTTTCCTATTAATGTCCATTGGAACCATGCGTCTATCTTGCACCGTTACGGAGTTATAAAGCCTCAAAGTTGCATTTGCTCATGTTAAAGGCCAAAAGTTCACTGCGCATGCTCCGTGTCACGTGACCTGTAGGCAGGGGGTCCAAAATGACCACATATTTGTAATTCCCGAGGCCATATTGCCTATGCACTATACAACTTTTATGGGCCTAGGATGAGGATTAGGGGCCGTTTACAGGTGAAATTTTTATACAGGTGCGTTTTTGGGCCCAATTTTCGATTTTGGGGTTTTTTTTCAGGGGTTAGATATTAACTTCGAATTTCGGTTTTCGAAAAGGTTTGACCCTTGCGTGAGGCCGCGTTGTCCGAGCCATCGCGCGTAAAAATCCGCCTTGCGGTCTGACCTGTAGGTCGGTCAACAAAAAAGGTAAATAGATACTAGAAAAATTTTCGTTATATTTCACCCATTTGCCGAGAAGCCCCCAATAAACGGATTTGCACAAAATTTTGCACAGGGGTCGCCTCGCGGACGTAATTACCTGTTTTAAATTTTGTGTCGATCGGTTGAGGGGTTTTGGATCTGCAAGGGGTCAAATTTTGCTATTCTTATCTCCATTGACTTAGCCGGTCGCCATTAATACAGGCCTGTGCTACCGCGCCTGTGATAATGTTGTTGTTAAACGGAATCGCTCTTGCAGCGCAAGCAATTTCGTCGATTTCTACACACTTTCCTGTGGCGTAGTCTGTCTGTCGTCTGTGACATCTGTGCGCCCTGCTTAAACCGTTCGAGAGATGTAGATGCCAACGCCTATGTGTGTGAAGCCCAATGGTGCATTGTGTTAAATGGGTCCCTGATCTCAGGGGCAGAGGAGAGATTTTGATGTTCAACCCTAGCCAAAACATGTAATTTCAAAATTTTAGCTGCCACATGGCAAATACAAAAACAATTCTGTCTTTTGCTAAATTACTCTGGTTTTTGTTGTTAATAATTGTGCTAATTTTGACGATGACAGTGACTAGAAATGTCTGCGTTTTCGTTATTTTTGTACGGATTTTCTCAACGCATGGGACTCAGAAGTTCAAAAGTTGGAACACATCTGTCGCCATAATATAGATTAAAATCGTGACGAAGGTTACAGATCTCAACCTTATCGCATGAAGATGTCAGATATCAGTCAAATGAGTCAAGGTGAACCCAACGCCGTCAATCCGTGAGTCAACGGATGGCCCACATTAACCCATGCGTGACATTGAAACAATAAAAACCAACACATTTATACTATTAATAATAATATTAATAATAGGTACTAGATATTAATAATAGATCTTATTAAATTATAAACTAATGTCACAAATGCCGATAATTTTTTATTCGCATGCAATCTCAGTTTTTTTTCGTTTTTTTTAAAAATATGTTACTGTTTACAACTGTACATTTACTGTAAATTTGTCATAGTAAACTGTAGCTATATTTTATTTCGAGTCACCATATGTTTATGATTTTTAGAAATGAGGCCATCATTATTACATAGCGATATGAAATGCCTCGTCGGCCTTCTAATGACCTTAAAATGCATCACCTCAAATGACCTCGAGGGCTGAAATGCAATTTATGCTAAAATCTGTTTTCTGCGTTGGTTCGAATAAATTTTTGAGCATGTCTTTTGAACCCAATTATGCAAAAGCGACAAAAATAATCCCTACACCATTATCGACCAAAATGATCGTCGGAGCTGTAGTTTTTGGCGATATGAATCTTGTGATAATATTTGTCTCTTAGGCGATTGGTGTGGTCGAAAACGGCGATTTTCAGTCACTTCGGTAGCTTTATTATCGAAACTTTTACAAATAGGCCGTAATTATCAATTATTTCACGACAAGAATATTCAACATAGACTGTAGTTTGTGCAAAAGTATCGAATATGCAGATAGTTGTCGGAGTTCTTTAGACAGAACGCGGCGAAAAACTGTGTGTGCGTTTGTGTGCCCGTTGCTGACGTTTACAAGTTGATTCTGTTGTTACAATCTTTACAAACAAAAACTATAAATAGCTAGCCTGCATGGTTTGCTAAGACGCGTACAGATTGACAAAAATAGACAGAACAGAGCTAGGATTTTAGTTTAGTTGAGTTCAGTTCCGTCATTTTGTACGCGTCAGTTACGCTGTGAGTTGCAAACAAGTAGGCCTATCTTGCGGATTGAAATTCGCAAAATGTTTCGGAGTTGAACTGATTACTTATTCCATAGTGCGGGTCCAAACCAACGAGTAGTTTGCCTCTTGTTTTATTGGCCCGTCTTGTATGTTTTGTTTTTAATCGTTTGCTGTTAACGTTTAGGCTATAGTGAGTCACTGCTAGGCAGTGATTATATACACTGTGGCCTTTAGGCCATAAGAATTATTAAAATGCTGCCACGTAACTTCTGTCCATATGCTCGCCAAATTTAGTATCAAACGATTTTTAAAAGTTGTCCCACAGACGCACTTTAACTTTAAAAAAATTTGCAAGGACATGCTTGTCAAATATTTTACCAGTTACTAACGACTTTAACTGCGTTGATAGTTTTAATACACAATTATGTAGAAAAAAAATTTTCAAAAGTCACTTTAATCATAACCTGCCGAAACTTGTAACTCTGAGGTTGCAAGTTCCGGTGCAGTGCGAGGTAACAACCTTGGGCACGTTGTTCACACACGTGTGTCTCTGTTCACCAAGCAGTATAAAATCACACTAAGCTTATGTTGTAGAGGGGGTGAAACCTGATTAGGACTATTTTGGACAGAAATAGGAACATTGTAACGGAAGAAAAAAAATAAAAAGTAGGAAGAGCACCACATCCAAACGGCACTCACATGTTGCGGGTATCCAATATCTAGTTTGGAGCATCAAAAAGGTCAAAAGACAGATGGAAACAATCAAGCAGAAGAAGGTCACTTGAAAAGTATCCAAACAGCTTCCGGAGCAAAACAGGACAACAGTGCTTATACCGTACATACATGGCTTGTCGCAAGCCGTTACTCGAGCCTATCCTAGACGACATGTTATTTCTACGGCCACAAAACCACTCCAGTCAATACAAAGTCTGCTCGTAAATCCAAAGGACAAACGCAGACAACAAGATGCGTGTGTATGTGTGTACAAAGTACCATGTAAAAACTGCGGCAAAATCTACATTAAAGAAACAGGCAAAGCTTTTGGGGTACGGCTACAGGAACACCGACAAGAAGTTACACAACGTGATGTAAGGGCTTACACACGGAGCACAGGCAAATCCGCAGCAGCAAAGCAAAACAAGTCAGCAGTCACAGACAACGGCATTTCTCTTAAACACGTAATAGAGCGGAAACGAGATAAAGTGATCGACAGAGAAAGCAAAAGAATAGACAAATGGATCAGGGAAGCGAAACACATTAGAAAAGAACAAGACAAGTCGATGAACCGAGACGAGAGGTCCTACCAACTTCCACACATCTGTGATTGCTTACTGTCCACCGCAGTGACAATTGACGGACAGTTGTTACGAAGAAGGCAACAGCGGTTGCAGAAATGTGAACAATAATTAAATAAAAGGTTGTATGTAGATTAAATGAATTCACATAACTTACTAAGTTACTGTTCCAGCCTATGAGTCTATTCAAAGACATTCAAAGAATGTCGTTTTTGAAAGATGCTGACGTAATTTTGGAAAAAAGAAACAATTAACACTATCGAAAAAAAACATTCGGAAAACGGTAAGCTTTGACCAAAGGCACGAGAGCGGCAGATTAAAGCATGCCCTTACTGAAGAAAACGTGACCGCTGTGGATGTGAGCTGTTAAGCTTACTACGTATGTCAAGAACACCAGACATAAAGACATACAGATAGACGTGTCTAACGCAGACCAACGCCGTGCAAAATCAACCTCAGCGATGTGTCACTGAAGTGTCTGTTTTGTTTACCAAAACGCCTATTTCCTATTATTGTATTTTTTTTACATTTTTACAAAGCAGTGCATCAAGGCTTTAAGCAGCAGTGGCGTCATTTCACTAAATCCTTGGGGGTTCACACTCTCCCCTTCCTTTCCCCTTTTCTTCCCTCCTTTCCTACTCCTTCCCTTTTTCTTTCTTTCCTTCCTTATTCCCCTCCCCTCTTTTCCCTTTCTTGTCCTCGCCTCCCCTTAGAAGTATTCCCTCTTAAATCCAGCTAGGGGTCTGGGGGAGCGCTGTAAGCTCCCCCAGCGGGGTCTGGCGCGCAGCCCCAGCCGAAATCGAATTTGGTACATTTTCAGCCTTAAAATGTGGCATCTCGTGGCAACAATTTAAATGACGTTCCTAAAAATTAGTTTACCAAATTTCATGCAGTTTACGCAGTAAATGTAGGCTATATAGCAGTTATTAACAGACCAACAAATCTAACACTTTCCCACTTTAACAACCTTGCATGTTCTATAACACACTTGAGCTGACACATTATTATACTCAACTGATGAGTCCAACTGCTAGGATAATAAATGTTTCTTTACTAGCCTATGTATACATAAGTATATTATGCTTAGTTTATGTGTTGCCATTTAAAATGCATTAATCAACCAAAGTCTATTGCAAGCACACATGTCCTATGTCTCATCAGAAAACTGATGTAACATAGTAAAAAAAAACATAAAATGCAATAATGTGAACACCATCATAGTAATCTGATCATAATGTTGTTTAAAATCTACTTCAAACTGTAATATTAAATAATTTTGCTAACATTAGGCCTATCTGCTTCAGTTGGTTGCATTCTCAGGCGTATACAAACAACACAAATGTTTGCCCGACAGTAAATATGTGAATGTCAGTGAAAGGCAGTTGAGTTCGATCCTTCACACTGGCCAGCTTTTTCACAGACTGCGAAGCTACGATTAATCTGCTTTGTTTGGTCACTGACACAAACAACTTCACTAAGTTACAACCCAAAAACTTTTGTAAATATCAAAAAGTCTGCGGATATTTACAATAATAGATAAAAAAAACGTAACGCATGTGTCGTAATGTTCTTGCAGCGGTAACGCAGTTGACATTTTTGCTGTTTCACGTTTAATCAAAGGTACAATTTACAGAGAAAAACTGAAATCATAAATCCTTAAGGGGTCCGTAGACCCCCAGCCTTCAGCCCCTAAATGACGCCCCTTTTTAGCAGTCTTGTTTAAAACAACCCAGCCACTGGGCTAAAGTGGTTAAATGTAGGTTATTGATCAGTTCGTTTCATGCCTGAAATATGTTGCTCAGTCGGATTTGGATCACGTTTGTATTACCTGTTGTTAGTGATGGGCTTTGTGTTATGTTTTAACTAAAAACCATTAACCTTGTAATTATTTTCGTGCGTATGAAAGCTGAAAAATTTGAGATTTATTTATTATTGTTGTGACGTTTGCCCCCAACGCAGCTAGGTCGACTTAGCTGAGGGGTCCACAACAATCTCGTAAAGGTCGGGTGGGTCCTTGATTTAGCCTAGACGTAGGACTGAAGGCCTCTAGTATTAAAGTTATAACTAGTAATTGTTACTTATTAATAATAAAGGGGACTATTTGTGAGAGAGTAATCCGCCAGAGTAACTCTAGAGTAATCCACCAGAGTAATCCGCCAGAGTAATCCGCAGAGTAACTCTAAGAGTAATCCTACTAGAGTAATTAGCCTAGATGACAAAACAAACACGAGATTTTATTGTGAATAAAGTCGGAATTCTACCGAACAATATTTAATAAACTTTAAACCCAAAACAGACAATTTGTAGTAGCGATAAAAAGAGTCCAATCGACGTTTACAAGCAATACACACTCAAAAGAAAGTCCTACACTTTATCATCTGTACTCTAAAAGAAAGTCCTACACTTTATCACGCCATTTAACAGCATTTTAGCAGTTAGAAAGCGGTCAAAACGTCGTTACACGCGAAACACACACACAAAAAGAATGTCCCGTGCTCTGTCCTCAATTTGACAGCATTTTAGCAGTTCGTACAGTTAAAAAGCTATCAAAACAACGCCTACACGCGAAACACACCTTTGTCACTGGTGGCGGAAGTATGTGACATCCTAAACCACTCCGACAGCAATCTAACTAACACAACTCTTCGACAAATCACCAAAACTAGAGCCAAAGCAAGAGCAAGAACAACAGAGAGAGAGAGAGAGAGAGAGAGAGAGAGAGAGAGCAAGAGGCCTCCCTCGGGCT
>Ga0209671_1001283_pt1 | contig 20524 bp, 10 predicted proteins | sample WorMetHERISLAND2_2_FD_187401 | JGI IMG/M metagenome (GOLD analysis project Ga0209671, IMG submission 187401) | Marine gutless worms symbiont microbial communities from Max Planck institute for Marine Microbiology, Germany - Olavius geniculatus... | ecosystem: Host-associated > Annelida >... | reverse complement strand
ATGCGTTATGGCGGCGGCCACGCTTGACTGTCCCGACAGATCTGTTTAGCGCCTTGTTGTCTTGTTTTCAACACGTTTGCGCTCTGGCTACAGTTGTCATCCAGGGCACACCTCGAATAATAAGAATAATTTTAACTTGGCGTGATCTATCAAGGTTGCATGGCTAGGTCCAGTTTCAGTGTGACATGTGAATGAATTTCTGTCTGCAGGGAAATTATTGTTGCATTAATATTGGTTTACTAGCAGTGTTGGATAAAGTAGTCAAAAATTCTACTTGAGTAGAAGTAGAAGTAGTGACCCCCAAAATCTACTTAAATAGAAGTAAAAGTAATCCAAAATAAAACTACTTAAGTAGAAGTAGAATTTTTTTCTACCAGAAAGCAGCTTATCTTTAAAACTTAACAGTGTATTTCAGTGTCAAATCATTAACCTGAATGTTTTCTGTCTATTCAAGTCACCCTAACATGTATAGCCTGTATACAAAATACAAACAAAACTAAAACGTATATCCCACATTTTTTTCACTGCAGCTGAAGTCAAAAATACTGACACTTAACTGAACTCAGGCTTAAAGCCATACAGTTAAACAAATGTTGACAGAATTTTTTCTGGCTGTGAAATATATGCTGGGTCTGGGTGGATATCGTCTGCCTTTAAAATATTCTTTTTTAGTCTTACTTGTGTAAGTACCAAATATCATAGATGTAATAAAGTTTTTACTTTTTTCTTTCACGTTTTTGCATTTTAGCATTTTTCCCCATTTTGTTTCAACGTTTAAAAAATTTTTAAAGACATTTGTTAAAAAATTTATCAAGAAATTTGAGAGGCACTTTTAAAACCACAAAAATGAATTAATACTGTAGGCCATAGTTGTGGTAGTTTACTTAATTTCTCTGGTGATACTTGATCTTATAACCACACGGTTGAATTATAATTAAATAAGTTTCTTTTTTTAGTTTCAGCCATTCTGTACTATCAGCATTAAGCATTAGGTAAAAGATTGAACAAATTGAAGCTAACGTTTTTTTATTTAACGTTGTAAAACATTTTTAAATAAATTTTTTGGAATGTTTTTACATCTGTGCCAAATTTAGGCCTATGCTCATTTTTACCTAAAATACATTTTTGCAGTCTGAGTGACATAAAATACAGTTTTTGTATTTTAAAAGATGGAAAATATTTAACTTGAAAATGAAATAAGCAAATAACTACAAATTTTCATTTTAGAAACTCAAACTTTGCTCTACAGAATCTGTGCAGCCACTATATACATGAACAGTGCAGTTCTCACAGGTTGAAATGCCAGAAGGCTTGAGTGAATTTCGTGGTTAACTGGTTATGGTCAGGGTTATGGTTAAGTTATGGTACGTCACTACATCTAGGCATACTGATACTGGCCGTTTACCAGCCATTTTACCTCCACTTACCAGTAGGAAAATGAGATCAAACTTTAGTCAGTAGTTTAATACTTATATGGTGACACGTAATGCTTAGCCTATATGAATTTATGAAACAGTTAGAATGAGTGTTACAGTCTTAAATTTCAAGACACTACAGAAGGGCAAGACGTTATGATGCAACGACATCTTAAGGAGCTTGGTTACTACTACTAGTACTATCATTTAAAGATAAAATATTTTTAAAATATGTTAACGTGTTTTCAGTTGTATTGCAGTAATTGATGAGTAGTTGTGAGAAAACAAATCTACTTTTTGTAATGAAAAGTAGAAAGTAGCTCGAAAATCAAAAGTAAAAGTAGAAAGTAACCTGACAAAAAACTACTTAAGTAAAAACTTTTACTTAAGTAGAGTAACAAAGTAGAACTACTTCGTTACTATCCAACACTCTATACATTACTGTTACCAAAAATATGGAGTACACGACGTTGAAGTTTCGTTAAGCCGTCGCTGTGTTTAGTGCCCTGTAAGTTAACTTATCCATAGCTCAGTAGATGAGGGGGCACAGAGGTTGTTGCTACTTGCTAGTGGCCGCAAACGACCAAAGGTAAGCTTACGTTTATAAAAGTGACAAAGCAGCTTATAAGAGCAAAGTTTTACAAGCACTGACATAGTCGGGTAGTCATAGTTCAATTTTGTCATAAAGACTCAAGTTGAGTCCAAGTCATGAAAAAATAAGAATTTGACTCCACTGCCGGACATGAGCACTACATGACTACATGGGTTCGTATACAGCATACGCAAATACACAAAACACAGATAAACTGTGCCGGTAATTTCTGCAATAAATGAACATTGAAGGATTTTTTACTTAGTTCAATATTATTATGAGTTTGAATCCAGTGGGTTTGAGTCTGTTCAAGTCCCAGTCATGGAAATTCAAATCCAAGTCACAAAAATAAGGATTCTAGTTCTACATCACTGGTCACAAGAAGAATTTTGTCTGTGTGATTACAAAACACAGCACTGTTCAGAGAGATACATGAGATACATTAGAGATACATGGGAATGATGGGATAGTAGAATTATGCTTTTACAATGTGCAAAATTGTGTAACGCATATTTGTATGACAGTGTGATTTTTCAAAGCAAAATAAGTAACTTGCATCCTTTGCTAATCCCCAGATACATTTGATTTGTTGAATATTTTTGTAACCACAGAATATGCCATTTTTGGCATCTCAGCATTTAGTTCAACCTTGTACTTTAACGTCCAAACTCAACATTAAAAGATACAAATTTGTCATTGTGCAGGTTACAAAAGTGCACATTTTCAGCCTTAAAATGCACCAAAAAAATAATTTGGCTGTCAGTCTACTAGGCCTACACATTTTGTTATTTTCCTGAGCTGCTAGATTCTGCAGGTGGTGGAAAGAAGGGAAGGGAGGAGAAAGAAGGCAGGGGTATGGACCGGGGGCAGAAAATGGGGAGAAGACGAATAAAAATGTGAAGAAAGGTTATACCAGTGGTTTCTAGAAGTGGGCTCCTGTGCAGTCAGTATGGATCAGCTGAACTTCGTGTTCAGTCAGTAACTGTGGGGATGTGTTGTGGAGCCTACTGATGAGACTGCAGCGCAGTCAGCAGCCTGCATGCTGGGAGCTACAGTGCTCAGCATGGGCATAATTGGTCGGTCCGTCGTTCAATATTTCATTTGTCCACTCTTCTAGCAACGCTTGGCACACACGAGAATCTGTTCACAGGTTTTATTTGTCTTCTGCATTTCGCACATTGCAGGTTAAATTATTATGCCTGTTGCTGTTCACCTGTTAATGTGAATGCAGCTTTAGTGACTGTTTTAAACGAATAATTGCCACTCTGTACTGTACCCATTTGTAACAGTTTTGCTGTGATTTTTGACAGACCGTTACGTCGAGCATTGGGTCGATGTGTCGTTAGTCTGTTTGTATGTAATGCATGTAGGGCCTATTGTGATTAAATGGTACGTCGTATGGGCATGGGGGTCGGTGAGATGGCACTGTTGGATAAGCTGATAACAGTTTTCTATAGGCTGTCAATAGTAACCATGTCCCTATCTGCAGCGGTTTGGTCGCAATTTTGGATGCACAGTTTCTGCTTGCAGCCATCACTCACATGCGCCGAATTACTGTTGATTGAAGTGTTCGATATAGCAGCGTTATCATATGCATGTACAGCTGTATGTATATATTATGTATGTATGCAGTCACTGTGGGAGATCGCTTTCTTTTTATGACCGGAAGTCGGACACTGGCCTTCGGATATATGGGGTACGGTGGGCCCACGCTAGCGACAGCTGGGCTTCTTGTTTTTCAGTGTATTATTGCAGAGGTTGCACTGCATGTCTTGTTTGTCCATCTGTTCGTTCGCCTGTCACTTATGGACTACTAAATCAGAAACAAAAAGCATAGAAAACCCCTAATTGGTGTGAACGTTTCCCCCTTTGCATTAATAACTGTATGGTTAATAACTGTATGGCTTGTTAATCTCAGCCCAAAACGATGGTCAGGCGGACGGTCTCTCAGTATGCCGGCACTGGGCCGACAACATCGTTTTCTAGCTAGTTCGGTGCATAGCACTTGTAAGCAACACTATACGTGGATATAATAGTTAGTAGTGTTGTTCAGAGTTACTCTGAATGATACGGCAAATGGACGGAGATGGCAATTATATCCCCGCATCATGTGCTGAATTATATGATTGGCCTCTATGTCTGACTGTAATTTGACAGCTACAATATCGAGTTGCCTATACCGGCGTTATAAAATGCTTGTTGTAGGCCTAGACATATGGTGACAGTGTAACATATCGGATATGATGTCTGGTTAGTGGCAGGTGACGTGACAATAATAGCACAACTGTATACACATAGGCCTACTGTACAGTGTGCGCCATACTACGAGGAAAATTATTAGTCCTTGTATGTCAGAATCGTCTTCATAAGCATTCAAGAACGATTAGACCTATATTATACAAAGCTTGGAGGTGGGTTAACAGATGGAGAAAAGACGGGTCTTCAGACGGCCTGACGGGACCGGAAGACAGCCACGGAAGATGAGAGGTAACATGTTCTAGGCAGACTGTTACAGACTCGAACACCGGCGACCGGAAAAGCTGTTAGCTCACTTTGTCAACTTAAATACACTTTTTCTGACTTCACAGAACTTTCAGCGAAACTGTTAGTGAAAATTTCAGTGGGAAAAATTTTCGCCGAAATTTTCCATGTTTAATTAAAACTCAATGCACTCAGTCACTCATGATCTGACTTAGGACTGGCGACTGGTGTTTTGCTGCTGCAGCTGCAGTAGCTGTGGTTGCTAAGCAGCGATGCTCTGCCGGGCTTGAGCTTGTTGTCAGCAAGTCGTTAGGCTGTGTCGTGTGTCGACATGCAGAATGCCTTTAACGCCTTTGCTGCTAGCGCTCAGTGATGGCCCTGGTCGTGGGCAGTCGTCGGCGTCACGAGACTGTGATATTGATTTTTCTTTCTTCACCTTCCGCCCAGTGACATTGCCAGTGCTTTGAACGTCCGGCTACTTGCTGCTACGTCCTGTGGCATGGTCTGCGTCGTCTCCCCCACTCAACGGCAGCGGCACTTTTTAGCTAGAAGCCCAGCTGTCACTAGAGAAGGCCGACCGTACCGCCTATGTCCGAAGCCCAGCGTTAGCCTTCCGGTCGGTCTCGGAAAGAAAACAATCATTTACCGCGAGGTAACTACATGCAAATTCATAGACGTTACGTTAACCGTTCTCTGGAACGCTGCATTCAAAATTATTATAACATAGGTCACGCGCGGTCACCTCGCCAGGCGTCATATCCTACTAATTATGCATTAATAACAGGGAGTTTTAAGGGTCTGACTTGGTACATAAGGTAGCCGTCGAGCAGACAGTTTTTCGTTAAGACGTACCATCTAGCCACGATACATACGTTATGTGACCGACAACAGACACAATCTTGTGCCAAAGGCACGCCCGTTAATACGGACGGCCAAAAATGCTATGTCCACACATTAAGCAAGAAGCAAGGAGTTGTAGGGTCGGCACCCTATAAGCTCTCTAGAGGTAAGTCCCGGTGGATTTCCCCTACAGCCGAAGCACAGCTGCACTTCTTTTGCGATTAATGCGATTTCATGATCAAATGATCCAAAACCAAAACACAATTTTTTTGGCTCTGCCAACGTCAGCTACTTGTAGGCATTGGTCGCAAAATGCTGTGGCCAAATGCGCTGCTGAAAGTGCTGTGGCCATTGCCCTAGTGGCCATGCCCCTGCAGCTGCCACTGCGATCAGCTTGGATCAGTCTGGAAAGCATCATCGTTGTGTTGCTATTACCACGTTATAGGAACTATATCGCTGATAGAACGGTGTCATAATTCTATTGGGAGTCGTCAACCGTCGGCTTGCACATTAACGCGAATGTGACAAAACTAGAAAAATACGTCGGCCTAGTGCCAACATATTATGCGGCCATCTGTCCAGATCGAGCTGCGCAACCCGGCCTAACCTTTGACCTTCTGAACTGAAGATCGGCTCGCCGGTTACAACTGCCCTGTAGGGGAAAGTCACACCAATTTTTAGTTTTCTGCATTTTTCAGTTTTTGACTTATGGTGGCAAACGGGACGGACGGAAAGACGGACGGGCACCGGAGGCTACGTCACTACGTGTGTACGCGAAGTGTAGCAAAGCATCTGCTTTTTGCATGGCTCAGAAAAAGTCAGAATGTATGTGTCTAAATGGTATGATAGATTGATGATGATGCAGTTATAATCACTATCAGATCTGCGCCCATCTCTTATTGCTGATCGGCGTCAGTCGATATTTTGTCGCGTTTGTCATCTGCCCACGCGAGCACACCTGTTTCACATCTATCACTGGCACGCCACTCAAGTCTTTCGATTGTGTATTGGAAGCATCTGCTAGATCGTTTTAATGCATAGACAAATGAATGCATGCAGACTTATCCACCAGTAGCCTACCATTCAGTTTACGGGTGATAACAAGAGTTAAGCTTTAAAAATGGCAAATGCCTCGAACTGTCAGGGAAGTGTCGGAAAGTAAGCATGCGGTTAAAGCTATGCGTGTTGTAGTTGTAGAATGTAGACTGTATAGGCCTAGTACATGTACTTTTGGTACAAAATACTGTTCCTGCAGATTCAGACTATTTTGAATAAGCCGACCGCACGTGCTATACGTAAAACATAGATTTAACGCCTAGTCGGCGAGGACCGTAGCGTCACCCTCGAGTGTCCACTAGACCTGGGAGTCGCTGAGGTACAGAAACTTGACCCGACTTGAGGCTAAAATGACCCCAAGTCGACGGCGGTCGACTTGAGCACATCTGACTCGACTTGACTTGACTTGACAGCAGCATGTCGACTTGAATCGACTTCAAACGACTTGAGACTTTCAGAAGTTGTGATAAATTTGCGTAAAGCTGTACGTATACTGTAGGCTATTCATCAGGTGCTTTATTGTTTATGACTTGTAATGAAACCGACGGCGCCAAAAAATTTCGACGGTGACGCGGCTATAGATCGACTCGACCCGACTTGGAAGACCCAAGTCGACTTGAGTCGACTTGATCGACCCGACTTCCAGGTCTAGTGTCCACGAGACAAGGCTGGTCTCTAGAAAGCAGCAGTCAGCGGGCCGAATGTTCTTTATTGTCCTCACGAAGTTGGTCGAGCCATCTGTTTTCGTGTGGGCCTGGACGACGTCTCCAGCTACCGTCCGGGGGACGACCGGACGACCGAGGGTCACGTCGGCGTGGCACCGGCGCACCGCAGAGCCTGATGGGCCGGAGTATCATCGGCGAGCCTGATTACGAGTTGTTGGTGACAAACTGCGCGCGTGTGTATAATTCATGTGCAGGTCTTAGCCAGGCTCGGTACGGCATCGACAACGTGGTGCTGTCGGCCGGGCGCGCTCTGGTCGGCGACACTCTGACGGCTTCGTGCGACATTCACATCGACGTACCCGACCCTGCCAGACCGCCTATTATGCTGCTCTACTGGATCCGCCAGACGCCCAAGCAGCAGCTGCCGCACGTCGAGATCTCGGTGAATCGTGGCCTCAACAATGCGTTCCTCGACACCGGCCGGTACTCGGTGAGAGCCTTGCAGTTGGACGGCATGAGTCGCATGCAGTTTCAGCTCAATATCACCGGTATAATCAACTGTCTTCCCTCTGTCAGTCTTTAGGGCCTTTTTTCTGCATACAAAAAGTTGCAGTTTAAATTTAGCTGCGCTGGTTATTCGTCGATTGATGGAATGATGTGGGCTTACGTACATCATCACCAGGGGTGGCGATCTGTTTAGAAAGGTGAGCAGAGAATTTTACAATGATATTAACTAGGATGCCATCGTAGAACGCATTGATGAACAATCTTTGCTTCTCGTTTTTCTTCTATTTTCGTCTTCTTTTCCTTTTCTGCTGTAAGTTGATCTAGTTAGCACAGCGAGTCCGAGTGAAATCTGGTCGCCATAGTCTACCAGATTTGGTGCGTTGTAAGTCCGAATCTGGGATTTGTTGGCCTCTATCCATGTATTGTTATATATCATTTTTGCTTCGTGTGTACGATCAAGTAATAAGTGTAGGCCTAAAATGCAACGAATAGGAGCGTGCGTGTTCTAGATCTGAGGACAGAAGACTCTGGGAAACTTGGATGTCGACTGATTGGCGAGCCTAAAGATCAGGAGGTCGAACAGTTAGAAGACTTTGCCGTTACAGGTATACGTGCTGCACTGATTTTTTGGCATAGGCCTATAGGCAAGGCTGAAGTCTGTGGTGATTTTTGTCAAGTAACGACGCTCATCTGCATAGGCTTTATACGTGCATGATGCAGGGTACATTTCATCAGTTATCATTATGTGAAAATATTAATTATTAAGTATAGCAGAGTGCCAGGCCTGCAGTGTAGTGATAACATGTTGCTCTGGATCCGTTGGCTTGGTGGCGTAACGGTTAGGATGCTGATTTACGATCAAAAGGTAGTGAGTTTGACACCTGTTCTGGTCGCTGTCAAGTGGTTACTACTTTGATGAGTGACTGTATGCAGACAAGTAAGCCATCACCGTGTATAACCAGCACCAAGATTAACTCAGCCCTCGATCACGCAGGGATGGGTAAATTGAGTTCCGGTCTGCTTGGTTGCATGGGGTTAAGGTAGGACAGGTTCTCCTCTGTCGGATGGTAGGTAACACTGTCACTGTGTGATCCCATCTGGCAGGTGACGCTCCGTAGCCCTGCGATGGGGTTTTCCGGTTTTCCTTACACAGTTTTTAACCTTTACTTCTTTATTGGCGTTATATCTAGATTGGTGACTGACCGCAGGCAGGTAAACCGTACCGGTTTATATTATAACCAGTTAACCACCCACTCAGATCAACTCAGCCTGGCCATCCCACTGTGGATAAACGTAGTGAAAGCTGGGACATAAACAGGCACACGGTGTGATGCATTATCATCGAATACTCGTGTTTTTGCACATAAAATGGTGTCTAGCTGAGGGCTAAGGACACGGAGATGAATACCCCTTTCTGGGCCTTTGTGACTTTAGTTACTATTACAAAACTAAATAATACAGTCGCGTTACTAATGCTGGCCAAAAAAATGTAGCACGGTCTGATATTAATACATAGGACTGTGTGTTTGCTGGCGTGCAATACAGTTCCAGTGCAGAAGGTTCAGTGGATGTTGTCTGAGCCGAACTCTGCCGGCCGCGTTCAGAAGTACGAGGGTGTTAATAGTATTGACCTACACGAGGGAGATGTGCGTCAGTTTGTTTGTCGCGTCAACGGAAGCTACCCACAACCACAGGTTTTGCACTTTCTGCACGCCTTTAACGTACATACATAGAAATTAGGTCTGTGGTAAATAACGATTAACAATTAATCAGTTATTTATTCACAACTTAATCAATTTTTACATAATTGAAATTCAGTTAATATTGCACTGCCTTAACGAGCCATGCACAGCGCACACATTCATCCTTAGCATATTTGGATGGCTGCGTAATCAAGGCATAGGGCTGCTGCTGCAGCTGCAGTGATGTAGACAGGGGGGGGTCAGGGGCCCACCTTTCCCTTCCTTTCCTAATTTTCCTGACAAAACAAGCACACTTTTAAATTGCTTTAAATTCGTTCAGTTGATTCTCAAGAAAATAATCAAAATTGTTGACATCTGATATTTTAACGATATAATGCGCCAAATTTGATTTCTGCTGGGGCTCCATCACAGTTTCCTGTGAGGAAGCTCACAGCATTCCCCCGAACCTTTAGCTGAATTGTAGGGGTCCTACTTCTAAGGGGAAGGAAAAGAAGGTGGAAGAAAGGCGAAGCGAGGGATGAGTGAAGGGAAGAGAAGGGAGGAAAGGGAAAAGAAGTGAAGGGGAAAGGGTCAAGACTTTCCATTCACAGTTCTGCGTCGCTGGTAATGTTACAGGTGAAAGTGTTGCTGGGTGATGAAGACGTGACGTCACGGTTCATGCATAAACACCACCTAGTGACGGGTGGCGGTGTGGCCGGACTGCAGCCGGTCTACTACGAGGTCACTATGACGAATGACGCGCTGGACGTCGACTACTCATACCACGAGAAGACTCTGAGCTGTCTCGCGTCACTGGCGCCCGACGACATACCATCGACACTCAACTCAACACTGGCGCAGATGAGCGCCGACCTTAACATCACCCTGCTCTGTGAGTGTACGGGTTACTTCATTTCTCCACAAGTTTTACACTTTGTATTTTCGTCGTTTTTTTTCCCTGTTATATAGTACTGTCGGTTTATATCTGTGCTGTAGGCTTACTGTTTTAATGACTTGACGTTTGTAGGCTAGGTTTTGAATGCAGTTTTAAGAGCAGCAGTCATGCATGCTGCCTTTCTGTCCTGTCGGCCTACCACGTTTGTCACATCCCACTGCGTTATTGTACAGCTGGGTTTAATAAAGATTGGTTAAGGTTGATTCACTCAGCAATGTATTTTCAGTGTTTATGGGAATGATGAAACTTTTAGCAGTCATTCAACAATCAACACATGCCCTTTTAAATGCAGAGAAGAGGGCAAACCTTCAACGCATCCCTGACTCCATAGCAGCAAGGGGTTCTGCCCCTGGACTCCGCTGGTCTACCATTCCCAGACTTCGTTTTAAGCTCACGCTCGCATGATGGAACCTCCTCCTTTTTTGATAAATCGTCACTGACTTTTCTCTGCGCTTGACTGCAGTTTTTTCGCTAACTGTAGCTGGAGAATTTTGACTGAACAAGTACCGATGTCGCCAAGCTTTGTGGCAACATTCTACGCGGCCGTCCAGTTAGTTACGTGTACGTGCTCACTGCATTGCGCCTAGTGTGCAGTGGACGTGCAGCCAGCACGAGAGCCGCTGGCCGCAAGTATATGTGATATACGTCGTTTTTTGGACGATGTTGACGTTCGCTGATTTTTTTTTGGATTGAATTTTGAACTGGAAATTGTCACACCGGTCACTCCTAGCTTAGAAAACTTTGACACCAATTTTGTTTTTCTACGCCCTTTTGTTGCGAGTTACGAGCCCGTGTGGGTGGCACAGACAAACGGACGAACAGAACAGACGGATTGTAATGCGGCCTGTTGTGACGGCTACGTAATAAAACTTGGCTGACCGGTTGCTGCTAGGTTTATGAATGGTGTTTATATTAAGGTGGTCCAGAAAAAAACGGCACAAAGTATAATTTTGCAGCCGTACCTCACAGAGACATGCAGTTTTTGTCGAAAACCACACGACTCTGTGACGTACGGTTGCAAAATTACGGGGCTGTAAACTGTGTGCCGTTTTTTTTCTGGACCAGTCTGTAGATGTGTCTGTACACTGTATGTGGCCACTGTTTGATTGGCTAGACAAGCCGAAGTTCCTGTGCAATGACGAGATCTACGTGAAGCTTAACGAACCAAACTACGACTTGGTCTGCAAGGTGGTCGCCAACCCGGACGTGCGTCTTGCGCGAGTCACGTTTATTGACCCAGACGATAATAACAGCACCGTCGATATGCTACTCGGCGGCGGAGAGAGTGGAGATTATAAAGCCAACGTCACCGTCGGAGTGAGTGCTGAACACACTATGGTTATACGTGGGGTTTCAATAAAAAGACACCTTTTTCTTCCATCAAATGACATAAATTAGCACAAATTTTCTAGCAGCTGTAGCTAAAAGAACTGATTCAAAATATTTGAGAATAGAAAAGTCTGGCTGATAGGCCTAGTCAAACATTGCTGCTAAAAGTTTCGTGGCAATATATTGCTGTTCAGCCGAGTTATCGAATAAATAAAAGAGGTCTTTTTAGGTGATACTGTTTACAAATTTGAAACATGAGAATGAATGGGATTAGTTCGCGTTAAAACGAAATGAACATTTAGGACATGCGTTGCACGTTGTCCTACCATGATAGGTTTACTGGGTGTAGTAAGGTATTAATTTAGTGTTTGCTGAACCAACATCTTTTATTATTTCCCAGAAGTTTTAGGCTTACTGCTAAAGTTTCCTGTAATACCTGTTAGTTTAATACTTGGTGTGTTGAAATGCATTGGCGGATACAAGGGTCCGCAGGGGGGCGGCCGCCCCCTATTGACCGGATGCATCTTAAAACAGGCAAGAATTTTGCACAAAAATGCATTATTTTTGCATAAAAATTTTTCTGTGGATGGGGCTATGCCCCCTCCCTAGACCCCACCTCTATCCTTCCGCCCCCACTATTTGAAATTTCTGGATCCGCCACTGTTGTAATGATATTCTTCATGCTATGATGCATTCACTCTTGTTGCGTCTTGCTGTAGGAAACTGAACAGGAAACTATCATCGTACTGACAATCAGCAGAGTCTATAAGCAGCACTTCCGAAAATACACGTTCACTGTACAGAGCGATCTTGGCATCGTATCACATGACGTCATGCTTAAAGAATGTACGCATTCAGTGTCAAGATTATGTCTGCACTGCTTCTCTCTTGATTTTGTTGTCTTTGTTATTTCTATCAAACCACACGGATACAGGCCTAAAATGTTTTTTGTGCCATAATCTTTCTTGTAGATATACATTGGGCTTGTATGCCAGTCAGTCTATTTGCACATCTGCTAACAGTTTGGTCGCTAATCTGGACCTACTCAAAAAATGCCACTTTTTTCCTGATAAAACCGTCGCTTAGGCCTACCAGAGAGGTATGGCCAGGCTGAGTAATGCACTGCGACCATGGAATAACAGGCTTATGTGGTGACTGCCACTGAGATCATTACTGAAAATTGTTTACCCAAATTTGAGAAAAATGTTTCCTAAGAGATCAGTATTGTTTAAAGCTTTAAAATAGTCCAATGCCCATTTAGTGTACACCGTGGGCCAATAAAAAACGTGGCACTTTACTTTTGTCTATATCTTCACTAATTATTGACAGATTTTCAAAATTCTTTCACTGTCACACTCTGCGGACAATTTGCATTAATGCGATTGTTATATATCCCACCTCACCACAAATGTATCTTTACATTACCTTGTGAATTATAAATGTGAGAAAAACTAATGATAATAACAAACATTTAGGTAAATGGGAAAAACACTTCAGACCAACATTGCAGTGAATGATCCATATGACACTAGACTGTGTTAGACCCACACAGTCTATAGAGTCATACAGATCATTCACCGCAATGTTGATCTGAAGTGTTTTTTTTCAATTTTACCAAAATGTTTGTTTGTTATTATCGTTATACATGCTTATTTCATTGATATTTCCCAAGGTATTGTAGAGACGCATTTACGGTGTGGTGGGATTTGTAATAATCACATTATTGCAAACTGTCTGCTGCAGAGTGTGGCAGTGAAAGAATTTTCGAAAATTGGTCAATAACTGGCGAAGATATGGACAAAAGTAAAGTGCCACGTTTTTTTTATTCGCCTACACTGTAGTGTAGACCGTGTTGAAACCTATACTGACAGTTCATTCATTAAACTTATGATCTCTTCTTGTGTCTGGTGTAGCATTTGGCGACGTATCGCAGGCGGTCGTCGGTCGTTATTTGAGCGGCATGGCTCTGGCCATCGCATCTTTGCTTCAGCTCTGCATCTGCATCTATGTACAGAGATGTTAGTTTTCGTACCTACATCATCGTTTGTCAATCGTCGTGAGTCACGGCACGTAGATACGATTATACCAGACTGTATTAATGACGCCACGACGGCGTTGTTACTTCGTTTTTTAATTTGGCTGCTTCCAGTGCACGGCGGTGGACGCCGCAGCAAATTTTCTGCTGGATTTCACTGGCGTGTTTCTTCCAGTGGCTGATTGGCACTTCTGGCCTTCAGTTTCTTGTCTACCCGAAACAGTCTGGACTCTAGAAACCTATCTGAACCGAAGGCACTTGGAAAGTGCAAACCTCCGCTGAAGATTTAGCTTCATTTTACACACGTATCAAATTCAGGCTCGTTGTGGAAACTTTTGCTTAAGCCAATAATGTTAGGTGATTTAAAAATTGACGAATAATTGTTTTTAAACACCTTTATCCAGATTGCGATCCGCATTGCTCCCAGCATCCAAGCGTATTCGGCTAGACGCACACTGCATCCCAACAATTATCATAATCTGTTCTTTTGAGCATCGTATTCTTGCAGCAGACAAACAGACAGAAGTAAAAACATGTCCTCTGTTTTTCAGCGAAGGTAGAGAAACAACTGACGTATTTTTAAAGGTGTTTGGATGTAAGCCTGGCCAATAGTATCAGTTAAAGCCAGAATATCATTGATTTTGGTATTTTGTTGCATTTGTTTTACTTACTTTATTTCACGTCGTATACCGGTAAGAGTTTGATGGTTTGTCATTGTGCACACTACGTTAGACTGCACCAAGTTTACAGGGTCGGCCAAAAAAGTGACACTTCTTCCAACTGCAATGCCACATAAACTGCAAACCACATTTGTACCTTTTGAAGGATTTTAGGATTTTCTGTTGTCTATTCACAGTTAAAATGAGGTTATTTATTTGAAAACATTTTCACAGTTTTTTTCGAACTCCAGTGTTTCTGCACACACAGAATGTGAATCAAACAGCGTTCATCGTTAGTAATCCAACCATCATAACAAAATTCTAATTTATTCGCATGAAAACATATTTTTTTACATTGGCTAATGAAAAAAGACGCCCTTTAATGTTAATGATAGGTGAGCAAACAAAAATTGCATAGATAATACATCTAACAAAAGAGGAAATTCAAATACTGAAGAGGTGTTACTTTTTTTAGCCCACTTTGAATATACTCAGTCATAATAATAGTAATTACCTTGTGTTGATCTGAACTGTGCTTGTTTGTATGCGCTAATGCGCCAGCACTACTGATGCTGGTGTTTACAGAGAATCAGTTGTAATTATTTTATACAGTGTTGCACAATTTTCTTAGCCGTGGGTCACTCACCAAAACGTGGTCTTGGTGTGCCACTTCGAGCCAGATCAAAAAGACAAGTTTATCAATTTTGATCTTTTGTCAGCTAAATGTTGTTTTCGTGAACAGTGTTATGCTGGAGACAAATTGGTAGATGCAAAATAAATGAGCATGAAAAAAAACTGTGAGGCCTTGTTTTTACTTTTAGCATGGCTGCTGTTTCATAACTGGTAGTGAAGCTTTTTTTATAAGTCATAACTCGCGAGTCACACGAAACCATTTGTGGTCCAGATGTAGTCCTTATTACTCGGGTAGGACTTTGTGCACCACTAAGTTGATACACATGTTAATTTTTGCGAGATACGCAAATGCATATTATGCTGCGTGTTTTACGACTGTGTGACTCAAGGTCGGTGATAAAGCTGCATTGTTTTCCATGGTTCTTAGTCTAGCTCACGTAGGCTAGATTATTTCACAGTTTTGAGTTCACTTTTGCTCTGATGCGATTGCTCTTGGCAGTGTTTTGTGCCAGAGTATGATTCATGTATTTAATTTTTGCACATTCCATATTGTTTTCCATGCTGGTTTTCTTTACCTCAGGGTGCTCACACTTTTGCGATGAAAAAAATGAAACATGCTAAAACAGCTGCTATTTCGCTTTGATTGTAAAACAACATATTTTGGTTCGTTACAGTACTTGGAAATCATTGCCATAAAGTGCAACTTCTCTGCAAGTTTGTGCAAAATTGTGTAACACTTAACGGCAGTTTTATTGCAGGGGTTTGCACGTGTTGCAATAAAAATGCAATAAAATCTTGTTTAATTTCGTTTTTATTGCATGTGTGGACTGATGTGATGAAACACTATTATATACGTGGAGTCGCCAGCAACCATCTCCACTCTTCAGTTGTTTTAGGTTGTTTATTTTGTTCAGTCACAAATGTGCGAGCGCCTTAAGACTGTTAGACATTATATACCCGAGTGTACAGTTTAATTTCTAGCGACACCAGTGCGGCTTGTCTCCTGAGGTATATAGGAGTTATTCTTTGGTGTGGCAAAGTTGAGTTTTTTTTGCAATAACTTGCAGCAAGCTAGAGAGTGTTGACTACTGTACCGGGTGGCACGTGAAAGATGGAACACATGCATTATGTAGATCGAGCTGTCAGACAGTTTTGAAAACGATCAGGCTCGCTCATTGCGGTGAAGGGTGGTCTTGTTGTAGTTCAAACACTGTGTTAAAGTGTTCGATGCAACCACACTTAACTGCAATAATCTAGGTCATTTATGTTTTCAAAACTGTCTGACTGCTCAATCTATGGCCATGTATGTTACACTTTTTCTGCTCTGTGACACCCAGTAAACAAAACAGTAAATGTCCCCTAGCTAATGGATGCAATCCTCCTATCAAGTTTACCCCTCTCCACCCAGTGCTCCTCCCACGCTTTGACCACAGTGGGGTCAACTGGCCCCAACTCAGGGTTCTCTCCCCGATTGAGCAAGGCACATCGATCCCAGCAACTGAAGCACTGGCCTCAGTTCTTGACAATTACAATAAAGTAATGGCTACCGGCTACTGGCTAAATAATCGGTAAAAACATTAAACGTGGTTTTCAACTGTGCGCATGCAGTGATTGCACATTCTGTGCAAAAAAGTGCTATGGCTAAAGCCACCAATGGCCACACCAGCCCTAAAACTGCAGTGGCCATGGCCTTGGTCATTCCTCTGGCCTCCCCGAGATGCTCCTAGTCAGTTGAGCACTATTTCACTTTAATTGCCTGTATCATGGGACTAGAAAAGAAATGTGTATAAATTTTCCCAAGAGAGACTGGACACTGCTGATGCGAGTTATCTTTGCTAGTTTGCTGACAAGTGACATCTGTCTGTATATATTATGTAAAGCTCACTGTATATGGGACTAGTCGTGTCATCTTAACTGTTTTGTTTCCATCTGCTGCTACTGAGTTTCGTGCCATGCGTGCATTGTTTACATTTGACCAGTATTATATTGTCCAATTCATGATTCAAGCATGATGGGGTAAAACGACAGAACTCAAATTTTTTACTGAATTATTACCAGTGTTTCCAGTCATATCCCAGCTGCTGAGTGTGTACAGTTTGTGCTTATTGTGCTAACAGCACATCGAGTGCGATGAGGTCATTACGGTTAACGCACTATATAAACTACTTACTTATGCATACTTCACTCATTAAGAAATAGGTTTTTTACATCTTTGTTACATCTTTTTCTGTAGGTAAGAAGACGTTAGAACATTTCACAATTTGTCATTCTCTAGTCACGTTAACTACAACGCACACCATCAATATATTTTTTGCATTTTAATCTTTTGTTGTGTCTGGTTTTAATTAAGTTAACCAGTGTCTTTTTCTCTAAGCGTACTGCATCAAAGTTCTGTTCCATAAATGTAGCAGTGTTCACTGTTGACATCGGCTTCGTGGTTCCCGACTGTCAGCATTACTAAATAGTGTGCCGTAGGTGTTTGTATCGTGTGTGTGTTTTAGCAGTTTGGCAACCTGTACAGTTTGGATCATGCATTGCATTCGTTGCGTCTGTGACGACCCTTTGCATTGCAGTATGCCGCGTAGTTTTTAGTGCTCATGTTGTACATGTACGATAAACCAGTTGCAGTGGTGCATAATGGTCAGTGCATATTGAATTATTCTCAGGCGTTTGTTGTAAATATAGTGAACACGTTCTAAAAGATGTAGACTCTTGTAATATACATTGGAGTAATAATACTATGGTACCGTGAAAGCACAACAGGCAACAGTTTCGGGATCTGTAAAGCTTTTTTAGAAATTCCACCGGTATCGCTACGAGCAAGGGTGCTGAATGAGAGGGGGTACGGAAAATTTGCAATTTATAGCCAATAAGTTGCTGTATCTCAACAAGAAATTTGAGCTAATGCTCATGAGACGCACGAAAGCCAGTGTTTGAATTGCCGGGGGAGTTGGGGGTTAAACCCCCCAACTGTTTTCTCAACCCCATAACACGCTGTCAAATTATGCACAGGAGGGTCAGCTATATACTGTATACATACGATTTACATCACAATTTTGTTCGGTCTCCAACCGTCAAAAAGTTTAACCCCCCAGATAATTTTTCACAATTCAAACACTGGCGAAAGCCTATAGCAGTTCCTGTTCACAAACTGTCTATCTCCAGCCACTTCATCGCAGTTCATTCTTGGAGTGTGCGCTGCAGCCGAAGATCACAACAATCAATAAAAACCCCTTATTTTAGAAGTTTAGGGTCTTTCAAAGTCATCGATGCCAATACGACTGAAAAGCTCGTCACTAGTGCTTGTTGTAATAAGCAGCATGCCCATGCCTATCTGCAACCGTTTTAACGCAAGACTGGCCAACAACAATAAAATAATGACTTTTATGGGGGTACCGCTCTTTGATGTCCTCGGGCGCAGGTTTCCTTGGACCTAAAAAATCGAAACTTGGACCATTGAGATCTACGTTCAATTGATGCTGAAAATTTCATATGCAGCTTTTCTATGTCTACCGCAATTGGTTTTGGCACAATTCGCTCTTGAAATGTGTTTTGCAGCGCAAAATCACCAAAAAATCCATAAAACCCCTATTTCAGTGTTCAAAGTCATTGAATTAGGTGGCATGACTTCCTATTAGTGATTAATAGTAACCTAGGCCCTATCCCGCACCATTATTGAGATGCAGCGATATATTGGCTGAAAATCGCAAATTTTCCCCACCCCCCTCTCATTTAGCACCTTCGTTTGGGGTGACCCCCTTCGAATTTATAGAAAAGCTTTACAGTTCCTGAAACTAGAGTCTTCCAGGCAGCCGATGGTAAAAATGTAGTGATCCTAGCTTGCACCATTTTTGACTGATCCATCCGTGTGACGGACAGACAGACGGACGGACTGACAGAACTGCAACGGCTAAGAAGCGCTGAAAGCAGTAGCCGCTTTTGCGCGTTAAAACGGTGTGAGATAGGGCCTAGGTTACTATTAATCACTAATAGTAAGTCCTAGAAAGTCCACAGAAAGCAGTGACCTTGGGTGACCATGAACACTGAATTAAGGGTTTTTTGTGGATTTGTTGGCGATTTTGGCTGCGAGACACATTTCAGGAGCAAATTGCACCGAAATCACTAGAGATAGACCAGGACAATCTGCATATAAAATTTTCAGCATCAAACATAAGTTTCTAAGTTTCGACTCCCTAGGTTCAAAAAACCAGTACACGAGGGCATTAAATAGGAGTACACCCTTCAAAATACTCGCATTCGGCTACTGGAATGGCAGCAGCCACACGAGATGGTGGTGCCATCCGGCATATGTGAATGCATTGTACCCAATGTCATTTGCTGGAATTGGAGAACTTAGATTTTGTTTACAGCGGGCCTTCAAACATGCACTGCTGTCACGTGTTCCCCTTTGCGTTAGCTGGGCTTTCTTGTATCTCTTGGCTGACAGCAAAAAATAACATAGAAGTAAAAATAGCATAACATACACACTCTTTATATTAAAAACAACAATGTCATGTTCAGCATCAAAATTATACTGGTAATTTGGAACAGCATGTTACTGCCATGGACTTTCACATGCAGATGATCTCACTGATCAATAACAAATCCCAGAAGCCATGACATTTTATTATTTCCACCACAAACATGTTCATTACAACAAATGTGGCAGCAAATAATTGCCTTAACCGCATAAAGTTAGATGCAACAACTTTAAATTAGAATTATGGTACACTGCATCACATCAAATAATATTCCGTGTCTAGACAAAACAACTGTATATGTAAGTAAAATACACCATGCAGCCCAATTCAATTTTGACATGTGCCCCTGGTGGACTATTAGCATAACTTATGCATAAACATGAAACAAACATGCAAAAATACATGTAATTCAACACACTTAAGTGACTACAGTTACTGTCACAAACATGATGCCAATATGCTAATTAACAATTTATGTAGTAGACTCAAATGACAAAATTCAGTACATCCTTATTAGTGCTGCAACCAGTTAAAAATTTGTAATTGATCATCTTCAAAAATTAATCAAAATTAATCGACTTATTTTTGCAGTCAATTAGAAGATCAAAAACCTCAGAATTCAACTAGTTATTGCTGTTACCTTTTGTGCGTTGAAGCAAAAATGATGGTGACGCAGTACACAAGCTATGTAGTCAAAAATGACAAAGTGGGGACTGTTGACCTACCGGTAACACTATACAAGTACAAATCTTGATCGCACGTCTATGTGAAATAAGCACCAATCAGTTGTCTACTGTAGATTAGTGACGTTAGCAATGTTTTTAGTCAAGAAAACTTTTATCGAATTTTGATTGTTTAAAAGGTTTCCACAGATTCATTTTTAACGATTAATCGATAATTAATAATTAAATTCTGCAGCCCGAATTTTAATGTATTTTACAATAAATTCCTGAAAACTATCTTCATGATTCCTATTAACAGTAATTAATAAAAAGTAATGCAAGACAAAAAAAAACCCAGAAATTAATACAGTCAGGGTAACAAGTGGTCTATAGTAAAAGAAGTGCACTAAAATCAATCAAATTGTGCAAACTCAAGTGTTAATTGTGGATTTAGATAGCTGGGTACATGGACGGCTAAGACGACTGGTTTAAGTGCTACACAGCAATAAAGGCATAAGAACTAGATGACAGT
>Ga0209671_1001282_pt1 | contig 20525 bp, 9 predicted proteins | sample WorMetHERISLAND2_2_FD_187401 | JGI IMG/M metagenome (GOLD analysis project Ga0209671, IMG submission 187401) | Marine gutless worms symbiont microbial communities from Max Planck institute for Marine Microbiology, Germany - Olavius geniculatus... | ecosystem: Host-associated > Annelida >... | reverse complement strand
GTCTCTATTCCGTAATTTTTAATTTTAACAAAAAATGACATTGCGGGGCGGGCCCCTGACCCCTGCCCCTCCCCTTGTTTACGCCACGGCACTGCCATGCACACCTTTAGGTGTCACGAAATGTGAGTTTCGCGTCGGGACTTACTGGTGGTCGGCTGTTGTTGACGTGGCGTGTGGCCGTTGAGTTGCTTGCTGTGGTATGGAGGCTGCATGTGACGACCGCGACTGCCGCGCTCAAACATGGACGCACGGCCGACGTCACGACGACTGAAAGGACTTGCACCAGATCCAGCGCCCGCTTGACCACCACCGGGACTGCTGCAGTAGCGGCCTACATACGCACACATTTGCCATGAACAGTGGCGTCGTCGCAGAGGAAAGGGGATATCTAAAGAAAGAGCAATCGCCCACCGTAATTTTTTCGCTATCGGCAAATCTTTTTGTGGAGAAAGTTTCGTCCAAAATGCATAATTTGGCGCTGAAAATCCCCCTTTGGGAAAACCTAAGTGCCGGGTTAGTACTTTGATGGGTGACTGCCTGCGGGCAGGTAAACCATTTCGGTATGTAACCAGCTGCCTAGGTCAACTCAGCCTTCCATCCTTCCGGGGTAGGTAAATTGAGTACCGGCCTATCTGACTGGGGTTAAGGCGGGGCGCGTTCATCTCTGTCGGGTGGCAGGCAAGAATGTGTGATCCCATATGGCAGGTGACGCTCCGTAGTTCTGTGAGGGGTTCGCTCTTTAAGAGCCATAGGCCTATACCTACACGACCTACACTTCTGGAAGTCTAAAAGTTGTATAATACCAAACAGCAGTTTGTACATTTGCTAACGGCAACACTCAAGGACGAAAATCATAGAAAGTGATATCGCCAATCGCCTGTATCACAGTGACTATGTATCAACGTGCTACTGAATAATAGCAGCTTATTATGATTTTTGTAGCCTGACTTACATGACAACCGTACAGTCAACGTCACACTAGAGACGGGGACGGACAGACAGCATATGATGGCATTACGCGCCCCAATGCTAAACTATTGCATAACGCGGGTACAAAAAATAGTTTGTTTCTCTTTATAGCGGTTGACAGTAAGTCTTCCTGTCACAGTGCTATAGGCCTATGCTAAACCATTTGACGCTGCATCGAAAAGTCATGGTCTCGAAAATAAACAAAAGTCTTGTTTACAAATACGTCGACACATAAATCTACTCTGAATTCCACGAGTGTAAAAAAGCATCAATGATAAACCGTCAGAAACAAAATTGATATTCATAAGATATCACGCCGTCGCGCTTTATAAATTAACGACAAAAGATAAAAAAAACTTCTGCGCGGTAGCCCGAGAATAGTCACCCATAAATCTACTTCGCGTCAGTGGGCATTAAATCTTACTTCGCATAATATCACGTCGCATATCGTTTGTAATGCGTGTGCCCGGCCGCCTGGTGAATCAAAAGTGACGCCCAACATTGATCATATTAATGGTTGAGTCGAGTCGCGAGAATGTGACATTGATAAACAACAACTCTGGCTACTGTCATGTCATGTGACTATAAGTCATCACACACATCGGTAAATGACTTTAAGTCAGATCAACATACTCACAAACAGGCAAGTGGCCCAAACTAGTGTGAGCTTACGATACGCTCTGTTTAGAGACGCCGTCGCGTTGCTGCATCAATCGAGTTCTGACTATGGACATTATATTACATTTTAGTTAAGTCTTAGTTAAGTTCTAGTTAAGTTTTATTATTTTCATCGTTTATTCCTTGTTTATTTCTTGTCTACCGAATACGGTGAATAAAGATGTGTGTCTGTGTGTGTGTTGCTGTGAATAAATATTCGACGTGCGTGAAGATTATAAAAAGTGATACATATTCAGCAAGATATGTAGTTTAAGTTTGGCGCCAAGTTTTATTTGATTCAGCGTGTAGGCCATGATAACATCGTAAGTGCATCCAGTCCAGGTCGGGATTAAATCAAAAACCCAATTGGGCTGTGTTAGGTAAAAATGCGGGGACCCACATAGCCTAAGTAAATTTCCTGACACTGACGTACAAAAACTTATCACAAACTCAATGGTACAACTGTACGGAGTTTTGCTGCTATTATATCTGATTTGAGATACAACTAGGCCTATCTGGATTCGAAAGCCAAGGAATTGAAAATTTTGCATAAAGACGGCCCACGGACCAAATGTTCGACATTCTCCGGTCTGGGGGGCCTCCTTTTTGAGATCTTTTGTTCTGCCAAACATGTCTAAATTCCCCCCCCCCTCGGTGAACCGTGTATTTGTCGTGATTCGTGAATTCGTGACACTCTGACAGCAAAGAACTGACTCTGTTAGTAATCAGCATCGTACTCAACGAAAAAAACGCCCGCAGTCTGTTAAACTTCGGTGGTCGGCTTCTGCCGCTATTCTAATTACTCGCTACGTGATTTGTGAATAGTCTATGATTATATAACAAAGTGGTAAAAATGTATAACAAAAATAGTATCAAGTAACGTGATAGCAATGCTATTAGTAGCAACAGAGATATTTTCTACAATTTGTCGTTTTAGTATGTGCTCACACTGGCGTAGTCAGAAATGTGAATTGGGAGGACCTCCCTTCCCTTTGCCTACCATTTCCTTCCTTTTTGTTCCCTCCTTTTCTTTTTCCTTCCCTTTCTTCTCTCATTACCCTTTTCCTTCTTTTCTTCTCTTTTCTCCTTAGAAACAGAATGCCTAAAATCCAGCTACAGGAAGTCTGAGGGAGCGTTGTAAGCTCCCCAACGGGGTCTGGGGCGAAAGCGCAACCGAAATCAAATTTGGTACATTGTAGCTTTAAAGCATAAAATGTGGTGGCAACATTTTAATTATTTTACTAAACATTTACTGACCAAATTAGCATATTTAGTGCAGTTTAAACGTGATTATGTGATTGTGTAGAAATTGGGGGCTTAAGCCCCTTGCCCCCTCCCTCCTCGGCTACGCCACTGTGTGCACAGTGAACAATAAATTGTTGGATAGTAGACTTGGACTAAGTTTTAAGTTTATGCCGACAAAATTCCACAGCGCTGTTATTACATTATCCATTGAGAAACGACGCATAGCTGTGGTGGAAATAGTGCCAGTGGTAGCTTCATCCATTCATCCACTCATTCACCTTGCTTCTTACTGTGAATGCACCATGACTATTATACGCTATCGTATATAGGCCCTACATTCGTCGTATATAGATCAAACTTTAAATGCGCCGACAACGGTGAAAGCAACAGACAAGCTTAAAGTAAGCACGATAGAGCCTCTATGGAAAGTCTTGTAGGCCTATTCATTCATAACTTTACAACTGCCCATGTATTGTGCACTGAACTGACAGTCTCTCATTTCAGTTCAGCGAAGTCGTTTAATGCTCAAGCCGTTAACGTTGGAAGCATGCAGTAATTAAAAAGTCGGTGCAGACCATACACACGGGTGCCGATTCCATAGGGACGATGGGGGCGAGCTATCCATGGCCAAAAGTCTGTAGAGTCGACCCCCCCCCAACTGCATACGTTTAATTCCTGGAGACTTTTTGCAGCCGTATAAAATGAGCTAATTTTTGCATCTCGACGTTTGGTTCACTTTTAATGCAAGTGGTCATTTTATACATCTGAAATGAAAGATATGCGTTTTCGTGGAAGTGACGAAAAACGCACGTCAGTTTAAAGGTAAAAAAGGTAAAGATCGTCAGTTTGCATAGCGCATCGTCGCGAACACGCCTCTAATGCGCTTTCGTCACTGACCAAAGCCGCCGACCGCACAGCCACCGCGTGCAACCTGCAAACACAGGCTGGCGCAGTGGCCGGCTAGGCAGCCCCAGTCAGTTGTACTAAGGTCCCCACCTTCTTTGACCCATATAAATAGGTCACAGAATCATTTAACCGACCCCGGAAGGATGACAGCCTTGTTGGTTGACTGATATCGGACGCTTTACCCACAAAGTGGTCAAACGGCCATACATCAGTCTAGCGCAGGATAAGGAAAGTTCGCCGGCCAGGACCGACGTTCTAACCACTATGCTACGCCACCAACTAAGCCTGCAATAGTATCAAAAATAGTTTGACACGTCTGTATTTTACCAAGTTGTATGGGGAGGTTACATCAGATCCGCTATCTGAATGTAGGGGTGGGTAGAAAAAAGCAACAGAAAAAGAACGTGGGAAGAGGAAAAAAACATCCGAAGCAGACTTAGGCTTGTTTAACACAATGCGACTATGACTAGTTTTTGTTAGACATCCAACGCCCATCAATATATCACACTTGACTGAACCGGCGACTCCGTAGGCTTACCAGTACTCTTAACGGTCAATTAGCATTGAGATGATGTAATCGCCCAAGTACGTCTACTAGTACAACAGAATCCAGCTATTATAGAGGCAAATGAGTTTTTACTCGCATCGGTGCAATTTCGTGCTAATGATAGTCTTACACACGTTGAGTGTCTCGATACTTTTCTGCTGGACTCAAGTAAAAGTTTTTATTGTGACAAATAGGCGACAAAAAAGCCACGCGTGTGCACTAGAAGCTTTAGCACACTGTTTCTGACGACAATGATTATACACTTTGTTTGGAAAAAAGTAACCCCCAGACATCGTACAATAGAAATGTCAAGTCTGAACAATATTTTGTGTAGTTAATCCTTAATAAATTGCTGAAACAATCTCCAACTTTGGTTAATAACGTCATTTTTAATGAAGTTATTAATTGTTGAATATCGACAACACAATATCTCTGTTGCCAATATGGCGTTACTTAAGTAACCCCCACCCTGTTAGTGTACATTTGCCTAACTCCAACAAACAGCATCTGATTCCGGCAAAATTCTACGTCAGCGATGCGCCTTATATTGGCAATCAATGTAATAAATTACAGCAAGTCTGCTATACAAACAACAGTTAGCCTACAGTAGCTTTTGTGAGGTCACCTCAAACACTTCAGTTCAAATCTTTGCGAATGACATCAAACACAGAGACTTGAAACCGAAGTGTTTTGGCGCGACCTCACAAAAACTACGGTAAGTGCTGTTGAATTTGAGTGCAATTTGGCAATTTGATTGCAAATGGATGATACATTGTTGGTGTAAAATTTTGCCAGAATTAGACGTTGTTTGTTGGAGTTACACAAAAGTACACTCACAAAGAGGTTTTTCATGCAAAGACATATTGGTAACGAAAATATTTTGCCATTTATATTCAACAATCAATAACTCCACTAAAATGATATTTTCCAACGAATTTGGCGATCATCTCAGTAATTTATTACAGATTAAAAGTACGATAGTTTATTTAAATTCGTTCAGATTTGACATTTTTATGATACAATGTCTTGGGGTTACTTTTTCCGTCAAAGTATAGATTGTATAAAAAGAGGAAATGCAGAGACGGTCGACATGCCGAACTTGACGAAATGGCAACCCGGCGATTAGAGAGCAGCCGATGTGTGCGAAAAAACCTCGCATGTGACCAAAAACAGAGCGGAGCTACGTACGGTGCAGCTGTCAATCAACTCGGGTTTGGCAGCGAAATCGCACGACACACGAACAGTGGCGTCTCTTGTGATGGGGCGATGGTGATGCTAAGAATAAGAGCCCCCTCCATAATGTCGGCGTCTCCGCGAGTAGCGACGTAGCACGCGGAGTGTATGTGGGCGCATTAAGGAGGGGGCTTTTGTCCGCCGGGAGCTTTCGGTATCCAGTGGGCGCCATTGCCACGTGCAAACTGAGCAACGAAGCAAAAGCCAACAGGCGACATTGAAAAGGTAGGTTTAGTGACGTCAACTGTCAATCAAAACTTGCGTCGTCACAATAATCTCTATGCGTCATTTCAATGTCGCTTGAGGTGATCTGTCTCTGTTGGTACGGTACGTTGGTTGACAGGTTCCAATAATCCAACGTGACGAACAGTACTTCGCTTATTCACTACAGTCAAGCCGCGTTTATACTGCACCGCTCACAATAATATACCGGATTTCACAACAATGTCGTTGTTATGCAAATACCTGAGGCCTGACCGAATTACGCATCCTCCTTTTCTGAGCGCCAATGTAGACGGCCCTCAATATAGGCCTCTGCAGTAGTTTAAAGTTGACAAGTGTCCGCTATGATGATTTTTTTTTCTAATGTTGCGTCAGATAACTGTTTGTTACGAAAATTTTTTTAGCCGTGCAACTTTGTATCTGTGTAGGAGTTAGTCAGCGAGTGAGTAAGTAAATGGTAAGATAGTTCATTGTTTCGTGACTGGCAGTTGGCAGCGGATGAAACGACAGTCAGACTGTCGTGATAATAATTATTATGATAATTAAGTACATTTGTCTAGGCCTATAGCTCACGCCTCATTAGGACTCATGCTTAGAATTTCAATTATGCTGCTAAATTCCGACGAAAATGCGGAATTCCAGACCCGAAATGTGTGCGCATTTTGGAAAATAATTTCCAACTAACTGATCTTTAGTGAAATTAAAGGAAAAGGTAATTTGTCTCCCTGCTCTCCATGCGAAGACGCCATTAGTCACCACTGACCTGCAGTGCGTAGAACAGGTATGGCGCTGGGACGTGATTGCTGCGGAGACAGGAAGACTTGGGGTGATGATGCGGGTGATAACGGTGATGAAGATGACGAACTCTGTCCAGTCGATGTCAACCTTGTCTCAACGTCCACACGAGTCCTCCCTCCGTTCACTCTGCCAACACAATAATTAGAAATTAATTTGTATAAGTTCATCAAGTTACACAACTTTTAGTTGATTTGTTGACGTTTCGGCAACCGCTACTGCCTTTGTCGGAACGACTGTCTGCTAAGTGTTAAAGACATAGGAATTAGCTATTACGATAAGCAGCCAAGTGAATACCTGTTGTTACAATATCAGTTTGGAATACCGCGAAATTGCGCAACGTTAAAGTACGCATTACACTACGCAACGTTAGAATCAATGTTTAATTTCTGAGAATTTTGCCGCTACCGTCGGATACGGCGTACCGGCATTTATTTGATAGGCGGTTCGCCGTACCTACAGTTCTTGTGACAGAATGGCGGTATGCTGTGCATTTTTTCGCAAAATTCAAATTTTCTCTTTTTTCACTGCCAGCAACCATTTGAAACAGCACAGCATGCAACAGACATACCACCGCCCCAATCAGCCACACTTTTTCTAGGCCTTCACCCGTAGCCCGTAAGATACTACTGACTTTCCATCCCGCTGAGGTTAGAAGGCTGAGTTGGCCTGAGTGCACAACTTTATCAAGGTTGCTTGCAAATGACCGGCAGTCAGAATCGAACCATAACCTGAAAGCTACGAGTCGACACTGACCACTAGACCACTTGAACCTACACAGGCGCATAAGTGTAAACAACTTGCCCAAAGTTGTTACTTAGTAACGGACCAGTCGAGAGTTGAACCAGCGACCTCTCGGTCACGAATCTAACGCCCTATCTACCGAGCCACCAAGCCACCAGCAGGTTGATGCTGACCTGTGAGAAGACATGCGATCATCGAACGTGTTGCGCTGGTCGGTTGGCGTGCTGCTGTGGTGCTGGTAGTGGTGATGGTTGTCATGATGGTGGTTCAACGTTGGGCCGACGTCATCGTTCCTACGACTCGCGGCCACGTTCTTATTGCCGCTGCCATTGCTGTTGTTCGTCGACGTCAGCTCCCCACTACCGCTACCCAGGCATCGCCAGACCTTCAACCATAGCAAACAGTAGAGTAGTAGACAGACAGTGATGCAACACTTAAGTCCGGCAGCAGTGATGGGCACGAACTAGAAATTACTTAAACTATAACTAAATTTCAACTAAAATGTAATTAAACTATTAACTAGCAATTACATGCATTAAAATTATTATATAAAACGATGTCGTCTGTTTCGTTTACAAATCACCAAACAAATATACTTAAAAGTAATCATAAGTTAATTTAGTATAAAAATTAAAACAACATGACTTCTGTATTAAAAATAAGTTTCTGTAGGCGTCTTTATTCTATTTAGAATGATTTTGCAAATCTATATTTCACACGGTAGTGTAGCGACTCAGATAAAATCACTTTATTACAAATATTGTCCTCAGACTGTGTCAGTAAAATTATGAAAATCGGTTAACGTTTGGCGAAAATATGCATAATGACAAAATGAGAACTTTTTTGAGACACAGTGTATAAGCTATACAGTCAGACAGATGACAAACGGACGGACAAACAAATCATCGTACTATAAACGCTACCGATAGTACGGTCGCCTAAAAATTCTTTAATAAGTAAAATTTCGAGAAAAAAAACCTTCGTTCTGCGTCCGACGGCAGTCTCGGGAGCGGACCAAGGCGTTGCGGCTGGACGAGTGTCATAGCGGGTCGCCGGTAGACTGAACACCAAATACTGGTCGCTCTCCACGTCCTCGTCGTCAGCGCCCTCTGGCGACTGCAGCGAGTACTCCGCCTCGTCCAACTCTCGCGGCAGTTCCGCCGCCCAGCCGCCACGAGATCTCGCCGCCGGCGTCTCGCGAGATCGTGACGTCACGCGAGACATCCGCTATGCCGTATCAGTGGTTCAGGTCTAAAGCGTGGATAAACGACTATAGTGGCTTTGTACGATATTGTGCTACAAAACATTGACAAAGGCAGTATTAAAGGATAAAAGCGTGTAAACTTATAGCTTTTCGCGGAAACCCATCTCAAAGCTACGGAGCGTCATCTGCCATGTGGAATCACGCAGTGTTACCTGCTATTAAACACGCAAATCTCCCCGCCTGAACCCCGGGCAAAGAGGTCGGTACTCGACTTACCGACCCCAGAGGGATAGAAGGCTGAGCTGACTTTGGTGGTTGCATGATTATATACCGGGATGGTCTACCTGTCCGCAGACAGTTACCCACCCAAGTAGTAGTTGGGCCCGGCGTAAACTAAAACTTTTAACCATTATACTAAAAAAATCACCACCTGTAACAGAATTCGCCGGCACTTCGGTTCGGTTTAAAGCCGACTAAAGGGCTGGCTGACGACAAATGCAAGGCGTGGCATAGAAAAACACAGCGTCGACTCGCGACGAGGACCGTGATCACTAATAGGGTGTTTATTTACACGATCCAGCAAACGTCCAGCATTAACACGTGTATTTTAAATACATTTGCTGGAAGTTTGCTGGACGTTTGCTGGATCGTGTAAACACCCCATAAGTCTTACAGATTATGTCGGTGTGAGCCTATATGCAGGTGTCTTTGGCCCCACTTTGCGTTAAGCCTAGTCTCCACGATCGAACGCGACGCGCGCAACGTTTGCGTACCTTTCGACGCAGGAAACGCAGGAGAAGTACGCAACAAACGCAGCGGACGAACGCAGCTGACGTAAGGGTCACAACGCAAGGATAGAAGCGCGGTGTCTATTCTTGCGTTGCGTCCGTTCGTTGCGTGCGTAATATTGAATAGAAACTACACTGTATGTCATTGAAGTTGTATGCTGAGTTCGAGATAATAGCACATAGCCCATGAGACGCCATGCTGCTGGGCAACAGTAATTAGCGCACGTGCACAGCATTGCCCTAAACGGGGGTGTTAAATTTTCAAGAAAAGGGGATAGGAAGTGCAAGGAAAGGAAAATTAGAGGAAAGATCTCACAGGTCCCTAGTACTTCCGGTTTCGGTTAAGAAAAGATTTGCTGTACAGAACAATCGACGGCGACTCTGGCTTACTACATCAAGCGGATCTGAGACGTTAGCGATGTCAGCACTTGCGAGCAAAGCGCATTTGGCCACGAAAGCAAATCATATAAGGGATGTATATGTAACTGAAACTGTAAAGGTTTCTCGAAAGTTTTAGAAGGCCTATGAATATTTCTCCAAAGCGCTGTGTGACGTAGTAGAACAGAAAATTTTAACAGAAATGTTGTTATCGCGCGGAGTTAATATGGCCTAATAGACAGAACTGTTCCTCAGAATTCGTTAAGACTCCTGTTACTCGAGTTGTCAGGATATTTTCCTGTTATTCCGCTTCGATGTGTTATGTGTGCGCTTGTTGTTTGTCTGATTTATTTGATTTATTGCATAACCCCTGTCGTTAGCCTATCCGATAGTAATAAGTCTATGCATTGGTAGGCCTACTTACTACCGTGTTTAAGAAGACAGGGCTAACAAAGTCGACGATAGCGTGACTGTAGACCACGCGTCGTTTGAAGAATATATACGAGTATATATAGTGTATAAACGATATAGATCCGTATTTGTACTTATGTAGAGCTACAAGTGGTTGCATGAGGTGTGTACAGGTGCGCAGTCTTGCAGGGCCAAGTGCTTCGTCGTCGCTGTGACAAAGCCACTCTGGCGACCGACAGCATTCTGACCTCCGACTCTACCCTTCTATAGATGAGCCTGTGGCTACAGACACGTTTGGCTGATTTACGCTGTCTCAGAGTACTATAAGCAAACCGCCCGATTTACGACTGCAGAATGCTTTCACTGGTTCGACTGACTTTTTAGCCTTATAGGAAAACCGGTTAAAAAAGTTTTCAGCCTCGATTCAGACTACAAAAATTTGAATTATTTATGAGCCTAACAGGAGGAGGAGGTTTAACTTAGTTGGTAACGTCGTTGGTCGCATAAACGAAGTTAACCGACACTGGACCCGGTTAGTACTTGGAACCTTGACTAGATGACAGTCTGCAAACGGGCAAACCATCTAGGTATACAATGTTCTAATTAGCCACGCAGGTCAACTCAGTCTGGCCATCACTCCTTAAACCACAGCTGGCGGCTGCAATCACAGGCCAGTGTCGAGATAATTAGGCTAAATGGTCGCAACGATTACGCGTGACCTCTAATGACCTTGACGCTCGCTGTAAGCGCCAGGCGCTCGAGGCATTCAGAGGTTAGTGTCATGTCCATCGGTCGCGCTAGTAACATCCACACTGGTCCGTTCGGTCAGCGTATTGTATGTTGACGCTGATGAGCGGTGATCGGAAGAGAGAAGTTTGAGTTCTGACGACGAGTCACTGAAGGTGAGATGTTAAGGCGATTCAGGACTAGTGATAAATGTGTACGAATAGGCTGTTTGTTTGCAGGTGTGCCCTTAATGCTGAGCAACTACGACTGTTAACCCATTATGCTTTGTTGTCCATCCAAAGACGTCTAACCCGCAAGTCCTTGAAATAAGTTTTTCCCCATAACTCAAGGTGAGTCGCGCAGAAAACGAGGCATCGCAGCCGACTAAGGGGGTAGATGAGCGTCGTGAGTTCCCAAGCAGCTAGGGTCCGCGGCGGAACCCCGGCTGAAAACGAATTTCTAAGTGACACAAAACACTTCTGTTGCAATATGTCGTGAGCCGGAAATATCATAACTTTCTAATTTTTCCAAAAAAAACCTTCCTCCGTATTTTTTTCTGAGAACATTTGCTCCAAAATTTATAATCGCGTCGCAGCGAACGCAACGAGTGCAACAACGCTTTTATTTTTGCGTTTTAGTCACCGTATCTCATGCGTCTGTTGCATCAAATAAGTATACCCACGCAAGAGCGTTGCATTCCGTGCGTTGCGTTCAGTGGCGTAGCCAAGGGGGGCCCACTCCCCTCCCTCAATACTCCAGACAAAACAAAAGCATACGTTTAAACTGCACGAAATTTGCCAATTTGGTCAGTTTATTTTCGAGAAAATAATTAAAATCGTTGCCACCAAATCTCATCTTTTAAAGCTAATATGAAGCAAATTTGATTTTGGCTGGGTCTCCGCCTTAGACTCCGTTGGAAGAGATCACAGCGCTCCTCCAAACCCTCTAGCTTGATTTTAGGGGATCCTATTTTTAAGTGAAGGGAAGGGATTGGAAAAGGAGAGGACTAGAGAAGGGGAAGGGGTAAAGGGGAGGAAAATAGAGGGAAGAAAAGGGGAGAGGAAGGAAAGAAGAAAGGGAGACGAGCCCCCCAATTGAGATTAGCTACGCCACTGGTTGCGTTCGGTGAAAACTAGGCTAGGGCTTACGATAATTATGTCGGTCAATGAAAGTTACGTACGTGTTGTCGTTCTATGGGGAAAACACTTGCCGTGCGAGTCGACTTTCACACCTATAGGCCTACACGTACGGCTAATGCAGCGAATAATTATACAGCTGCTCAGGTGCTCCGTCCATCGAGCAAACCAACCAACGATTTATGGGCCAGTTTACGATGTCGTCGCAAGTTACGCAGTCAGCCAGCATGTGAGAGATACCGGTATACAGGCATGCAGCGCAGTGACAGTAAATTAAAGCACAAGTGACACCAGCGGTCACAAAATTGGACCTAATCTTAGGCCAATATAACAGTAGAGAACATTACTCTCTCCGGCCACAGTATATAGGCCTATGTATCTACGTCTTTGGTTTATAGTGGCGATGACATTGACCCGTGTGGGTGCACAATCATTTCTGTACATAGGTACAGCTATAGCGTGCACAACTTTGCCGCCGATTCTGGGTTAGAGTACACAGTACGAGCTTATACCACTCCCGACAGTGTGGTATTGTACTTAACAGACTACAGACTACGTCGTCGTTTGCATTTTGAGTTTTGACTCACGACTGCAGTTAAAAATAGTGAAAATCGCAGCACTGGTGCAAGCTGAGTATGGTTCAACTGCCAGTCTTGAAATTAAAAATAACTAGCTTGCAATTTTACTACCTTTATTGTCAAACGGTACATCACAGGACAGTGACTTATGCCCCGCTTACTCAATAAAGCTTATCAAGCCAGCTTGATGGGTGCTTGAGTTATCAAACATGTTTGTTTGATATTGCGCGCACTCAGCAGGCAAGACGACGAACAGCTAATAACTGAACTTTAGCCGTCGGAACGTCAGCGAGCAACATAACGTGACAATGACGTCACTGTGACGTCACAACACGTGATCAGCTGTGGGCGGAGCAATCCATAGGCTATACACTTGAATTGTCTCATCAAGCCATTTTGGTTAATGCTTGACGAGTGCTTGAAAAGCGCTAGTCAAGCCCGTTTCATCGTGTAGATAATGTCAGCAAAGGCGGGTCTCGAATAGATTGCCACTCCACCCAGTCATACGGTCACGCCACATTTTACCTGCCTTTAATATACTCTATTTATACGAGTAGGTGTCGACTGACATAAAAAGTCATTAATCGACGTTATGACTAGTTTTTAGTGGCTGTAGGGCCTAGAGCCGATCTGCATTAAAAGCTATTAGCAATACATCACTGTAGCAAAAAACTAAGTAGCCTACATCTAAATATGTCGTACCGAAAACAGCATGGGGAAATGCGAAAAAGTGCACAAATGTCGTGATTATGCATATAGCATTTTGTGGTGAAATGGCTAAATCGTGTCCCGCAGACACGATGACGATAACAATGACAATAACGAGGACTAAGTAATTTGACAAAAAGCGAAATCGATATGGAATGTCAACCCAACTCTTCGTTTGTATTCGGCATGTGGCAGCACAGGAGTGACAGTTTGGCTGCAAAATGCAATTACTGTACATTTCGGCTAGGGGTCTCACCCCAAACCTCCCCTTGCCATGGGGGTCATATATAACACAATGTGTCACTAGACGTCAGAAGTGTACCTTCCCAAAAGCATTTAAATCTGTCATACGGTTTAAGCAGGAATTGATGCACAAATGTGACAGATGACAGACCACGCTACAGAGAAATGTGTACTAATAGGCGCAATTGCACAATAGCTTGCGTTGCAAAAAAACGATTCTAAATGAGAAAGAAGAAAGAGATCGATGGCCTAGATATTAAAGATCACTCATTCCGGCGGCGCGAAAGAATGATAAGTATGTAAGCCTACCTGTGTCCAAACTAAGCGTAGGTATGGCTCACAGACCACCTACAGATTTACAAGCGCAGAATAATAACTGTGCATCACATTTATAAAGCCACAGCACTGGCTTCCAGTTATAGTTGCCAGAAATTCGACTTCTTTAACTCCTTTTGCCGCAATGAGAAATTTGTTGATGATATAGACTACCGTAATCACGGTTAGGCTTTTTCTGCCTTGAAAATTATGGGCACTTGTGCGTTGTATTTTGGAGGCAACGTGAAGCTTGGAGAAGTTGGAGCTGTGAGGTCGAATGAAATCAAAGTCGTTAACGCAGCTATAGAACTGACACCGCCCTGAAGAAAAGAGTGCCTGAATTAATATGTTCTCATCTGCAACGTTTTATGTGTCCCGGTCCGTTTGTTTCCAGGTCCTGCAATTTCAGCGCCCATCTGTGTAAGTAACTTTAAGCACACTCAAACGCAGAAAATGCACACTTTTGCACAGGCTATACCGGCCTAAAGGCGCGTACAGACAAACGAAATGAACTTAAATGAAATGACACAGTTCTGTTATTTTACTTCTAGTTCACATCGTTCGCTCTGTACGCGCCTTAGCGTAAAAGTGAGTAGCTGTTATAGAACGTTAACTGCAATCGACGGTTGCCTGGCTGTTTTGCACAACCAGACTACAATAGCGCACAATTACGGCAAATAGCTTACCTATAATAGTTCGCTGAAGTCGCTAAAGTAACGAAATCACGTCGTTATATTCACAATGTCTTTTTGATGATAATTAGCGGCTGGTCACAAACAGTGCATCACATTATAACCTATCTGTCTCGAGACGTGGGCTATCCGTTAATACGACTGCAACTGCGTACACACTATACCACTGCGTTATACACAACTGGCGCGATTATGGGCTATTTCAATCTGACATTATGCGAACTGAAGGCGCCAAACCGCCATTGCCGTTGGCAGGTATTATCTGCTGTAGGTAAGATCGTCAGTGCAGTCAGTGACAATGAGTGACAGTGGCTTGACTGCGCGGGTATACCGGTATACGCTAGCTGAAGTGTGCGTCGGTGTGTGTGTTTGTCGCCGCGTTGTGTAGCTGGCAGCCTAATAACGAGGTCATATCATAATGCCAGCGCGAAATACATGTAGCTAGGCTTATAATACATGTAGATAGAGCAGTGGCGACAAAAGCGTTATTTCAAAGAAGGGAAGGGCACGTTGAAAGCCCAAGGCGGGAGAAAGTGGGGTGCGAAGAGGGGACACTCTTATCACTCCCCAAAAAATTCTGATTTTTTTCGATTGCAAAACGTCGTGTTTATGATGTGTTCTCTGACGTTAAATTCATCATTTATGCCTATATAATAACAAAATGCTGCGAAAACAACGCATTAAATACATAGGGAACGACAGCGGATTTGACGACCAAAGGATGCAAAAATTTGTTTCATTTTGTTGTTATAACTGCGCAAATGAACACTAGTCAATCAGTTGTGTGTTTCACGGACCGCCAGCCTACTGAAGACAGTTCTGGGTAAAATGTGAGGGGGCAAAATAGATATTTTTGGAAAGTGGGAGTTCCGCCGCCAATGATTCAGTTGGCGTGCCTCTACTGCTATAAAGTGCGCACTTACCTATATAATCACGCAGGCCTATACTTGCTTAGCCTATAAATAGTGAGCAAGTCATATTTGCCTTCCGCCGATAATAGATACACTGCCCTCTTATATAGGCTAAATACCGTACGTGAAAAGAAACGCATATAAAAAGTACTTACTGAGGCAAGCAGTGGATTGACTTGGGTCAGCATTATAACATTTTTCTGGAAGTTATAAGTATTCTTTTTCTTAATGTTCTTAAATAAAAAAATATTCGGTAGAACATGGTTATAGACCTATACACCGGTATGCAGACAAATATTTTCGATAAAATAAGTTGAAACAACTGTACGAGTTACAACTTGTAGCATGTTACCTTGCTTTAGCCGAGGCTTAGAAATCGGGGGTTTACGCGGTTCAGAAAAATGGGACCGCCAAACTTTTGAGACACCAACCAAAAATAAGACAAAACAATGAGTGAAATTATACAATTATACAGTGCACACGCAATTTTCCTTAGTAGCTAGGATATGTCTTCTGAAAACACAAAAACACTTTTGGCGGTCGGGCTTTGCCAACCGCCAAAAGTGGCCGGAAAAGAAGGGAAGGGCACGTTGAAGCTCAAGGCCGGAGAAAGTGGGGTGCGAAGAGGGGACACTCTTATCACTCCCCAGAAAATTCTGTTTTTTTTCTATTGCAAAATGACGTGTTTATGATGTGTTCTGTGACGCTAAATTCATCATTTATGCCTATATAACAACGAAATGCTGCAAAAACAACACATTAAATACATAGGGAACGACAGCTGGTTTGTCGACCAAACGGAAAATATGTAAAAACGTGCAGTCTGATGATGACGGCATAAGCCAAGTTGCAGGATCGGCGCTTTTGCCAAATACTGGTTCGTTTCGCTATTATAGACCTATACCGTGAGCGTGATGAAAATAATTTTTGGCGTCGCTGTTGGCAGGTATATTGTGCATTTGTAGTATACTACGTCACACGCAAAGGTACATGATTGAGTATTTATAAACCTATTACAATGGCCACTTGCATTGTTATTATCCATCTTGCATAATAAGCTTACGCAAAAGACACCAGAAATGGAATAGCTGCAGAAAACGCCAAAATAACTAGGCTTACGCACTGTGAGCGAAAAAGTGTGAATTACGCCGACTTTAATTGACAACATACTCTGCAGAAGGTGTTTAGAAGTGAGGGATACCATATGGTGAGCGCAAGTCTGAATTCTGGCGCAGAACCCTCAGGTGGGTCCAGAGATAGAACCCCTGGCGTGTATGAATGGGTTAAAGAGCGAAGCTCCCTGAAGCCGAAAACGCAAGACCAAGCAGTAAGTAAGTATTTCGCTCAATTGTTCCCATTTCTTACCTTGCTGTCGTATGTATATATGCTTTTTTGTTTTTCATTAAGGCGGCTTGTAATAAAACAATGATTTTAAATGCTGTTTAGGTCTAAATCATTTTATTTCTTGTTCCATCTTTTAGCTGATAATTGGTTTTGCACGTTCCGTATTCCGGGGTCGTCGCTTTTTCAACGCCATGGCATTCACGCATTGTGCTTATTCACTGGAGGGTGCACGAACAGTCGAGAACGACACTTGAAGTTTTGAAAATCGGTCTTAATATCTGATGCAGTCGTAAAAGAACGTGGTTGTTTGCGTTTTGTTGAAGCACTCCGCATACGAGAGACAAGTACGCGGTGACAGAAAAAAAACTATTACGTGTATTAAGATTTAATTGTAAGCCTAGTCAAACCAATAAGATAAGTTTATAATTGATTAGTTACTAGCCCCATGTACGTGCGTGCCCGAAGTTCCTGATATAAATACAATGCATCGATCATTGCCAGCAAAGCAGTCTTGACTTGGCTTGCTATAGGCCCTAGCTATACAGTGTCACGGCGTCATGGGCCTATGATACAGCTATATGCAGCACGCAGTGCATTAATTGCAGGTGTTTTCGTCATACCTATTGGCATACACCGTTGTCAGTGGTTGGCCGATTGCCATCCCGCCATGCAGCGACAAGACAAGCCACACAGAGTCTATAGTGAACTGACGCCTGTGACTATTACAGACGCCTTCTACATGTCACAATATGATCCCAGTTCTCTGGGGTATTTAAGCCTGCACACAGTGTATAGGCCTATTGTCAATCAATCAAGCAGGCTTATTCTACTGAGACAGAAGTCACGTCGTAGCTATATGCACGTACAAAAATACTCAACTAATGAGTTAAAAAATCACATACGAACAGACTTTATCTAAATGACAAAGCCCCCCCCCCAAAAAAAAGCAGTGACGGTTATAGCCCCCAAAAAGCTGCTGTGCTCCATCCTGAGCCCCGCTGGACAGGATGGCCTTTAGGCCTACTTATACTGGTATCACTGATAAAGCTTCCCATCATCCAGTGCGTTATACCCCGTTTACACGATGAAGCAAACATAAAGCAAACTTAAAGCACACGTCGTGCACGTGCATTTTGGATACGTTTGCTTCGTGTTTGCTTCATGTATGCTTCCGATCGTGTAAAGGGGTATTATGCAGACTAAACTGAGGGTGTTGGACCTAAATTTGGGGGCGCGACAACACCCCTAGCTTTAGGCTAGAACCGCTACTGCCTAAAAAACCAAGACTGTTGTAAAACCGAGACCACGACCAAGACTCATTTTTTGTTGTCGAGACGTCTCGACACCAAGGCTTTATTCTCGAAAACTACATACATCACAGGCATCGCTGATATTACTTCACTTTGTAACTATATTTTTGGGAAAGAAGTGGCGGCATATTTTAGGCGCGTAAGAATTTCTTGGCAAGAAAGCGCTGGTGTGCCATACCGGCCCATACCGTCGCACTTCAAATGAAATGAAATGGACGTTTATTTGTGTTGCAGCCAAAAGGCAAAATTGCGTCAATAGGGCCTACATGCAGGCATACCGTCAAGCATTGGTTAATGATAAACTCGAACGGAAACGAAACCTAGCTTTAAAGAACCGCAATGAAACGCAATTCTTGCTGTCAAAAAGTTTTATTCAAACCCGAATCCAAAATTGTGAGTTTCGAGAAATCAGTTAAAATATTTATGCATATATAACAAATAACTGTGGAAATCGATGTGCGTATAGTTCCTAAGTGTTGTAAAACGGACAAGTCAAATGAACATCATCGTTGTAGATAAGTTGCGATATGCGACGTGGCAAAGCTGCGTTGTCGCCTAGACGGTAATTAACTCAGCTAAGTAAGTTTTTTCTTTGCATATCGGCAAAAACCAATAAAAAGCTAATTCAGCTAATGCGATTAAAAACCGAAGTACAAACTAAAAAACTAAAAAAACTTTACAAAAAGAAATACATCGTTGGTCAAAAACTAAGCTTACACCATCAGCGTCAAGTTTTTGACGCAATTTCATGCGACAAACAAGATTACCGACTAAACTGATGTCACTTTCAAAACGTTTGCAATAAAGTAACGAACAAAAATCGATGACTGAGAAATTTATTGATTCACTTTATTGACTGATAATGTAGAAAATTAGTGTACAAGCGCAAATGTAGACACAATTTAACGTATATCTCAACGAGCTACAGTACATATTATCGACAAGCAGAATAAACGATCAATAGGATTTTAATAGACAGAAACGTTAAGAAGTGAGTGATTAAGTGAATGAGTAGTTTTTTAACTGCATAGCAACACACAAGATGCAGTATCATTTGAGAACAATGTTAGGCTAACAGTAAGTTCCGGCCTAAGACCAAAAATTCTGTTCTTCCGGTTGCAGCTGGATTGGCCACAAAGTAAGTACATGGTGCGAAGACTTTTATTATTTTTTTTATTTTATGACATGTCGTATAATATAACACAGTCACTCATAAAAACAGATCGACAAGCTAAATTGAACTCGTGCGAACTAAAGTAAAGATACTGCAGCATAAAACCCCGTTTACACGATCGAGCAAACATCGAGCAAACGTAGAGCAAATGTATTCAAAATACACGTGCTAATTGCTCCACGTCTGCTTGACATTTGCTCGATAATTGCTCGACGTTTGCTCGACGTCAGCTCGATCGTGTAAACGGGTTCATTCAGCTGGCTCGACGAGCTATGGTAATTAGCATGCTAATTAGAAGAGCGGGGGGTTGTAATTGAAAACCTACGTATATAACACGTGATCAGCTGTGCGCTAAGCCTAGACCTACATTTGAGCCAAAGGGCGAGTTTCTTCAGGCCTGCTTAATGCTTGATCGATTTTTTGCTCGATGCTTGGTCGATGTTTGCTCGACGTTTGCGCGATGTCTGCTCGATGTTTGCGCGATCGTGTGGACGGGATATAACAGACTAGATGCAAATCAGTTTTTAATAAAACTTAAAAACAAGAAATTTCGAATGTATTTCTGAAGGGCCAATAAAAATCTTTTTGGGGACGCTGGTTTTTAACAACAAACGGCAACCCGGAAGTACAGTAATCTTCTCCGGCCTAACTGACTACAAAAATAAAACTGGCAAGTAACTAAAAATAATCAGGCTATCAACACATAGCAGAAACTGTGAATATGAAAAATAAGTTAATACAAGCAATGCTGAGATCTCTAAAATTATGTAAAAAGACAAACCGGCGACAGAAAGAAAATGGCGTAAAAACAACGATATTAATATACGCTGAAACGACAATAAGAAATCATAATATTAAATTGTTGACTAAAAGAGTTAAAATTTATCGTTTTTATCTAACGCACGCAACGAACGCAACGCAGCTCTTGCGTACTTTTCGACGCAACGGACGAAGCTGACGCAAAAAGACGTAACGACCAAAAGGCAAGGATAAAAGCGATGTCTATTCTTGCAATGCGTTCTTCTCGTATGTTGCGTCTTTTGCGTACGTTATAGGTCAGACGCAGTGGCGTCATTGCCTTGCCGGGTTAGCAGGGGAAAGAATTTCTACCGTCTCTGAATTTTTAGCTATTGTAAAATTGTCCGAGAATCTTCCTGTCGAAAAATTGTTGTCCAAGAATGCAACATTTTGGACTAAAAACAATCTCGGAAAATTTAGGGGCAAAATCGAAATTCTGAGCATTTATTCATTCATTCATTTCTTTATTGCAACAAATGTCAAAATGCATT
>Ga0209671_1001278_pt1 | contig 20544 bp, 15 predicted proteins | sample WorMetHERISLAND2_2_FD_187401 | JGI IMG/M metagenome (GOLD analysis project Ga0209671, IMG submission 187401) | Marine gutless worms symbiont microbial communities from Max Planck institute for Marine Microbiology, Germany - Olavius geniculatus... | ecosystem: Host-associated > Annelida >... | reverse complement strand
ATTGTGCACTGCCCATACCAAAATAAACTGATCTTGAAAACACCCCGTCTGATGCAAAGATCTTCGATATATCTCTTACGTAAGCCGATTCTAACCCATTATGTCCCAAATTTTGTTGCCATGGCAACGAGGGTCGCTCGGGGAAAAATTCGCTTGGCATCATTCAATGGCCTATCCTCGAAAACCCCCCTATAGACAAAAAATTTTGCAGATATCTTTTACATAAGCCAAGTTATAGTGAATTTTGTCCCAAAATTCGTTGCCATGGCAAGAGGGGTCGCCAGGAGAGAAATTTAAATGACAACATCAGATAGCCCAGCCCCGAAAATATGGGGGTAGGTGCAAACAGCACGCAATTATCTTTTACGGGGGCCGAGTTATAGCCAATTTTGTCCCAAAATTCGTTGCCATGGCAACAGGGGTCGCCAGGAGAGAAATTTAAATGACAACATCAGATAGCCCGGCCCCAAAAATGTGGGGGTAGGTGCAAACAGCGCGCAGTTATCTTCTACGGGGCCAAGTTATAGCCAATTTTGTCCAAAAATTCGTTGCCATGGCAACGGGGGTTGGCAGGGGAAAATTTAAATGACACCATCAGATAGCGCGGGCCAGAAAATAGGGGGTAGGTGCAAACAGCGCACAATTATCTTCTACGGGTGCCGAGTTATAGCCAATTTTGTCCAAAAATTCGTTGCCATTGCAACGGGGGTTGGCAGGGAAAAAATTTAAATGACACCATCAGATAGCGCGGGCCCGAAAATAGGCGGTAGGTGCAAACAGCGTGCAATTTTCTTTTAAGGGGGCCCAGTTATTACCTATTTTGTCCCAAATTTCGTTGCCATGGCAACGGGGGTCGATCAGGGGTAAATATAAATGACACTGTTAAATTGGCTGACCCCAAAAACGATACTTTAGAACCAAAAACTACGACTTTGTCTTATACATAGCCGGAGTTATGACAGTTTAAAGCATTGTCTAATTTTCCCCATAGGCGCCATTGTAATTTTTCATATTTTTGTGAAAAAATAGGTGAAAATGTTGAACTTAAATTTTGTAACCCCCAAAAGGCACTTCCTTGCGCGAAACCGCATCATACGAGCCATCGTGCGTTAAAATCAGTTCAGTCGTTTTTCCTGTAAAGGACGGCAAGAAAAAAAGGGAAGTCATAAAAAGTCATGCAGACGTTATATTTCACCTATTTGTGGGGAAGCCCCCGTCAACGGATTTTCACTAAATTTTGCGCATCAGGAGATATGCTGGACGTGATCATCTGTGCAAATTTTGGTGTGAAAAAATTAAGGGGTTTGGGAAATATGAGGGGTCAAATTCTGGAGTTTCCCATTGAAATGGCTGGTCACCCTTACAACAGTGCTGCGCTACCACGCAGCCTGTGATTTATCATTTCAGTCAAGTAAGTTTTTTTCTAAAAAAAATTTACCATTTTTCGTCCATCTGGAGCGGATTGACGTACCGAAAATCGATAACAGACTTGATCGACTGCCATCTCTTCTGCATTGAACAAAAAATATTCGGTGAACTTTGGTACTCTAACAAAAAAGTGACAAGCACGGATGTTGACCAACTCTAAATCGACAATGCGCGTTCTGCGTATGCTAATGAATTTGAGTTCGGGTCACGTGACTGCTGCGGGGAGAATTTTAATCCCCTAAATTTTCCCCTCAGTCGGACTTACGGCACTGGGTGGACTCATGTTGGGTTTTGCCCCAAATTTCTAGTGCAGCTCAATTTTTTGCTTGTATTCTTTAGTTGTAAATAATGCCAGTTTCATGTGTGATTTGTTAATGAAAAGTGAATTTTTATATGTCTTGCCAATTTCAGATTTTTTGGTCTGACTTCATGGTTAAATTTGGTTCTTAGCATTTTCGTGATTCTTTTTTGCATTTTTTGCCACTTTTTGATGTATTATGTTTACAAATTATGTTTCTAAGGCAGCAGCTTACATTGAATTCTTAGTTTCTCTATCTGCACGTAACTGATCTTACATTTAAAAGTTGTTTTAAGTCGTTTTGTAAAGTGTTCTCTTTGTTTAGTTTTTTAAAAATTTCATTGTTTGAAGTTTGATGCATACAATATATGTACAGTATTGTTGTGGACGTTGTATTCAGTTGCAGTTCATGAACTGTTCTGTATCATTTTGGATGTTGGCAGCCTGTGGTTAAACAAATAGGCCAAGTTTTGTTTGTCATTCTAGGATGGTTATTCTTATTTGTATCTTGTGTCTATATTGATGAGTGACGCAAAATTATCTTCAAAGGGAGTACATACTATAGGCTATTAAGTTATACAGATTTGTCAAATTACACCTTTTTTAGTTACCAGTAATTAACTCATGAACTTGTATAACTTATAAGTTACTATTTCAGTTCGTGAGTTTGTTCGAAGAGAAAATGCATACTGTAGTTGGAATTAATCAGTACCAAAATACATTACTGTGTATTTGTTTTCATGATGTAATATTTATCTGCGTGATAATTTTCATTTGCTGTTCCTTCACTTTTACATCACATCTGCTGTGTATGTTGCATTTGTAAACTTTTTAATGAACGAATATATGTCGATGTATGTTGTAAAACTTTGCACAGTCATTTCTCTGCTCATTGGCTGCATTAAAAGCATTAATTGCAATCTTTTTGCTTTCTGTTGGTGGAACTTAAATAGGCCAAAGAGGATGAGTATTTATAGAACGGGCAGTGGTGTTGTGGCAGGGAGCATTTTCCCCTACATTTCAACTTGTTTGAAAATTTTAGTCGGAAAATTTTTTCGCAAAAAGAAATTGCAAATCTTGGGACTGGAAATCTTGACATTGGGGGTGAAATTGAAGTTCCTATATCTTCCTCGGATAATTGCAACTTCATGCCGCTTACAAAAAGACGCTGCTTGAACTTATACAGGACGTTATATTAGTGCTGTATTATAGCTGCCATTGTCAGGGGCGTCTACACCATATATACCTTGGAGCAAATGCTCTAAGAAAAAATAGGGGAAAGGTTTTTGGGAAATTAGGGGGAGGGGTTGAGTATTATAATTCTGCATTTCTTTAAGACGCTGTTATGATTTGCGACATCTTGCAAGCGGAAGTGCTCTGTGATGCTTAGAATGCACTAAAATTCGTTTTTTGCCTGGTGTTCACCCCGGACCTCGCTGGGGGAACTCACGACGCTCCTTCAGACCCATTAGTCGGCTGTGGAGAGGAACCCCTTCTCCATTTCCCACTTCCTACGGCGCCTCACTTTGAGTTAGGGGTGAACTTGCTTCAAAAACTTAGGGGGGATAGACGCGCGTAAAAATGCACCAAAACACTAAATTTTAGCTCAAAAAATATCGAAAAAAATGTTCTCTGGTGCTCCCTGCTACATTCAGATCTTGGCTACGCCACTGCCATATGACGTGATTCATCGTGTAGTAGATAAAAAGACTACGAAGCATGCAGATGCTGTAAAGAAGGTATTTTATTGGGCGTAGAAGTGAACAGGAGAACGGACGGTCACAGATCTGACACTGGCTGAAATCTCGCGGCGTGGGGGGACAGCAATTGTCAGCCGATCGGTCGCTCGGACGATCAATACTTCCGGCGGAAACGCTATCAATGACGTCACGGAGGGCAGGCGTGACGTCACTGGATCAACATGGCGGCGGACGAGCGTCAAGCATGGTGGCGCTCGAAATATAGAAGCCATTGGGTTGAGCGCGGCCAGTCTTAGACGCTCGCCCGAACGTTCGTCTTCAAGGACGTTCAAGGTCAAAGTTGTCGATTAGCGAATCCGCCGACCGAATCGGCGCGTCGTTCAACTTGGCTGGCAGTCGCTGTCCCGAGCGATGGTGATCCATTGGTTGTTGTCGTTGTCGTTGCTTGTGTTGCTGTAGTAGTAGTTGTCGTTGTTGTTGTATTGAAATGTCTCCCTGCACGGAGTCGTCTCGAACGATGCTGGCGCGGATGCCTCGGTTGTACACTGCTGCACACGATCTTGTTATTATTACAGACTACTTGATGGCTCAGGAGGACACTCATAGAGACAGAAACTGAGAGTTTCCCCTCTCGCTCTCTCTGCGTGTGTTTGCTTCCTCAGACCAGACTGTTGGATCTCCTTGGCTCTTGGATTCGTACGTTACGTAGTCGTCGTCGGCCAAATGTTATTGTTTCGAATGATATCGGCAAAGGAGAAAAGTTTTGCGAAGTGGTGGTACTATAAGGGATAGGTTCTAGCTAGTGACTGTCATTGTATCGCGGTGGAATAAATCGTATGCAGCGATAGTCGGCGGTCTGGTGGTCGTGCGTGGACCGGGTGGGCCCGAGTGGGCCGGGCCGATTACGGCAGCTTGGCGCCGATCTCGTGGACAACCTGGCTGAAGCAGCGGTGCCAGGCGTCCAGGTTGAAGCACGGAGCGATCTGCGGCAGCACGTGGTCGAACGCCTCCAGGATTTGCTGCAAACACACGTCACATCATTCTGTACTGCGTCTTCGTGGACTTCGTGATAGCATAGGCTGTTTTAACCACGTAAAAAATTTATGATCGACATTGACATTGACATCCACCGCATCACAATACGAGAAATTTGAGCTAATGCTTACGAGACGCGCAAAAGCCTATAGCAGTTCCTGTTCGCAAACTGTCAGTCTATCTCCAGTCATTTTGTCGTAGTTCATTTTTAGAATGTGCGCTGCAGCCGAAGGTCGCAAAAATCAATTAAAAAACCCCTTATTTTGGAAGTTCAGGGTCTTTCAAAGTCATCGAGGTTGGTACGACTAAAAAGCTCGTCACTAGTGTTTGTTGTGATATGCTCAGCATACCCATGCCTATCTGCAACTGTTTTCACGAAAGACTGGCCAACAACGGTAAAATAACGACTTTTACGGGAGTACCGCTTTTTGATGCCTTCGTGCGCAGGTTTCCTTGAACCTAGAAAATCGAGTTTGGACCGTCGAAATCTACGTTCAATGTTAAAAATTTCATATGCAGCTTCTTCGTGTCTATCTTAATTGGTTTCGGCGCAATTCGCTCTTGAAATCTGTCTCACAGCCCGAAATCGCCCCAAAAAATAAATAAAACCCCTATTTTAGCGTTTAATTTTTTTCAAGGTCATTTAATTCGATGGCAATCGGGAGCCAGTGTACGACTTCCTATTAGTGATTAATAGTAATTTAGGCCCTATCTCGCACCGTTATTGAGATACAGCAAATTTTTCCGACCACCCTCTTATTTAGCGCCCTCGTTCGAGTGACTTTCTTTGAATTTACGGGAAAGCTTTACGGTTCCTGAAACTAGAGTCTACCGCGCAGCCGACGGCGAAGATTTGGTGATCCTAGCTTGCACCGTTTTTGACTGATCCACCCGTGTGACAGACAGACGGACGGACCGACAGAATTGCGATGGCAAAGACGCGCTGAAAGCAGTAGCTGCTTTCGCGCGTAAAAATTAGATTGCATGCTAAATACAAATATAAAGCGGTCATAAGAAATGCCGCACTGAGCTTTGAGTGTGTCCTTGATGGTGAATTATCATACTGTTACCTACAGAAAGATATAAGTTTTGGAAAAAGTGGAAGCAACGTTTTTCCAAAAAAGTACGAATCCTTTGCATATAAATGGCCACACTCAGGCTGAAAGTATTGCTGAAACATTTAAACAGTCGTTCTCTTATAGCTGTTTTGGCTCTTATTGTGACAAAAATAGTTTTGATGAGTTATATATGCGTTTACATTCTGAATCTGAGATGTCTGATAGTAGTACTAATAATGTGTGTAGTATGCCTTTAGTGGTGGGGCTCCGACCGTCGAAAAGTTCAATCCCCAGCTAATTTTTACAATTCAAACCCTGCATGCCGCTAACTGAAGCAGTTTGATTACAATTCGCAATGCACATATTTGGGGTGCAGTCATTCCACCGTTTGGGGGAAATAAAAAGTTGTAAAGAGTCCGACTTGGTGCCACAAGGCAACCGTCGGGCATACATGTTTAGACCGTTTTCCGCTAAGACGTACCGTATTGCCACAATACATGAGTTACAGACAGACATTGTACATACAGACGATAGATTTTAACCAAAGCTCGGCCTTCATGATCGCCAGAAAACTTAAAATTGAAAAAGATTCCTTCGTCCCCAACTTTTGCCACCAGACTGGAACTGGGAATTTTTAGCACTTAAAGAAAGAAAGAAAGAATGAATGACTGACCGTCATGTATTCGCCCTTCATGCCCTCGCGTGCCTCGTGCTGCTCCGCCAGATGATCCAGTTCTTTCATGAGGACCACCGGCGAGTCGAACAGGTTGACAATGATGTCCAGACCGTTGGTGATGCGCACCAGATGGGCTTTGAACTCGGGGCTGTCCAAGTCGTCGACATGCACACGGCTGAACAGCGCCTTGGATTGCGGGAAGCGCTCGAAGATTCTGCACGAAAACGTACAAACACGATAGCCACAGTGTTTGAATTGCCGAGGGTTGGGGGATTGAACTCACCCAACTGTTTTCTCAACCCCCTCACACAGTATGTACTGGGGGCCAGCTGTAGGCCTATACTATTTACATACGATTTACATCACTTTTGGTCGGGCTCCGACCTCGAAAAGTTCAAATTCTTCATGCTAATTTTTGTCACAATTCAAAAACAAGAAATTTGAGTTAATGCTCACGAAAGCCTATAGCAGTTCCGGTTCAGTAGTTTAGCTGAAAATTGGGGTGTTCACACTAAGTTAATACACAAATACCAAATTTTCTATCTGGATCGCATAACAACAGTTCCGTGGCGCCACCTTGTGACTGATATAGACTTGTGTCGCAGCCCGAAATCGCCAAAAAAATCCATAAAACCCCCTATTTTGGCGTTCAAGGTCATTCAAAATCATTGAATTCGGCGCCAATCGAGAGCCAGTGTACGAATTCCTATTAGTGATTAATAGTAACCTAGGCCCTATCTCGTACCGTTTCTGAGATACAGCGAGTTATTGGCCAAAAAATCGTAAATTTTGCCTACCACCCTTTCATTTAGCGCCCTCGTTCGGGGTGACCCCCTTCGAATTTATGGAAAAGCTTCACGGTTCCTGAAACTAGAGTCTTAAATTCCAGGCAGGCGATAGTGAAGATTTGGTGATCCTATCTTGCACCGTTTTTGACTGATCCACCCGTGTGACCGACGGACAGACGGACGGACAGAATTGCGATGGCTAAGACGCGCTGAAAGCAGTAACTGCTTTCGCGCGTAACTACATGTACAAAACTACAACTACAAGCCTACATGCACGCGCGCGGCGCGCCACCACTAATACAAGCTTCCGTCCAGTGTACTTTTTTTATTAATTTGACTCTGTTGTGAAAAATGGCAGAACGTCAAAAAATAACTAATTTTGTATCACCGGACCTGTCCTTTAAAGTTGAATATACACCAAAACCCGTTTTTGGCCCTGGACCCCGTTGTGGGATGGGAACTCATAGCGAACCCACACCTCCAAGTCGAATGAGAAGGAGATGTCACGGATGGAAAGGCGCACCCCATTCCATCACTCCACTTTATCGTGCACCTTTATCGCGCGAGAAATCGCCAAAAATAATATCTGTTTTTTTCAACTTTCAAGCTAAAAGTTTTAATCAAATTAGGCCTACCGTCCGACTGATCACATTTGATAAAAATGGAAGTTATTATTGATTAATTCTGTCAATAATATCAGCAAGATATGTGCAAAAGTTGTGTGCAACCTTCAAGTCATACAAAATGACGATATAGGCCAACCAACTTTATTGTGTAAAAGTTTTGCACAATAAAGTTGCTGGACTTTGTTGCGTATATATCATTAAGACGCGTACAAAGCGACGTAACTGAACTGAACTATACTGACGCGGTTTAGTTTTTGACGAACTGACTAAAGCTGCGTTTTTGATGCTGAAAGCATTCGTGTTTGGTCATAGATAAGTATATAAAAAATACGCATGTCGATCCAATACTTTTATAGTTTTAATAGTTTTAGCTAATATAGTTTTATTTGCTGCTGACGACACGTTAGACGAGAAATTCGAAAGAGTCAACAGAAATTAAACCGAGAAAGGTGGCGCCCTCTGGTGTGTACAAAAGAAACACTATAGATAAATTGCCGCTGGTTGTCTGGCGCCCTCTGGCGACTGATTTTGTTTTACTGGGCTTTCAAAGTTTAAACATGCACCGCTGTTCCCCTCTGCGTTAGCAAAGCTTTTCTTGTAAACTAAACCATGTCCGTTCAGTTCAGTTCAGTTACGTCGCTCTGTACGCGTCTTAGTGATATACATGTATACGCAACAAAGTCCAGCAACTTTATTGTGCACAACTTTGTTACACAATAAAGTTGGTTGGCCTATATAATATAAATTGTAGCTTTAGTCTACCTGAGACACGTATCGTCGCTAGCGGGGGGGGGAGGTTCTGTCTTAAAAGGGAGTTTGTGTCTTAGGGGGTTTCGTCCTACCCCGGTGAAAAAGGAGGGGGTTCGTATTACGGGGTTGTGTCCGAGGGGGTTATGTCTGGACTGTGAGAAGCAAAGCAAAGCAGCTAAGTGATGCACTGACTCGTCGAAGATTGCCCTGGCGATGGCGATCTTGCGGTGCGTGAAGGACGAGGACCAGATGGTTTCCCAGAGATACTGGATCTCGCGGCGGTCCTCCATCGAACAGCAGCCGTAGTGGTCGGCGACCATGTGCACTTCCTTGAGCTGAGCGTCGTCGACGACGGCCAACGCCACGGCCAACAGACTGGCCACGAGAAACACGCGCAGCATCATTCTGACTGTCCTGCTGCACACGATAGCAATTAATTACTCAATCAATTGATAAGTTGAGCAATACTCCAGTGATTTATATGTTTTAACCCTCTGCTTACTGTCAGTAGTAAAAGTTTGAATGCGTTGTAATTATGTGGACCTGAAATTTTCCGAGCGATCACGCTTATCGTCGCTTAATAGCATGGCACAACTTTCAGAAAGAGATAATAATAATAAATTGACTAAAATTTTATAGTCTGGCGCAGATTTGAACGCACAGTGTGTGCAAAATATTTCTTTCAAACTTTTATATTTTAGAATTATTAAAGCTTACAGATAACGCCAAAAGGGGGATGTAGAAAATATTTTCGACTCGCGATGTATCAGAAAATAGCAACAAAAAACAAACAACAAGTATAGAACCGTATTCGTTTTAGTATTTTAAAGATGATATTACTTTGATATGATTCATTTTTTTGTTTATTCGCCGCATTTTGTTGCATAAGACGAGACTGTGATTTAGTTGTAGTATGTACTAGACACCGCACTGCTAGAGTGGATAAACGAGTACGCAGTACGAGCTTTTACCACCCCAGACAGTGCGGTATTGTACTTAAACTACGCTCGGATGGCGCCGACTACACCGTCGTTTGTTTTATGACGCACGGCTGCAGCCTAAAATTGTGAAATAGTACCACCAGTAGCCTAGCTGCCCGTAATAGTGTGGTTTAGAATATTAAATTCCATTACTATTATACTTTACAATGCGACGTATGTACTTACAGTGAGAGGAGGCTCGTGCAGAAGTGTGTGGTCCTCCGCTTCAGACTGGCGCCTCGCCTGGCATCGTTCTCTATTTATATCGATCGACCCGACCACCCCATCGTTGCACCACCAGTAGCCTAGCTGCCCGTCACCCTCCCATTCCATATCATCCATCCCACCCCACCCAGGCCCAGCCATTGTGGTGGGACCATTGTTTCAGCGCACACGGGCGTGCATGCATATAGATCTAAGTCAGTCGGGGCGGTCTATTGTTCTGCTAGCCGCGTAAAGTTCACGCACAGACGCATTGTCGTGTAGGGTTCATGCCGCGTTTCCTGACACCCCGTTATACAGCTGCAGCAGTAGCAGCAGCGCGCCGTGGCTAGTAGCCTAGGCATATACAAAGTAAAAGTAAGAGATGCAGAACAGATGGACAATCGATGGGGCATGCCAAAAACCAAAAGTTGAAGAGTCATTGAAACAAAACGAACCTCGAATCGACGTCTGACGATTCGGCCATGTACACTTTGTGTATATGTACTCTACTATAATAACTAATAATTTCGCTGCAATTCGTTGTAAAAATATGCTTCGAAGCCTAGAATCGCGAACAAAAATCACTAAAACTCGCCTCTTTGGATTTCAATGTTTTAAGGTCATTAATGCTGATACTCCTTGAAAGTTTGTCAGTCGCGTTTAAGGTCGTTTAAGGTCATCGATGTTAATACCCCAATTTCAGACAGTAGGCTTATTTTAGTACCAAATCAGCCTAGGCCTCATTAATACGAAACACAATTTAAAAGTGTAGGCGGGGTGCTGGGGAGCTACAAAAACTCGTCGGTCGCGACGTCCCCCAGTGGACGTCCCACAGACGTCGGCAATAGACGTCTTCGGCCGACATCCCCAAGACATCTTCTGGAGTTCACGGTTCTACGTCGTTACGACGTCGGTGCCAGACGTCATCGGGACCAGTGCATCACGTCTTCACGACGTCCTCACGACGTCGAATTTTTTGGCGGATAGACCCATTTTACTAATGGAGACAAAACAGGACTGCGGGTGGATTGAAGAATTGTTACAAGACAATCGTTGATCGCATTAGCGATACAACTGAAATTAATTTGTTATATTAACACTAGTAAAACGAACGAGAAAGCTACGGTTATATGTAAGATACTGCTGTTTATTTACCGGCTTTTTGTTTAGGCTTATAGGCCCCCTATGTGAACAAAAATACGCACTGACTATTTGACCGGCAGAATATTCTGGTGTAGGATTTAGGACTTAGAATAATGGTTAAAGTTAAAGTTAAGGTTAGGGATACGGTTAAGGTTAGGTTTAGGGTTTAAGTTAAGGTTAGCGTTTTTAAAAGATTCATGTGACAATATTGGACACTAACAATTAGCGTAGAATAATATTGATAGCAAATTCGAGGTTCCTGCAGGTTAGAACTGCTGTAAACTTGCCGACCGGCTATCTGTGATGGTCTACTTGCTAGGCTTGAGGTGTTGGTTGGCCGACTGGCAGATCCGTGTTGCTACGGTTGAGGTCGTCAGTTGCTCGGCTGCCGCCGTCCCTGTGGCAGTACGGCGAGCACCCGGTATTGCCGCAGAAACACGATCTTCGGACACGGTATTGGCCGGTACATAATTATGAGCACCATGGTGTTCATATCTAACGGCTAAGTCTGTTCATGGCGGTGACTAGTCAAATATCCGGCCCTCACAAGGCTGGATACTTGACCGGTCATGACCGGTCAACCAATCATGACCGGGCGCGTTTGACCGGCGACAGAATTTGACCGGTCGTATAGCCTATAGGATATTTGATTGGCTGCCGGTCAAATATTCTGTGCCAAAAAGAACAATTCAAAAATGAAATTATTGATTACAGTTGAAACAGTTCCTTTTTTCATTACAGATAAACGCCGCAAAAGAAACATTGGATTGCTCTGTTGAATAAGAAGTCGGAAAGTGAAATATTCTGTAGCTGAGTAAATCACGAAAGCCTTATGTTTTACAACTCGTCAGCTAGAACTCTGCGGGAAAAGCGCTGACGTCATTGCAAAGGGGGCTATTTACTATAGCCTACAATCAATAATCGATCTGACCTCACCTGACCAATAGTAGTCGTCATGGTAAGGTAGGCTACAAACAGACGCCACTGCCTAGCGAAACCCTGCTGCATGTATAAGCTTATGAACTGACCAAAAAGTTCTTTTTTCTGATTACGTGATTCGAAACTGCAGGTAAGCTTACAAATAGGCCTAATCATTTACAAGTTTATATAAACGTTTTGGGCGCTCGAGAAAACACTTTTGGCTTGTAGCAGTCGTTCTAGTTTTTATGTATAATGTTCTCTGTCTCAAAATCCTTCGAATATGAGTTAGGCCCACAGTATCGAGTATGAATAATCGTTTTCGTTTTCGCTCAGCGAAAACAGCATATCAAAAGCGTCGATATGCATGCATGATTAGTTGACACGCTCTGCGGTATTTTGGAACTAATCACCTGGAACGACGAAAGTAGGATAATTTACTAAACATTCATTCTCATCATACTTTAGGTTATATAAGGTGTTCTTAATCTTTTCCAGGTATGATAATCTCGTCTGCAATCAACGTTTTTTGCAATAGGTCAAGTTTTTCGTTACAGAGTATATCGCTAACAGGCTAAGCGAAAATGCGTTTGTTTTTCATCAGCGTATCATTATGTAGCGTAGTCGGTGAGTTATTCAATTATCGAGAACCGTTATCGAATTACATATTTATAAGGTATTTTGGTGTAATAAACGTTAAGAATTTTTTAAAACGTGCACGAAAACTGTGACTAGAACTAAAACGTTAAAACCGGTTTTTGTTAAAAGCTGGTTTTGTTAAAACGTTCGTAAAAGAAAACGATGAATAAAATGTTTTTTTTTCATATTCGTGAAATTATTTTGTCATCATATCATCATACAGAAGTAAGTGAATTTAAATACAGAAATTGCTATTATTTTACTAGTATTCAGTCCTACTTTTATTATTTTTTGGTATAACATTATTACTTTTATTGTTCTTATTTTTAAGCTATGAACGAGAAAACCACTGCGTGATTCGCAGGCCGACACTCAAATGGACATACAGACATGGTTCGCTTTGTAGAACTTTAAAAACGCATCGCTTGCAAGAAATGAATTTTTGAAAGGTTTACAATTTATCAAGGTCTATTATACCTATGATAACAAATAATAATTGGCTATCTACGTACAGCCTACACATAAATTTGTTTGTGTGTTTGCTGTGTGGTTGAAGTTGCAGCGTGTGCAGCAGCCGTGCCGTCGTCCGATGTCAGCGGCACGCAAGATTCGATGAGTAATTCACTCGACGCCAGCAGCAGCAACTGTGTGGAACGGAAGGCGCGAAACATTCTCAGCACGATTCAGGACTGCGTCGACGCAAGCATAACGAACATTGTCAGTGCGAAATTTTTTCTCTCTTCCGTAACCTAAAGTTATATTAATGATTAGCAGAAAAGAAGAAAAAGATGTCGGCCCAGTGCTGACTCATCGTGCGGCCGTTTATCTGTCTATATCGGCGCAACGTAATACCCTGTTTACACGATCAAGCAATTTTCCTTTCTTTTTCCACAAATTTTTATTTTTTTTTTATTGTTTTCTTTTCTGGCGTCAAGAAGCCTCGTCACATACAGAGTCTCTCGTGGGTGGGTCTTTTGGAGAATGCTACATATTCCGCTATAGTCGAGCTACGATCGCGAAAAAACGTAGGCCTTTACATGTATTTAGGCACATCTAGAAAGCCCCAGAACGTGTTTCGGTGCATAACTCAGGCCTTGGCAGTAAATTCGGTGTGATCCAATGATATCCAATAAAATATATAACGCAATGGACTGTGATCAGAGACCGCAGTAGTAACCTCTTGGTCTATAGGCGTTTCGAGGACACAAATAAAGTATTGTTTACATCATTGGATCTAACAATGGTTGGACCTTGTTCGCAGCCAGTGCCTAAACCGTCTGGTGTTTGATCTGCAACGTTTGTGACACCGGCGATTTTAATCTTTATACCCCGTTTACACGATCAAGCAAACATCAAGCAAACATCGAGCAAATGTATTTAAAATACATGTGCTAATTGCTTGACGTCTGTTCGATGTTTGTTCGATGTTTGCTCGATGATTGCCTGATGTTTGCTTGATGTAAGCTATGCTTTATGTATGCTTCGTTTTTGATCGACGTTTGCTTGATGTTTGCTCGATGTTTGTTTGGTCGTGTAAACTGGGTATTACTGACCTCGCAAATTGGATACTCTCGACGTCTGGAAAATTTGCGTACGACATTTTTGGTTTTCGAGTTGAAAATCCGTGTGTGAGCGACGTAGGGGCAGACAGACAAACAAGCAGACAGGCAAGACCTATAAGATGTCTGCACAGCAGTACTGCAGTAATATCAATAGCGTAATTCTGATGTTTACACTGTAATTAGGAGCGAATAGAAGGAAGTGATATGAGCGACATTGTGGCGGTATACATGCTCAGACATCATCACGGTACAAGACACAGAAGAAATACGACTTCACAACGCATGCAGGTCAGACATTGTCAGACTCATAATCTTTAGTTCCATAAATGTGCATAAACTTTTAAAAACTTTTTTCATAAAACTTGTTTTTGTTGTTCTTTAAAGATTTTTTCAACGTTTTTGCTAGTTTTTTTTCAAATAAACATTAAGGAGTCAGTGAGAAAAAGTTGTTGACAAAATAGGCCTAATTGATTTGGTAATTTGATTACATAAGGCTTAGTACTAGGCCTATCACGAAAATTTAATAACTGTTATAAACACGAAACAACAGTGTTTTGAGGTGTCATGTTTATGACTTTTTTTTACAAAATTACGAGTTCCAGACCTGAGCACTATAACTTATGGAACGAACTAGCCTACATGTCACGGCCATTCGGTTCCACTGAAATGCGCGCCTTTTTGGCATACTTTCGTACTTTATTTTGATTTCTGATTATAGCCCAGTAAATTGATTATCGGCTCTATACCGTTTCTGTGTGTTTTTTGCTTAGTTTTTTGAAGTGATTCGTCCATATCTGAATGCGCTGGACTTAGCTCAGTGCATGGAGGAAAGATTTGACCGGGAGGGACAACACAAATGGGACACTGTGACGGGAGTGTTCCAGTTTACCAGAAACAAGCTAATGTGTTTGACGATGATGATGAACGACGGTGATGTACATCCACAATATCTGGAACGCCGGTAAGCATGTGTTATTTTTTGATTTATCGGATAATTGGTTAATTGATTTATTTGACTGTTTGGTGATTTACACATTCATTTGTACAGTTTTTAAGGTTTATCTTTAGATTGTAGGGTTTAGTGATTTTTACGTTAGGACTGTGCAGAAAGCGCTATGCAATTTTTGACTGATTGATTGATTTATTTATGTTTACATAAAAGAACAAAAATGTTGCATGAAATCGGCCAAACTACGACTTCGGCATTTCACAAGGTAGTGTAGCACCAGCATTAGGGTGAGACTGGCAAAACTATAGTCATTTACGTCATTTTTTTGCGATGTTGCGTGCCAAGCACTGTTAAAATCGGCCAATGTTTCGCGACAGAGTTATTCAAAAAATAAAAGCGGCACTTTTTGAGACAGAGCGTAGTAAGTTCTCGATCAGTATATTTCAACACTAATTAAATGGAGTAGGCCTACATGTCTAATAACTCATAACAAGAAATAGGCTTAAGGTGCGTAGGCCGTATACCGAGTGACATTAATACCCCGTTTACACGATTAAGCAAACATCGAACAAACATCAAACAGGCTTGATGGAACCCCGCCCCGTGGCTCAAATGTAGGCCTAGGCTTAGCCCACAGCTGATCATGTGTTATATAGGCCTTCCAATTACAACCCGCCCGCCCTTCTAATTAGCATGCTAATTACCATAGCTCGTTGAGCTAGTTGGATGAATGCTAGCAAACATCGAGCAGACGTCGAGCAATTAGCACGTGTATTTTAAATACATTTGCTCGACGTTTGCTGGATGTTTGCTGGATGTTTGCTCGATCGTGTAAACAGGGTATAATGAACTGAACTAAACTGTTCACCCGTTAGTCAGTTCAGTTCAGTTCAGTTACGTCGCTCTGTATGTACGCGCCTGTAGACTCTGGCGGACCTTCCGTCGACGTCGTGTGCTCTTGTTTACTTACTCAATTCGCTTTACTTACTTGTGGCAGGTGCGACGGAATCAGGTCGAAAAGGGAGACAACAGTCGTCGGGGCAATGTATCACACACTACGACTGGTAAGCGACGATCTCATACCACTGATCAATAGCCGCATCGATACTCAACGCTGGCGGGCCGGAGCTGAGATTTTCTGCGGACGGTACTGCCGTGAAACGTGCAGCAGTCGCACTTGGAGGGCCCGAAGATTGAGACGACGTAGACACTTAGAATGAGTGGTGTGAGGAATGGGGAGAGAATGATTTTTCCTTTCAGCCAACTTGGAAGCATGGGGGATCGAGCGTCGTAAGCTTTTCTAGCGGGCAACCGAAAATAAATTTCACCAATTCTTAGCTCCAGAAAACACCGTTTTTTTGGTATGACGATGGTGTAACAAGCTATCGAAAAAGTTCTGACCCTTTTTTCTACTTTAATGTTTTTCTCCGACATGATTTTCAGCGAAAAGATTGGGACACACATAATTTTATCTACCTACTGAAAACAATTTAAACAAGGTGTACTAACATCGAGTTCAATATTTTATTATGCGCATGCATGTCTATCGATTTTTTCGAAGTAGGCCCTATTATTTCATCGTTTACTATGCAAAATGTGCCAAAAAACTGCAAATGCAACTAGAATTTTGTAGTAGTGTTGTTGCTGGAACCGGAAAGTAGAAACGTTGCGGTAATGAAATTTGTTTTTTCTCAGAAAGCGTCCGCCGACGTGCTCGCCGACGCGCGTCTTGTCCGCTGACGCAACAGCGTCCGCAGTCCGCACATCTGTGGTATGAATAGATTGAAAAAAATTATAATGCATTCTTGTGAAACATGCAGTATTTAGGCTATTGTTTAATGTGCTATACGTTTAGACTCTACTTTACTCTACGTTATATATAGGTCCCTATACACATTGTAATACTTGTATTTGTCTATTTACACTGCTGAACTATAGGCTACATGTATATTCTAATCTGTGCTTTGAATGTGTTGCTTAGTTTTTGTATGCTGAATATCTTTCAAAGTTATGGTTTGTGTATGTATTTATACGTATGATGTATTTTGTGGGCATTTGTGTTTAAACGCAACCAGTAAAGCACGAACATAATATGCGGCCGTCTACGTTATAATTGAGTTTTAATTTTGGTTTTGTGTGCATTTCGTTCTCCACTTTAATAGTAGCAGCCCGTACGCGGCAGACAAACAAACAGACAGACGGACAGACGGGAAGGACCAGTAATGCGACCTACGGCTATAAGACGTCCTCGTAGGCTAATAACAGTGCTTTGTGACGCTACACAGGGGCGTCCACTTTATTGACGGGTGAGAACAAGATGCTTCCCGAAGAAAGCTGGGGAACTTATAGGCCTACTGGGCGAGAATGCTTTCATTTGACATACCAACAAAACGCAGTCATTTGTAGGCCTGTTGAACATAAACGATCAAAAATGTTGTCATAACATGCGTTTTGAAAGCAAAACGCCTAAAAATGTGTTTTCAGCAGCCAAACACCGCCGAGGAAGCTTAGTGCTTACAGCGCTCCCCAGACTCTAGCTGGTTTAAGGGGAATTGGAAAGAATGGGAACAGGAATGGAACGGGAGAGAAGGTATAAGGAAGGTGAGGGAAAGGGTTGGTGCGACTTGGTGGGAAAGTTGTTTCATATAGCTCTGATGGATATGGACGTTTTTGATGGTAAAATTGTTGACACGGCAGAACGTTCTGACACTGTATAAACCCAAGTTAGGCCTACATAGCGACATTTGATTATGTATTTATTTCACAGGCCTACGTAGGCCCTTACTTGACAGTGCTGTCATTCCATGAGCAACAGCATACTGTGTGTTTATAATGTATTTACTGTTCTCTTATTATATTTATATTTTGCTGTACTCGCATTATATTTTAACTTATATTTAAGCCTAGTGCTGCACTCTTGTCGACTGTTTTATGATAAACTTATAAACATTAATGTATTGTTCTCAACGCTGCATTTAATCCGTGACGTTTTAGTTATTTTGCTTTCACGGTTGCTTTTGCTAAGCACAATTGTTGTGTTTTTATACGGCATTTATGTTGCCCGAAACGTTATATTTTTAATTTATTGGTTTATTGATTTTGCGATTGTCGTGGTTTTTCTGTCCAATCCGGTCACATTCCGGTGCTATTATTTATAACTGTGCTAATTAACTTTTAATAGCTTTAAGCAGTTGTTTTTGTGTTTGTGCTATAAACTGTTTTATCCAAGCTGCATATTTTACATAATAGACTACTATGTGACTTTAAAAGTCGAAGCATTTAATGCATCACACAGCAAAAATAATGCTATGTTGTTTAAGTTTTGCATGATATTTAGCCTACCATACTGTTACACGTAGCTTACAATGTATCCATGCATTTACTTACTCACTTACATGGTTAATGGTTATTGTTGTATTTTGTATAATTGCTAATGACAAGATTGGCATAATAGCACAAAAACGTTACATCCCGTTGTGGGTTATTTCGTCTACTGAGTGCAGAATTTATGGCCAGTTACCTCGCTCGCAACCCTGGTTCAGTATCTATAGTTAGCTCTATACGACTATAGCTCAACTCTAACTCTGTCATGATGATTATAGGTTTCGATACCGTAGGTAGTTTGTTAAAACAAAAAGTTTAGCTGTCGCTAGGGTGAGCCGACCGTACATGCAGTATACGTCAGAAGGCCAGCGTTCGACTTCCGGCCGCAGAAAATAATCGGCGGCGTCGCCAGAGCAGTAAAGGGACAGGTCATTTCGAAATCAAAAAGTCCTCAACTCAAGCCAGGTCAGGTCACCGGGAGTCCTGGACGATGCGAGTGCGAAGGGTTTGCCCCGAGATGGTTTACCCGTGACGGTCACCCATCTAAGTACTAACCGCGGCCGATGTTCATTAACTTCGTTGATGCGACCAACGACGTTATCAACTGAACTAAGCCAAACCGCACGCAGATAGCCCGGCTAAATGAGAGGCCGGACCCTTAATAACAAAAGCTCATGCAGCTTTCGTTAGGGCCTATTCGAAGCTAGCTAGCGTCCGACTTTTGGTCGCAAAAAAAGCGATTTTCCAGAGTGACTGCAGTCACATACACGCTGTGGTGACGCTGCTATATCGAACGCTACAATCAACGCTGAGATACGATACAGTATTAATTTGGCGCACATGGGTGATAGCTGCATGCAAGCAGCAACTTTGCATTCAAAACTGCGGCCAAACCGCTGCATAGAAACATAGATTGTGACCAATCTTATGTACTCCTGACGTGCATTATTTTCCCCTGTATTCTTGTAAGTGCTTATTGTGTTCCTTTCAACTTGTATTAGAGACCCGGCGTCAATTTACGACCGGACTAATATTATACTAATAGTGACTGGCATCGAAGTCGTTATTGAAAATTGTCTCCCTGTCTGTCTGGCACCGTTATCATAATATGGCGCCTCGAAAATAACGGAGTCACGACGTTCATCTTTGGGGGTCACGTGACGTCATCTGTCACGTGACCATTTGACTCGCGGTAGTCGACTTCCTATGGGTGGTCCATAGTGACCATGCATCTATCTAGCAGCGTTATGGAGATATGACCGTTTGAAGTTCTTTCAGGAAGGCTCTTCCAGGAACGGAGGTCGGTCGTCGGTCGGTCGTCAATATGACACTGATCTCATTTACTCCTTCTCGCTACGTTAAGCCAAATACACGTGCTAATGCTGGACGTTTGCTGGACGTTAGCTGGATCGTGTAAACACCCTATTAGTTATGCGTCGTTGTGCGTCCAACTTTTGTCCATATTTTGGAGAAGCTAGTGAGTTCGCAACGAATGTACAGCGTAGGCCTACACTGCTAGCGCATACTCAGCGTGTGCATATTGCGTATGCTAAAATCAGGAGAATTAGGGCACATCCTGGTTGTCTTTGGAAAGTTTGGGAAAAGGATCAGCATCGGGAAAGCCTAGATTATTATTCCTTAGCACAGAAGCACTGTAGGCCTAAATCTGAGCGTTTCATGTTGATCCCATACCGCCGATGTCTGCCCAGATAAACTTGCAGTCAGCATCTCCAGTGCCATGAAGACAACGGAGTAGAACCGTTTGTAGCTGTGACTGTTGTAAAACCTGGCTATATGGAACCGCTGTTTAAAAAACACTTAAAGTTGACGTGCACCACAAGTAGGGGGGAAGTTCTACGTCTCCATAGGTATTCGCTACATCTCAGCCGACGAACATACAACAAATATCGAGCGAGTGCTCTGCGTGTATCGCGTGTATCGGGCGTTGGTCCATCGCTCCCCGCGCATGTCCGGCGTCCTTCTGACGTGTACATTTATGCGTTGAGTTTCGCGCACAATTTTGAACTTGTTGCGTGGAGCTGGACGCACTAAGCGAATGGTCACAAATCAAAAAAGTTGGTGCAGCGCGCTCGACGAACGAGTAACGAATGACGACGAAAAACGGCGCACAAACCATTTTTCAGTGCGCTTCTCGTTCGTTCTTCATGCGCTCACCTGAAAACGCAGCGCGAGAAGAGTAAAAATTACGTCGTCATCTTAGTGGACACTTCAAGACCATCGAAGGTCAATAATTTTTTTCTGATTTTGAAAAAGTTTATGCAGCTTCCTATTAGTGATCAGTAGCAAACGCAGTCTCTCATCGTTTCTGATATACGACCACTTAATTATTATCGGTTTCGCATTTTTTCCTACTCCACCTTTGTTTAATCCCATATTTGAAAAGGTTTTCCCTGCACTAGATTGCTGAAATTTTGCGCGCGATGGGCCGTCACACCGGGCTAATAA
>Ga0209671_1001276_pt1 | contig 20546 bp, 8 predicted proteins | sample WorMetHERISLAND2_2_FD_187401 | JGI IMG/M metagenome (GOLD analysis project Ga0209671, IMG submission 187401) | Marine gutless worms symbiont microbial communities from Max Planck institute for Marine Microbiology, Germany - Olavius geniculatus... | ecosystem: Host-associated > Annelida >... | reverse complement strand
ACTAATTTGTTTCTGTGGTCCCAAAAGTGCTTCACGAAGCTTTTGATGGGATTTCCAGTGCACGTTTTTTAAAATAAAAACGTTGAACAAAATAAAAAAAACGTTTAAAAACGTTAAAAACGTAGCAAAAATAAAAAAAAACGTTAAAGACGTTTTTTTATGTCTATTCTTATAAGCACAAGCTATACAACGAACGCACTTTTATAACGGTTCGTCCGTGATGGAGCACCCCAGACTGCTCTGGTCTCTACCCGGACACACTGACAGACAGGCGGATCCGGCTCGGGGGCGTTTCGCGTTCAGATCAAAAAGCTCCCGGACTGATCTACGTGGATCCGGTCCGATCCAACAAACCCGGACCGAGCTGCACGAATTTATCGCATTTAAAATTATCGCAATACCGATACGACGATATACCGCGGTATTCGGTGACGTTGAAAAACGGTTTTAGCCGCAGCGACAATTGGTCAACTGCGTATTGTGCAAGTGGCTGCCTTAGGTCTATATCATTAGATGGATCCCAATCAACAGCTGTAAACACATTTGATTTTTTCTTGATTTTCGCCCAATACCGTTAGCTATAAATTCGCAAAATGTTTTTGGGTATACTGTGTAACACTAGGCGGGCCCGGGGTCGATCATTTATACCATGGAGTAGGTGACGGTCTGCTGTCTGGGTTTGGCTGCTCGAGTAGGGCGCTCTGTGTTTTCAATACGTCACTGCGAGCACATGCGTTTCCCAGGATGCATTGGGATCATCACATGATCCTCGGCTACCTCACGTCACCCTGGAAGGAGGGCGCTATGCCGAAATTATGTATTGGGACAAAATCGAGGTTTGACGTAGGTATTTATATAACTCTTTGCGTCTTATTCAACCATTTTTGCATTGCGTGTCCCCGTGAACCTTGATCCCTATAATTCTAAGAGTGTAAGCGACATAAGTGAACCGACATGAAATGCCACGCAGTTCACTCGGGTTCACTCGGGTTAAGCGAACGAACTGTATTTCCACTACGGCAGCGCGTTGCGTTACGTTGCATTTGAACACGTAGTGGAAATAGGACTTAACTTTCGTTTAGGTCGTTTCAGCTCATTTATGTCGCCTTGTACACGCTTTTAGGCAGGCCCGTCGAGAGTGGGGTAGGGAGTAAGCTACCCTGGGCCCCGCGACGTTTGGGTAAGTAAGTAAGTAAGTAAGTAGTCTGCATTTGTAACGCGCCATATGTCAAAACAGAAGTTCGAATCGTAGGCGCCGCCGTCGCTCAGAAATATAAAATACATCAGAATCCACCATTCTGAAAAGAAAAATTCAAAAATTTTCTTTCTATAGAGAGGCCTTGCGAAAATGTTGGGGGGCGAGAGTGTTTTCCCGGTTCCGCTGTGGCTCTCGGCGGACCTGCTTTTAGGAGTCTTGCGGCCACTACACTTGAGTTTGCCATAAACGCAATTTCGGCCACCCCCGCGCCGTCGCAGCCATGCCACCGTAGGGAAAATCAAACTAGAATTTGGTGTGAAGTAAACCACCATTTTATTGCACTGCGGTCTATTTGGTTAAATTTGTAGGCCTACAGCGGTTAAGATCCTTTAAAAGTGGAGCCAATCGCGCTTTAATTGGTACTTTTAAACGCCCACATCTATTTTCTTTTAGCCCCCTACAGAAATGTCTGTCAAACATCCGCGGTGAAGCGTCGGTTGTCGAGTGACGTCATTAATTAATTAAGTAAGTAAGTACTTCAACACAGCGACGCTATAGCGCATGCGTGGAAACGCAATGACTTAACTTCGGAGTTGTGAGAAACAGTAGACGAACGCGGTCTTGACCTTGTTGTTAAAACTCTGCGATGAGACTTGGCGTCGTCGCATGTACAGAAACAGTTGTTATTATACGGCTTTTATTGACTGTTTTGTGCCAATTAACCTAATTTATGTCGGCCCGGTGCCGATATATTATGCGGCCGTCCGCCTTGACCTTAGACCTTTGAGCTTAAAATTGACAAACGGTTATACTTTGGCAAACATTTCCACCAATACTAGTAATTATGTTTTTTTTGCTTTTCTGTTAGAAGCCTGTAAGCCTACAAAACGGACGGACAGACGGACGGAGGGGCAAGACCCGTAATGCGCTCAGTATTATGACGGCCGCGTAATAATCGTACCTTGTTCAACTGACCTTTCAATGTATTTATTTGCTAGGTTTTGTCAGTCATGGATTTTTGCATGAAGTGTTTATATTTTCGGTTGCGCTGGTTACTGTCATGTACGTAAGCGTGGGTTCGGAATTGTTTGGCCTGTATATGCAGTACAGTGATATGAAATAAATGCATTTTAATGTATATCGATACGTAACAGTTATATATTCGATCAATTCATTCTGGGTTATTATTAGGCGGCATCGCTGTAAACGATTCCGCCTATTGCGACACATTTCTCCATAGCGTGGCCTGTCTGTATGTCTGCCGTCTGTCACCAACCTGCACTCTGCTTAAAACATTCGACGGAGTTAGATGCCGTTTCGCACGTGCACTTGTGAGATCCAGTGACACATTCTGTTACATGGGGGTACCTGGACTTCAAGGGAAAGAAAAATTGGGGGGGAGGTCGAAAACTCAGCTTAAACATGCAATTGCTTTTGTCTTACGAAAGATAATGATTTATAATTTACCATCAGGTGGCAGCATCCACCAGCGATTCCGCTTTTTACCAAATTACTTAGGTGCTTGTTATTATTATCATGGTCATCATTCATTATAACGAGTTCCAGACACAGGCCGCACAACGATAAATCAACTGCCTAGCCGCGCTTTTCTCCATGATCCCATCTCCATAATCCAGCTGGTCGGTCTGCGGATCGCTGTATAATATAAGCTGGTCTCAGGCAAAACTGAGCCGCCAACGATTGTGTTGCATTTAGAAAAGGCTAAAGTCGCGTACAGAGCGACGTAACTGAACTGAACTGACGTGGTTTAGTTTTTTGACGAAGTGACCAATGGGCAAGCAGTAATGCATTACAGTAGTCACCATCTAACAGCGTTGGTAGCGTACGTGACTACTCTCACCTACGCGTCAACCAATGACCAATGGGATCGCCTTGCTTGCCCGTTGGTCAGTTCGTCAAAAACTAAACCGTGTCAGTTCAGCTCGGTTCAATTCTGTTAAGTCGCTGTGTATATGTCTTTCAGCAACGCAGCTGGTAGTGTCGCTAAAGTTGGTCGTTTAAAAACATCACCAGTAAAAAACGATATTTCCTTGTTGTTTTCTTTCACGAAACACGTATGCGGAGGTCTAAGCAGTCACGCATAGTGCGCTGCGGTATCATTAGCTCATGCCACTATGCGACCGACTCAGTCTCCTGCCCTCCTTGGGATGGGAAATGAGTAGTAGCCTACGGGCTATACGGGGTGAAGGTCTAGTGTGACTGATTGGGGCGGTGGTATGTCTGCTAGCTGCAAACCGCGGGTCCAATTGTTCGTTCGTGCGGGCAATGGATGGCCGCATAGTGCGCTGCGGTATCATTAGCTCATGCTGATCAGCTGCCGCTTCCAAGATTGTGAAGCGCTTCTGGCCACGAGTGCGTCTCGTGTAATAAGCGCTACAGCAAGTACGGAGCTTTGTTTCTTACTTTTCACGCTAACGGGAAGAAAAGGCACCTAGAGACGTGTGTCCGCTTGCATAGGCCTACGTTGTGTTCCTAATAGGTCAGACGTGTGTGTTTGTCGCCTGTGTCGTCCTAGAATCAGGGCTGCTACTGTCGTCACTCCCAAAACATTACAGTGGCGCCGGCTGGCGACTAAATTGCTGCCAGCGACCGGCCGACTTTGGTCAGTGTCCGTCTGACGGGCGTTAACAGCTTGCCTGGTCAACGGCTCGGCCTAAAAGCTCTTCTCTGCTCGTAAAAAGCGGTCATCGTTTGCGCAAACTGCAAAGCGAAGCATGCATGCGAAGACCGCAACAAACGGTCCGACCGTGCTCTGCATAAACCGCGTCGGGGGGGGGAGCTGAATTTGCAGGACCTGAAAATGACGGACCGCAACCGTTACACAAACTGACCAGCATAGTTTTGCAGGGCAGACTAAGTCTAGTTCAGTCGGTTATAAAAATATTCTGTATAGTTTTGTGCTGCGCAAAATAAAAAAACAACTTTAGTCGCAAAAAACAACATTGTGGTAAAGCGCAAAGAAACGATAAAATAAAACTAACTGTGATTATATAATGCCTAAGATCGTTATAGAACCAAATGCAGTACCACGACACAGCTAACAGCAATTTAACTAGGCCATTTTAACTATTTACTTATTTTGTGAAAATATTTTAGTGATAGTAGTGGACAGTAAGATAATTACTGTGCTTCAGCAATCTGTACTTTTGATCATGGATACACGCAGAAAGCATCGCGTATAATATCAGACTTTAAATATAATTTTTGGTTCAGTTGAGCTATATGCGACATGAGCGAAAATTTGCATATCTACCTGAAAAACGTTTCGGTCCTGCATTTGACAGGTTCTGCATTTTAGTTGTCTTACCGTCCCGTGTCCTTCCCGGATTTTACTGCCGACCGTTCGCTGGCTGCATGGCCGTGGGTTTGGCGACCGTTAGAATTGCAGTTAAACCGTTCGCTGTGCTGATCTAACTCGCCCCCGGGAACGACCCTAACCGCCACCACTATTTGCCAACCAAAATACCTGCAGTATTTTTTATGAATCAACGCACTTTTCTCTTTTCTTCTGTGGTCATCGTTGTTATCTTCACCGATGATGGAAGTAATGGCCAGTTCACATCTACGACGCAACTCAACTCAACTCATCTTAAGTGTTAAGTTAAGTTGCGCCGGCGTTGTATAGGTGTGAATCGGCTACAATGTTTCAAACTCCGTTTGTCTGTCTGTTTGTCTGTTTGTCCGTTAAATTTCTTGAAAGGTGTTAAATGGATTTTGCTGAATTTTTTGAAGGGTTGAGTGTGGCGGTAGTCATAGTGGAACAAAGTGATTAAAGTTTTGGTCGGAATCCAGAAACTTGGCTCTATTAGCAAGCATTTTAGGTCCCTCGTTTCTGCCATGAAACAGCATCAGCCTTATTCTCGGTGAAAATTTTGGATGTTTTATACTTTTTACTTTTGTACTTGTTTATTTAAATATATACGAGAGTTAAGAACGCAATCGGTGAAACATCAAATTAAAGCAACGACTGGAACGGTTAAAGGTCTGGTTAAAAATAAAAACTCTCGCACACAGTTTAAACCATACAGTCACCCATCTAAATAGCGTCAACCAATAACCACCAGTCCAAACTGCCAAGAAAACAGTCCCCATGAAATATGGTTTGTGCAGGATTTAGCAAGGCCGCCGAGGTATATACGACACTGATGTATTCTTTACGGCACAGACAATGATTAATGAATGGATCTCCGGCCTGTGTATAATTACAGTAACCATGGTAACCGTTGCCGCTAACAACGGCAGCAGCAGCAGCAGCAGCACCAGCAGCTAGCGTCGCAGTGAATTGCCAATAATTGTCTTGACTTATGGAGGTCGCACACATTATTCAGCAGGGGCCATCCGGCTGCTTTATAGAGGACCTGCGATGTGCTATTTTTGAGAACCAGAATGCGATAACCCTACAAACTTTAATAACTTTTTAAAAATGGGAAATATTTGGATGACTAGTTGGAGTAGTATTTGTGAAGGTCCGGGGGTTTAAACCTCACTTGAAACATCTGATTTGTCATAAAGTTCAGCAGCAGTTGATAGATGCTCCAGTTATATTTCAGCCATGCGTTTACCATCGTTACCTACTTTTGTAACAGTAGCAGTTTGCTTTTGAGTCTCATATATATGACTCTTACCGCTGAACTCCAAATGTGACAAATAAATTTATAATCTTGCGACAAAATTGTAGTTTACGTAACCAATAACGTGGTTGATCTTCAGCCATATTACATTATACATGTATACAGTAACAGTTTACTTATTTACACGAAATGAGATTTACCGTCATTTAGAGACTGCAACATAACCGAAAATTTCTTATTCGAGAATGGCGTCAGCAGACCGGCACGAATATGAAGTTTTATTATCCAGTTTTGACGTACATTCGTTTCGTGCTATCAGCGACAGTCCAGTCCCGCTGGGACGCAGTTTTCCACGTGACCGATCAGATACAATGCGGACCATTATCTCAGCAGTAAGGTCGACGGCGTCCCGTAATTTCAGTGATTTAAACACTTTTGTTTCTAATTCGGCATTTTATCATCGCGCGACGCACTTCATGCATAGCGCGCTATTGTCATGCACCTATAACTCGCCCGTCCGTCTGTCCGTCGGTAATTTTAATGTATCGCAGCCATACGTCGGGATACTTGAAAAACTTCAAAATCTTCGTTTTTCGTCGAACGAAAATCGTTAACTAAGTGTCTGAAAAAACTCCACATTTTGGGTAGGCATAAAATAAATCGACTGCGGAGTTTTTTATCCAGTTACCTTTAGAGGCCTATATTTGTCATCAGCGCAACGCATAACATCGGCCGTAATGGCGCGCACAGTGCAACGTAACTGAACTAACACGAGCTGACCAATGAGCAAGCAGGGTAAGGCCATTGGTCATTGGTTGACGCGTAGGTGAGCGTAGTCACGTAGACACCGACGCCGTTATACAGTGCCTACTGTAGTGCGTTACTGCTTGCCTATTAGTCAGTTCGTCAAAAACTAACCACGTCAGTTCAGTTCAGTTCAGTTACGTCGCTCTAGACGCGTCTTAAACACGGTCGTAAAAGCAAAACCACACCAGCCGATAATGCAACGAAGCGTAATATACAGTTATCGCAAACATGAACAACATCGCACAACGTTCTCTGTGACAGTGGGGCACTGTAGTGTTGCGACGCGGTGCTATCTACAGTATGTACGACGTGGTTTGGTTGAAAGTAGGATCGAGCCCCCCTCCAACATAACCCCTTAGGACAGAACTCCCCCCTATACCGACGGGGTATAGGAGGAAAAAATTGTTGGAGACAAGATCTGTAAATTATGACAAAAATTGTTGCTTTAGTTTATCTGAGACACGTATTACCGGTATGGGGAAGGGAGTTCTATCCTAAAGGAATTGTATCCAGGGGCGTTATGTCCGGACACTTGTTTAGTTCAAGCTATCTGAGGCGCGGTTCGCTTGTTATGAGATGTCAGGCCGACGTGTGGAGCGTATGTGTCACAGGGCGTTTAACATCGATTCTGCAGCTCGATCGAGTGAACGCTTGTTTGTTTCCGGGCAGACGCCTGCTTCGGTTGGTTGGCGCACATTCATTGCGATCACTGCTTTGTATCAATAATACCCCGTTTACACGATCAAGTAAACATCAGGCAACCATCAAGTAAATGTATTGAAAATACACGTGCACGACGTGTGCTACAATTGCTAGATCTTTGCTTGATGTTTGCTTGATCGTATAAACGGGGTAAAGGCAAATAAACCGTAACTTATGGAAGGAATGTACCGTTGGTCATAGCTACAATAATCGAAATTCAGTATGTTGTTTTAAGCAAAAGGACAAATGTGGTCACCAACGCTGCAAACGTTTAAAAATCCGTATACAATAATGGACACTAAAACAGTACGTGTCATCGTCATAATAATCGTTATCATTTATTTTACAACTTACAACTCTAAGTATATAGTCAACATAGCACGCAGAGAGCACTAATATATAATGGTAGCAAAACGACAAAGCAGCGAAATGTTACACTAAAATACAATACATGCTATGAAATAATACTTGAGAAAAAAACTAGCATTAAAATCATAACTCAAAATTAAAACTCAAACAAATTACGTTAATTGAGAGAACGAGCTTAGGCCTAAACAGATGCGCCTTAAATTGTAAACAATGCCAGTAAATTGACAACATGATTGTGGTGTGTTGAGAGTTCTACACTGTGTCGGGATACTTTTTTGAGACACAGCGTAGTATCATGGCCAAAAATTATGGCATAGGCCCAATCTTTGTCTTACGATGTATAAAAGCAACAAAAACCCCACAAGAACAGAAAACTAATTTGCACAGTAGGTCTAAGTCGTGAAAATTCGTTACTGGTTTCTCATCCTGGGTTGTTTCCATTTTTTGTGCGCTTATTCGGTAGGTTTGTGTTCAGTAGGAAAAATCATTTGCGAGCGCCAGTTTAAGTTTACTATTTTACAAAATCGCCACGCTAATCTCACGAATCCAAGAGAGTTCACGGACAGAAGTTGTGGAATGAAAACGTCGTTATAGCAGACGCAATGATGATTGATGATGCTAATATAATTATAGCCCGTCATAACGCGTTTAACCGGCACGCCTAGAATCATGTAATCGATACTGATTTAATGACGAAATAGTTCGAGTCGTCAGTCGGACCGTGGCGAGATGCGGGTAATTTTCCGCATGTCGCGATACGCGATGGAGAGCGATCGCTTACACAACGAACTGGTACAGCTGCATCTGGGAATAAACGAGTGATAGAAGTCGAGATTCTCCGTCCTTCAATCGATAGTCAAATGCGCAACCAGAACTTATGAGCTTTTCAATTGTTCCTTCTGTGGTGGTCTGGCTCAGTTGGTAGCGTAGTTGATTGAATCAACGAAGTTAATCAACACCAGGCCCGGTTAGTACTTGGATGGGTGACCATCCCGGTATGTAACCAACCACCCAGGTCAACTCAGCCTGGCCATCCCTCCGTCGGTAGGCGCAATGAGTACCAGCGAAAGCTGGGACGTAAACAGGCACACCGCGCGATGCACTAGCCCCGTATCCGTGGTCTCGTGGTGTAAAACTAGTGTCTGGCTGAGGGCATTAGGAAACGGAGATCAGCGCCGCCCAATGTCCTGGGAAGAACTTACGTTACTTTTACGTTTTCTGTGTTAGGTTACGCTAACTATAGAATTTTTGTGGCTTATCGGATGTTTGCATTTTATTGTTTTTTTTGCATTTACGTTTGATCGCTGGAATAATTTTTACTGGCAAGTTCACAGCACATCGAAGGCAACACATCCGTACGATTGTTCGTTTCATTTTTTATGTGGCACCATGCATAGAGGTTTATTAAATATTTTTTATGAAATGTGCATACGTTAAATCTAAAGTTGGTTCAACGTCTCACGCTTACAATCTTTCACATTTGATACTGCAGACCACATATGCATATACGGACACGATTTTTAGACCGCCCGGAAACGATAGTTTTCGGAGAGGACTTATGTTCTACTGCAGTTTATTTTTTTCGCCACGGAATCTCCGAGCATTTAGGTCCAAACATTTGGGAGCTCTCCCCCCCGGAAAAATAGGGGCCAAAACATACAAAATTTTGCGCTATTCAGGACGACTCCAAACTTCGGTGGCGAACATCTCCGGGATGGATAAAGATATTCAAAGTCAGACAAGTAAGTGATTTACCACGATTCCTCCCGCATTCGGCAAAACAAATCCGACTTTGGCCCATTAAATACCAATATCTCGATCTTTAATCAAACCTACCCAGGACGACTTTTTCGAAGGACCATATATTGGCCCTTCTTCAAATTTTTACCAGCGTTGGAGAATGACCATGTTTTGCTAACGCACATTCTACTGGGGACGCGGTCTTCTTACAATAATTGTTTTCAGAGGAAATCAAAAATTGGCTTAAAATTCACCGAATGCGCGCTTATAACTTCGGCGGTAAGGTAAATTATAACTTTACGAAAATTTGCCAGGTGTGAATAATAACGCGGGTACAACTTATGAGAGGCACGCCCTCTTAAAACTTGAAAGGGCAAAAACATCCAAAATTCTGTGCTATTTAGAACAACTTTTGATTTTGACCGAAAATATTTCCAAAATCTATAGAAATATCGGCAAGCGAAAAACGGCATTATCATCGATGATTTTTCTCGCGTTAAACAATTTTTTTTTAAATTGTGGTCCAATAACAAAAAATAGGCGCGGAGGTTGACGCGCCCTAAGTCGACAATACGCGTTCTGCGTATGTTGAGGCATAAGTTCGGGCCACGTGACTTTGCTAATAGGAGAGTTTCAACAACCCCCTAATTTTCCCCCAATTGAACTTACGGCGTTGGGCGGACTTAGGTTAGACTTTGCCCCAAATTTCTAGTTTTTTTTGCTTATTGAAATGTGTTTTCGGTTTTTATCTATTTCTGCGTTAAAACGAGTTTCGATGATTTTTCGGATTTCGAATCTAAACTTCGACCATCCCCAATGTCTGGCATGTACGTCGGCGTCACGACGACGTCCCCAGTTAAATAATGCAGTGTTTACACGATCGAGCAAACATCAAGCAACTAGCTCGACGTTCTATGGTAATTAGCATGCTAATTAGGAGGGCGGGTGGATTGTAATTGGAAGGCCTATATAACACGTGATCAGCTGTGGGCTAAGAGCCTAAGCCTAGGCCTACATTTGAGTCAGGGGGCGGGGTTCCAATAGGCCTGCTTGAGCCAGCTCGATGTTTGCTCGATCGTGTAAACACCCTATAACGCAGCTGTCGTTTACTGGCATTTGGGACCATTCTGACATTAATCGAACCGTTGACCTGTAACAGCCTTGAGTTGTCGCAGTTACATGTATGTGACGGAGAAACGAAAATTAGCTGCCACTGTGTCTTCCGTTCTGGCAGAATTCGTTTCGTCGTCCGGGCACAAAGGTTTCCAGTTAATCAATTCGTGCCTACAGTTCCAAAAATGGGACATATGCTTTGACGGTAAATCATAAATAATCCTAGCACTAGTGGGTTATATCAACTTATTAAGTCAGTCCATATAGCAATTTTCGCCTTAGCAGAAAGTTGAGTTTTTTGCAGTTGGGGTTAAGAGGTCAGAGATTTTGGATTGGGTGTTCTGTCGTTACTTGCCGCTGGCAGAAGTAACAGTGTGCCCTTTGTTAGCTCCAAAGTTTAAAAAAACGAAGTTATCAAACATCGAAAGCCTCCCACAATGATGCACATATCTCCTACCTGCGTTTTTACTGCTGGCTGATCACGCGGCTGGGTTGTGCTTTGCCCGCTACACACTGAACGCGTACGCATAACTCGACGAACGGCCGCATACGTGTCAGCACAAGGTGTGCCGACGTCTATTCTTGTTGCCATCTGAAATGTCGTGTGATAAGAGTCGACGAATACGTCGCCGGGTGTAAGTTGACATAGTCCCAGGGTTAGTCGAAAGTACCCGGGACTACGGGAACTTCCACCCTGCTTCCAGATCTCACTCTGGGTAGGCTCTGACTCGACTCAGTGCTGTGTACAATGGGTACAGTGTGGACAATATGCTTTCTTCGATCTTCATATACATTGATTCCTAATACTATACTCACTCATTAAATGTGTGTCTCAAACTATAAAAACACATAATGTTTTCCAGCTTAAATGTACAACATTACATGGAAGCTGTTAATGATGTTAAGTATGTTTATGAAGTTATGAATATAAGCCTAGCTGCACAAGCTGGAACTACCGTTCCGCCGCAGACGAACACCGTAATGTAACAAAAAGTAAAACTTATAGTAAAAAATAAAAGAATATTCCGATCTTGAAAAGTTACAGATAGCGTGACTTTAATCGCCAAATTAAACGCTTCCATGCGATTTTTTGCTTTGCGAAATCAAAATTTTTAATGAATCATATCAAAAGCTTTTGCACAAATTTAGGCAGCCGCCGCTTGCAGTGTGAACATGATAAAGCAATGAGTATCTTCATATAGCTATCATACTTCACGGGATAGTTGTATAATGCTAATTCAGCGAAGTCATGTAACTTTTTAATGTTGTGTACTATAGAGTATTTACAATATAGATTCTTATGCTGATTTTTGCCAAGCCATCTGCACTTTATAGGGCTAACGACAGTAGAATTTAACAGTGAACTAATTGGTTATTTAACCGTCCGCTAGTTGTTTGTGCAATAATCTAAGGTTTGGTAAAGTTTTTTCCTAATTTTCTGCCATATTTTAGTGGAAAAAGATGCATATCTAGCGAATACCTACCGGTAACGTTCAGCAGCTGTCTCTGTTGTTCGTCGACGCGATAACATAACATCAACATGATCAGACCGGGTGCAGTTCGGTTCTGATGATTTTCGTGGGACGGGTCCCCATATAAAGCCCTGTGATGACAACGCCTCGAGGCATGGAACGGGTGGCCGTCAGACAACCATCTGTGATGTCATGATGATGATGATGATGATGGACACATTGTACTGTCCTCCCTGCGATCGTGGGACGATTTGTGCAATTTCTTTTATGGTTGTATTAGTACAATTCGTACATTAGGAGGGGAGACAAAACAGCAAATGTTACGAATGCTGTTTTACTAGTTAGTTCAACAGAAAACAACTCTGAGAAGGTCTGCAGATATAACGTCAGAACTCAATGGCGACGTAGGCCCAATTATATTTTCTGCTTTTGCCTATTTCCCTCAAGCTTGTGTTAAGTCGGAGCAAACTCTACATGCAGTTCACGAATCGGCCTAATGCAACATCAAAGGAGGTGCACGAAATGTTTCAATACCGTCCCCACTGCTGCAACCTGGAGTGGACGCTGCAACCTGCGTCACACCTTGAGGCACCTGTGAGTGATTGGGTGTCGCCTTACCTGGCACACCTGGATGTGATAGAATAGCTGAGCGGCGCCACCTGGTGGCTTGAATGATGTGGACTTTATGGTCCAACAGTTAGCCATATTGCGACAACCATCCACTATCAGCTATACGCGTGGATTGGTAAAATAAGTTCAGCGTTACTTTTCATAAATATTGTTACTATAGGCCTCCGTTTTTAAGCCTACGTGACGCTCGAAATATTACCGTTTCATGGAGAGAGCGTTTGTTAGACTGGTTTAATTAGTTCTCGTTTATTTTTCATTTCATGTGCAGTTTAGTAAGGCTTTTCAGCAGGCTTTCGTTTGTAAACCACTAGCTGGTCACTTTGCGTATGCGTCACGGTGTAGGCCTACATAAAGACCGACAGACCACCAGAGACGGACGAGCAATTAGCTTCGGTGGCCGTGGCTAAATCTGCCTAAATCTGGAATCGAAATCGGGCGCAACTTTCTTTCCCCCTAGTTTTGGGCTCAGGTTCCCCCATTTTTACTCAAGTTTTCCTTCTATTTTGTTCTTTTCTCCTTTAGGGAAAAAGTTTTGTTAATGGTGCAGATTGAAAAATAGGGGAAAGTAAAAAAATAAGGGGAAAGTTTTATTAGGGGGGAAATGAAAAAATAGGGAAAAGTAAAAAATAGGAAAAAAGTTTTGTTAAGTGTGTAGTTTGCCCAGTGAAAAATAGGGCTAAGTTTTGATAAGGTTGTAGATCTACAACCTTATCAAAACCTTATCAAAACTTTCCCCTATTTTTCACTGAATAAACTGCAAGCTGCGTCCACCAGTTATATGGATAGAAGCCACTGTCGGTGGCAACACCACGCTTTGCAATCTGGCTTAAGTGCATCGCGCCGTAACAAACCGTGCAGGTTTATAGAATTAATGCTCCTAATCTTGAGCTAACTTTTTCAATAGCATCGTGCTGTAGTAAGCCTATTATGCACTTTACGTCGTATGCTTTCGGCTTTAGATTTTGTATTTCCAAACGAAAATTTCCCGACAACAAGAAGATTTTGACAGTTTTCCGTCAGCTGTAAATTTTGGTCGGGGGGGGGGGGCAATTGCCCCTCTGCTTTTCCCGTCGACGATACCACTGAAAATTGTTCACTCTAACTTTCTAACTTTGCAGAATATTACTGATGATATATCACACGAGGTAAAAGTTGCAGCAGCAAGTCTTGATGTCGTGATTGGGCAGTCATTATTTAATCATTGACATGGTCATGGCGATGCACATCGTGGTTATTACTGTAGGCCAAGGCCTGTCGAGAACCAGCTGCTCCCTCGATTTACTGTTGATAGGCCATAGCAGTGCAGCTGACACTAGACACACCTTGCTGTAGGCCTACCGTACGTGACGTCACTTGCAGCAGTTGGGCGCACAGTTTCTCCGGCAGCAACGTGTTGCATCCCTTCGGATACAGCAACAGCAGGAGCGTCAGTTTGTCTCCGTTCGTCTTCTGTACGGTCAGGTAGTTGAAAGTTGTGACTTCAATCACAATGTCATTTTTCAACTAGGTCTGACCGTACGTCAGTCACCAATGACGTTGAACACGGAAGCAGAAAAACCTAAAAAACCTGAAACCTAAAATATTTTTTTACAATACCTAGGTATTTTTCCAGCCCTGGTTAAGCCTATGAAACGCCCGAGGTGGCTCTTGATGGCTAGAAGAGCTGGTTTTTGACGCGCTACAGCTACGCTGTAGGCTCAATTGCGTATTGTCGCCTCTGTCGTCCGTCCGTCCGTCCGTGTGACACGAATGTATTATGGCTAAGCATTAGGTCGTAAAAACTTTTGGCACGAATAATGTGGCATAGGCCTACGCCCTTTCAGATGAGATAAAAGTCATCGACCTTGGATGACTTTGAAGGTTGATACACGCTATTGTGGCTGAACGGTGCAAGATAGGAGATTGCTATTGATCACTAATAAGTAATCGCATACGCCCTTTCAGATGAAACGAAAGTCATGCATCGATCCTGGATGATTTTGAAGGTCAATACTGCAACGGAAACTGTTTAGTTTGTAGCGCATCTTCTCTAGCGACAGCTGGGCTTTCCTGTTCTGGTTTAATGTCCAATGAACACCGTACACAAAATTACGACCCGTTAAAACAGTCAACATTCTGTCCGTCGCATAATTATATTGTTTTCTATAAATTATACCAACAGAAAGCCCAGCTGTCGCTAGGGTGAGCCGATCGTACCATATACATCCGAAAAAACCAAAGTGACTACGGTGACATACACGCAATGGTGACACTACTATATCGAACGTTACAATTGACTGATGATACGCTACGGTAATTCAACGCACATGCTGCAGACATCAACTTTTTATTCAAAATTGCACTGCAGATAGAGACGTATGATGCACGCCTATAAATACTTATCATCGCCTTATCCAGGACCAATATGGTGCCTACGCCGACTCTCTACGACCTACCGTTTACTCACAATAGTGCGTAATGACCCTTCAAGGTCATCCAAGGTGGATGACTTTTTTTCATCAGAAAGGAAATTGCGACTTTCAATTATTAGTGTTCAATAACAACCTTGGCCTTATCTATGACATCATGACACAAAATGTATTGCCCAAAATGTAATTTGTAGTTTTTTTTCCAAATCACCAAGTTTGTACAAAATTTTGTACAAGTTTCTAGTTTTCGACCAAATTTCGCCAATTTATTACAAAGGCATCATAAGCATGCAAGACTCCAAGTCTCATAGATAGGAAATTAAGAACAAGTCTCATGCAAAAGGCATAAGTTTTACTTACTACGAACCTTCATTGATTAATTAGTGATGGTGATAAACTTCTATGCTGTTAAATAGTCATTGCAGTATTTATTTGCTGTGTAACTGTGGTATAATGGTGAGTTTAACTGCTTTTTTGTTAGTAATTACGAATTATTTATCTATGTAGTTGATTGCTGTTGTTGAGTAGTTAATAACAGTTTATAATGTGACACGTAATTTCATATTGTTGCGGTTTTGAGAGTTTTTTTGCTGAGTGAACTTTAGGCCTACTGTTCCCTGACGTGATGGTGGAATTTACAACAGAAGATTTTTACTTTGATGTTTCAACAGAGTTTCTACTGTGAGATCAACCAAGAAGTTAATCGACGCGTTTCGGTCATATCAGATACAAGAAGAAGAAGGGATTTATTTTTGTTTATTATGGTAATGTTGTGTGTTAATCTTGAGTTCTGATTACTGTCGGAGAGTAAGCGCTTGATTTGATTTTTTTTTGTTTTGTGTGGTTTAGGGTCAACAGCAGTCAGGTGGAGGTGGACAAGGCGACAAGAAAGATGACAAGGTACTATGACAGCATCATCATATATGCTCTAGTTCTGTAATTAATATCTTATTTTGCACCAACACTTGCATGCATAGATTACTTTTGTACCTTTGAATCAATGCTTTCAATGATTTGATGGGTAAAAAGTGGATTGGCGTGTGTTCGGATTTGCGGATGTTATGTCAGAGTTAGGGCTAGGGTTAGGAATAGGGTTAAGATTAGTGTTAGGGTTAGGTATAGGGCCAGGGGATGGTTAAAGTAATAAATTGTGGCTTAATTACAGTGTTAGCTGAGACATTTGCAGATCCGAACATCTGCAATCCATTTTTTTCGCGTAGCCTGTTCACCAGCCGTGTAAACTGTAACGTCACTTTTTGTTTTGTGCATGGTTCCTATGGTCAGGGGATGTTAAGGTACCAAGGTGCAGAAGTAAAAAAAGATGCAGACTGCATACAACAGTTCAAATTTTTTTTGCTCGCTTTGCTTGTACTTCTATTTTAAATTTGTTTTGTTGCCCTTGTTTATGGTGTGACTGCAAGTGATTGAAAACTGACACAATTGGTATTTCGCGTGAACAGATTAGTCAGGGAAAATGATTCGTTTTGTCCTGCAAAGTCGGGGAAAATGAATTCTGCCATGTAGTAGGAACCATCGATGTGTCACTTGTGTATAGAGCAGATATATTGATTCTTGCAAGTAATGAAAGTTTTATCAGTTTACTTTTGTAGTAGTCAAACCATGTTTATGCAGTTGCACTGATTGCTCTGATCGGTTATTTGCTTAACATTCCTAATTTATTGCATTGCATTACAAAGTGCTATAAGTTACATGCATTTTTGTGTCACATTTGGCACGATTTCAATTTGTGCAATCTAGAATTCTGCATTTATTACTTAATTTAAGTGTGAATGTATTGATAATCATTGACAGTGATGATCTTGCTGATTAGTTACTGTTGCATTTCATGTTGGTTTAGGATAAAAAGAAGAAGTATGAACCGCCGGTCCCTACCAGGGTTGGAAAGAAAAAGAAGAAAATGAAGGGCCCCGAAGCTGCAAATAAGCTTCCACTTGGTAAAAAAAATTTGTAACTGTTAGTTGCATGATTAATCATTATTTTTGGCAGCTCTGCTTCTTTTGCATTTTGTTAACATGATAGAATATATTTGGAAACACTCATTGCGATACACATTTTTTGTTACTCTGCAATTGTGAACGAGATATAAATAATAAAAAACAAGCATTTTGGTAAATAAGCAAAAAACACTTCGTACCAACATTGCTGTGAATAATCTATATGATGTTAAACTCTGTGGGTCTAATGCAGTCTAGTGTCAGACAGGTCATTCACTTCATTGTTGGTTTGAAGTGTTTTTTTATTTACCTAAATGTTCGATGTTAGGGGCCTATCGTTAGTTTTTTTGTGACATTTATATTTCACAAGGTAGTGTAGAGACGTATTTACAGTGTGGTGCGATGTACAGTAATCGCATTACTGCAAATTGTCTGCAGAGTGTGCCAGTGGAAGAATTTTGAAAAGCGGTCAAAAATTGGCGAAGCTATGGGCAAAAGTAAAGTGCCACATTTTTATGGACCACCCTGTAGTTATCTGGCAATTAATCCAGGGTTTCACAAACCCAGAGTTAAGCCAGTAATTACTGCTAAGTAATCTTGTATAGCGTGCAATGTCAGCTGGAAAACTCGCTGATGTAGTTCAAAAAGTACAAAAAAACTTTTCATTGGCTCTGCCTCGTACCACGTAGGTTCTGTTTGTTGGGCTTATGAGCAACTGGCAGTAACACAGCCATAAAAACATTGCATACCATAAAACTTTTAATACAAGTCTGGTTTCATATGGAAGCTGGGTCCCTGACATAAGCTGGGTCTAGCTCCATCATTAGCTCAAATTTCTTGTTATACATGTTCGGCTAAACAGCACCACAAACTTCGGGATATTTTTATTTGTATATGAATTCACTTTCTTAGAATATGAATATTGCACTGTCATAATATGTACTTTTTACAAACTTGCAATCATGCTTAGATGCAACAGAAAGTAACATTCAAGTAGTAGTAGTTGCTGTTGTAAGTGTACTAGTAGTTGTATTAGTAATATGGTAATAGGCTAGTAGTTGTATGTGCAGTAGTAGTCACTCTAAATTGTATTGTAATAAATAGTATTGCACACACTATCTACAGAAAAAGGGTATTACCATGGTGTGGCAGGTCGGCATTGTTTTAATAGAAGCCAAGTCACCAATACAAGCCCAGGGTCTAAGTCAGATGTACTAATAGAAGCCAAAGGCTTCTATTAGAAGTTTTACAGTATGTGTAGTTCTGTATAGTGTGGTTTGTTTTTTGATGGTGATAATTAGTGATTGCAATCCTGGGATTGACTTCTCAAGCTCGGGATTCGGGATTGAGAAATTCCTAATCCTGGGATACCATTTCGGGATAAAGCTTTTAGATTGGTCATCATTTTGCTATCCCCAATTGACTTATTTCATGCATAATATATTGTGTAGGCCCCTACGGAAGGACTACATCCGAACTGTATGGAGTGACAATGACTGTCAAAATACAGATTACAGTACACAGCACAAAGTAGTACTCTGGCACTCGTAAAATATTTTATTCATCAGACGGCTAAAATTCATATTGACGTGTGAAAAAGTACAATTTTAACAAATTTTTGTAATCCTAAAATTCCAGGATTGGGATGCCGCTAATCCCAGGATTCAGGATTGGCGAAAATGGCCGGGATCCCAGAATTTAGGATCCCTGGATTGCAATCCCTTGGGATAATGTGATGTGTGTCATCTATGTGTCTGGTATGTAGTAACGCCTCACACGAGATGTCGGCTGAAGCTGCTGAAGCTGGAGCGCATAAAAGATTACCTGCTCATGGAGGAGGAACTGATCAAGAACCAGGAACGACTCAAGCCGCAGGAAGAGAAACAAGAGGTCAGTAACTCGTGCCACGTTTTTGGCTTTATGTGTGTTCTTTACTTTTTCTATATCAGGGTGGTGCATAAAAACTGAAGCAAAAGTGCTTGTTATAGATTGAGCAGTCAGGACAGTCTCCGGTAGTAAGCGAGAAGCACATGGTTGAATGTGCACATTTTAATCCAAGTCAAGCAGGCCGATACTTAATTTGCCTACCATGGATGGATGCAGGGCTAAGTTGACCTTGGTGTTGGTTATATACCGAGACGATTTAGCTGTCCACAGACAGTCACCCATCCATTGTGTTTTATGTTTTTGTAAAGGTTAAACTTTCTGTTCCGTTATAATTATTATGTGTACATGCATTGCCTGGAAAGGCCGTCCCCGAAATTAGCTATACTATGTCGGGCAGGATGTTAAACTCTACTCACTCACTCATCGTGTTTGCTTGTCACGTCAGGAGGAGAGGTCGAAGGTGGATGACCTGCGTGGGACGCCGATGTCTGTGGGAACGTTAGAAGAGATAATTGATGACAACCACGCGATTGTCTCGACGTCCGTCGGCAGCGAGCACTACGTTAGCATTCTGTCGTTTGTTGACAAGGATCAGCTGGAGCCCGGCTGCTCGGTTCTGCTGAATCACAAGGTCTGCTTCTGCTGAGTTCGGTCGTAAAATGCACGACACCAATGTCTTGTACATATAGTAACTTCACCAGATGCTCTCTGATTTCTGGAATTTTTGGTCAGAATTGGCAGAAAATTTGCACAGCAAAATTGTGAATTATTGTACGTGTCACCGCAACATGTTTAATATCTGACAAAGTTATGGGCACAGGTTTGATGTCTTGATTTCTTTGATCGGTGTAGTAGAGACATTAGCATTTCTGCCTGGTGTGGGTCCAGGAGCTGAAGCTGTTGAATTGATGTTAAACTTTCTGTACCATTATTATGTGTTTATGGGGTCCACTTTAGACATAAATTCTGATGATTTGCGAATGAGTTGTAATACAAACTTATAATTCTGCTCAGTAATTTATATTGAGATTTATTTTGTGCTTAATTAAGTCGTTACAGCATTTGCTTGGAAAATAACTCAGCGTTGTGCAACAATTTGGAACATCTATGTTTCACACGTTCATGCATTGACATAAATTAGGTGAGGCCGAAAATGAGTGCACCTTGCATTGTCTTGGCCATTTTCATGCCAAAAATTATCAAATTTAGTGAAAATTTGACAAAGTTATGTCAAAAACAATTTCAGCTGTTTTTTTCCGAAACATGGTGCAGTAAGATGAATTAGCGAGGAATTTGTAGAAAATATCGCAGAATTATCAAAATATCGCAATGCAATATTCGATATTTTTCTCAACGATATGATACGATATATTGATATCGAAAACGATATATCGATATTTTCGATATAGAAAATCATCGCTAGTTGCTGTGTCGGTTGCGCCAGGTGCACGCTGTGGTCGGAGTGCTGTCCGATGACACTGACCCGATGGTGACTGTCATGAAACTGGAAAAGGCTCCGCAGGAAACTTACGCTGACATTGGCGGACTTGATCAGCAGATTCAGGAGATCAAGGTCTGTCAGCGGTTGGTTTTGGATGTTTTGTGGTTAAATCCTTGTTTTTTCAAATACTTCATTTCATATAATTATTGCTATTGCTGGTAATGTTTGCTGC
>Ga0209671_1001271_pt1 | contig 20595 bp, 10 predicted proteins | sample WorMetHERISLAND2_2_FD_187401 | JGI IMG/M metagenome (GOLD analysis project Ga0209671, IMG submission 187401) | Marine gutless worms symbiont microbial communities from Max Planck institute for Marine Microbiology, Germany - Olavius geniculatus... | ecosystem: Host-associated > Annelida >... | reverse complement strand
GATTACAAGGTTTGACTGTCTTGCAGCAGTGTGTCTACCAGATAAAGTTTAGGAATGTTTGTAAAGTCAGAAGTGACTGGTAGAGCCTGTATTGGTCAGGAGCAGAACATTGTCAATACTGCTGTCAAGTGAATAGAGAAAGCGTCTCCTTATTTATGTTCGTATATTGGGCCAACACTTTATGCAGTTTTACTGTAGGCAGTTGAAAAATGGACAACTGAATAAAATGTCAACCACAGTGTCAGAAATGTGAACAAAATATGTTTTTACGTGTTATGTTAATAAAGCAATCATATCGCATTAGATAAAAAGGTGATATTTCGCTTGATCTGCTTTCCCTAGGTAGTGCAAAAGCATACACTGGGTAAGGTGGGAAACTGAACGGTCATTTGATGGCAAGTTGTGTCGGGAATATATGTCCCAAAAATTATTAAAATCTGGTAATTGGTTTAAAGACACAGTGTAGTTGAAAGAAACCCAGCTGTCGCTAGGATAGCCAACCATACTGATTGTCACTGGTAATGTACTGACCCTCCAAGGTCATCCAAGGTCGATTATGTTTATATCATCTGAAACAGTGTATGCCACTTCCTAATAAAAATAGTTCCTATTAGTGATTGTACTGAGTATAAAATCACCTGAGTGTCCGTGCGTGCGTCCGTGCGTCCAACTTTTCTTGAGCTATCTTTCTTCCACCTTCCCCTTCCCTCTCTTTACCCTTTCTCTTTTCATTTCGCTTCTCTTTTTCCTTCCCCATTTTTCCCTTCCCATTTTTTTCCTTTTCCTCTCTCCCATTCTTATCCCTTTTCTTTCCCTTTTTCCTTCCCCTTCCTCTTTTTCCCCTTCCGGTTTTCTTTCCCATTTCCTTTTCCTTTCCCCTTTCCTTTCCGCTTTCCCTTTTCTTTACCGTCTTTTCCCCCTTCCCTTTCCCTTTTTTCTCCTTCTCTTATCCCTTTCCTTTTCCTTCTCCTTCCCTTTTTTCTTTTACTTTTCTTTTTCCTTTCCCCCTCTTTTTTCGTTTCTTTTTTTTCTTTTCCTTTCTTTTTCCCTTTCCCTTCCCTTTACCTTTATCTTCTCTTCTCCATCCCTCTTTTTTTTCTTTTGTTTTTTCCGTGTCCACGTTCGTGCTCCAACATTTGAGGCGCCATATCTCCATAACGGTGCAAGATTGATGCATGGTCACTATGGACCACCCATAGGAAGTCGACCACTGCGAGTCGAATAGTCACGTGACCGATGACGTCACGTGATTCCAAAAGGTCAAGGTCGTGACTTCATTATTTTTGAGGCGCCATATCTCCGTAACGGTGCCAGAGCGGCACTAGATGGACGAATGGTCACAATGGACCACCCATAGGAAGTCGCCCACCGCGAGTCAAATGATCACGTGACTGACAATATTTATTGTTTAGTTATAACAATAGCGAAGGATGACAGTAACATTGCTGCTGTGCAATTTAAAATTACCTTTTGATTTTTTTTCTACTAGTTTAAACCGCTGACTTATTTATACGGACATATATTGTAAACTATCGAAGTGCATTGGGCAGACTTCGTGTTCGTATGAACATTATCTTGTTATAATAGTAATTATGGCTCTATCTTTCACCGTTTCCGAAATATGGTCAGTTTTTCTTTGAAAAACGCATATTTTTTACCTCAACATTCAACCCCATATTTGAAAATGTTTTCCTTGCACTAGATCGCTGAATTTTTGCATGGCTAAGTTTAAGACACAGCTAATTATTCATGTAAAAAAATTTTTCCTAAAACCTAACGCTTAGCCACAATACATCTGTTACAGACAGACGACAGACGACAACCGTAACATAAGCTTAACCGTTACTTAAATATGGTTGGCTAAAAAGCTTGGTTAAACTAATGACTTTTGAGTCGACGTTTAACAATCTCCTAATCTCAGCTGGATGTGACGGTTTGACTGCTGCTGCATAACTCGATAAAGGCCATAGGATGTATAATTTTTCCCTTAAAGAACGAGGGTATATTTTCACATGTATTGTTCGTTTTTCTGTCGAAAAGGTTACTCAAAAATAGTAAATCAATTCCGTATTTCGATGAAATTTTAGAGGGCTATGAAAATTCTTTTGTCCCGGTCGTCAAGTAGTGCGAAACAGCAAATGTCTTCTGAGCGAAGTATTGCTGTTTTTTCTAGGCCTACGTTGTAACAAATGCATATCGGCAGCCAACGCATATGGGATGATTTGTGAGATACATACGGTAATAATGCACGCCGGCGGCGGCTGAATGACTATAGATAAGCGAAGCTAAATAGAACTCATAGACGCGTGTAAGTATGCAAACAAGCACCAGCAGTGGGTCGTTTGCGTCATTGTCATTGCAGCGTAGCAAGCTATAGCATAGCTTACCTGTAGGCCTATAAGCTGTCGTTGGCTCAGCCAACAGGTATTTTGATGAGCACGTGTAGCTTATGTGTAGGCACTCTAACTACTCGTATATGCAAGAGTTGGGCGCACTGTTCCCCACCCGAACTCGTAGTGGGGTCTTCAGAATGCTAAATGAAGAGCACTTTTACGTCGTATACAGTCGGATTCTATATAGTCGTCGTTCGGTTGCATCACAGCAATACGTACTAAGTATGTAAAAAATCCTTTTTTCGTGATTTTTCTGTATTCTTGTATTGCTGCGAAACAGTTCATCTAGGAGTCTACAATGAACAACGGGGTTTTTGATTAGTCTTTAAACACGATTAGGCCTATTTATCAAAACGACAGAAAAATACACAACAGATAGAAAGAGAATTTGCAGAGAAACAAAACGCTAAATACGTGAAAATAGCGTTTAAGCCAAGAGTTTACATAAAGTGGTTCAAAATTCTGCTGCGGCACGGGTGACGTCCATTCTGTTGTTGATGCAGGTTGATTGACGCACACGTTCACATCGCTGCTGCTATTGCGCACAGTCTATATCGTTTCCAATCTTTATTTCCGTCCCCAGAATTTACACGGCGACTGTGCGACGCGGTCAGGCTTTTGTGAAGTTGCATCGTGTTGACGATGTGTAGAGGCCTATAGAATAGACCACGTCTGGATGTCTGTCTGGGCTACTGTCGCCGGGCGTTTGATGCTTGATTGGCTGTGTATACTGTGCGTGCTGTGGTGAAATTAAAAACATCGATCTGACGTATATATAGCGATGGACGGACGGGTGAACTGGTGGGCGGACGCGTTGGCAATTGTTGGCACGTCAACGACTGAGACAGCCATACATTACCTGTACTCTTTCTCTTTCTCCCCTATGCCATACCTGGCTGCTGCTACCGTACTGTACGTCCAACTGTGGTGGCGGTGGCGTCCTGTTTATATGCAGCAAACAGTCAGTTAGTCTGGCGTCTAGTGTGCGACAATATATTCGATAGGCCTACGACGTTTCGCTAATTTCTGTAATCGTAAGAATCGTAGGTCTTAAACGGCGTTCGGCGTTTCGGACGGTCTGTATAACGACGGACGAGCAGACGCTAAGAATCGATTGAACTTCGTCGCCGATCGCGCAGGAAACGCACGACCGCACCGTGCTTATTGTCGATTTCACGCCTTTTCGCAAGCGTTCTAAGTCACTTTCGTTTTCAGGTTTATATTAGACTCTGTGCTGTTTTGAATACCGCGGTTACGGCGTGCGTTGCTGATTGTTTAACCGCATAATAAGTAGAACGATAATAAAACTAGACTGTCAGGCCTTGCTCAGGGCTAAACACTGTCCGCGGGTAGCAGCAGTATCATGCAGACAAAGGCATGCAAAAAAACCAGCGACCTTGACATTTGATCCGTGACCTTGTAATAGGATTTTAGAGGCTGTTATGGTACATATTCGTGAAAAAAATTTCATTAGGTTATGTTTAATGGTTTGTGATTTATCTTGATGGCAGTCAAAAAAACTCAGTGACGACGCTGAAAACGATACTGCCGTCGCTTTCGCGGGCAGTAATAAATGAAGTGTAAATTGCTGAATCATAATCCTGTAATATCCACTATATTATTGGCTTATGGCATTCGATGTATGTATATTAATATGGTATTGCCGTTATACTGTATTATTTTGTGCAAACCGCATAAATATCCACTTACTAATGGACGTAGCACTAGTTTCTATACTAAACTGCTATGGCCGCTTTGAGCAGCGGCGTGAGAGCCACAGCGGGGCCCGGGAAAAACATTCTCGCGGGGCCTATCTGGGGAATTTTTTTTTAAATTTTCCTTTTTTAAAATGGCGCATACTTTATATTTTTGAGCGACGACGGGGCCCCAAACATTGCGGAGCCCGAGAAAAACTTCTTTCCTTCCCCTCTCTCGACGGCCCTGGCTTCAAGAATTTTGATTGATTGATGGATCGATTGGCTGTTAGTGTTGTGAGTGGCGGCATTTCTTCGTGTGCGGGCTGAAGAGCAGAAATGACGTCATACATGGGTCAGTGTTTTGCGACTGTGTGTGTTCGTTGTAGAGAGGTAACGAGCCTCTACACGTCGCATCGCTTGCCGGTCGATTGGCCGTCGTACAGTCACTAGTAGAGAACGGAGCCGACGTCAACAGCCAGGCACATGTATGATTGATCGTACAATGTTAGATGTCTTGAATACATTTCTTGCTCGTCCACTCGCTCAGACGTAAAAAAATTCTGCGCGTCTGCTTATGGTCCGTCCCTAAAACTTTTATTATATCCTTCAAAAATTGGTGTTTTTGTTTGCTTTCAAAGTTTTAGTGAAACACAACTGTTTGCATCTACACCGTGGTTTATAAAAATGGTACCACTATTATTTTCTGAATAGCTCTGTGAAACATCAGCCAATTGTAGTAATTTTTAACGTGCAACATCAAAAAGAAACTGAACGCAAATGACGTTAGTTTTGACCATCTCATCTTAATACTGTCGTTACACTACTTTGTGAAAAGCAGAAGTCATGCAGCTGTTGAGCGTGCAGCTGGCGAGTTGCGTCAATGTCCACCGCTTGCGTTGCTGGGGGAGGACATTTTGAGTGCATGCTGTAATAATGATGATGTGATGTGACACGTGTGACTTTTTGAAAGACAATAATTGCCAATTGTGTTTGTTGCTATTCAGTTAATCTTTTCTGAGCCGATGCATGCGCTACCTTGTATGAATTCATTGTTGTAAACGGCCAAACTACGACTTCTGCATTTCATAAGGTAGTGTAGCGACAGTATTAAGACGAGGTGGCCAAAACTAGACATTTGTGTCGTTTTTTCTTGATTTCACCTGCCAAGAATTATTAAAATCGACCAAGGTTTCACGGAGCAATTCAAACAAGAAATTTGAGCTAATGCTTACGAGACGCGCGAAAGCCTATAGCAGTTCCGATTTAGTAGTTTAGCTGAAAATTGGGGTGTTCACGCTAAGTTAATATACAAATACCAAATTCTCTATCTGGATCGCATAACGATAGTAGCTTGGCGCTTACTTTGTGAATGATATAGACTTGTGTCGCAGCCCGAAATTTCCAAAAATCCATAAAACCCCCTATTTTGGCCTTCAAGGTCATTCGAAGTCATTGAATTCGGCGCCAATCGAGAGCCAGTGTACGACTTCTTATTAGTGATTAATAGTTACCTTGGCCCTATCTCGCACCATTACCGAGATATAGCGACTTATTGGCCAAAAGTCGCAAATTTTGTCCACCTCCTCTCATTTAGCGCCCTCGTTCGGGGTAATCCCCTTCGAATTTATGGAAGAGCTTTACGGTTCCTGAAACTAGAGTCTTCCGTACAGCCGACGGTGAAGATTTGGTGATCCTAGCTTGCACCGTTTTTTGACTGATCCACCCGTGTGACAGACAGACAGACGGACAGAATTGCGATGGCTAAGAGGCGCTGAAAGCAGTAGCAGCTGCTTTCGCGCGTAAAAATAACAGTGGCACCTTGGTGTAGTCAGTTATGCTGCAGCATTTTTCTTGAGTCGACGTGGGTACTGTTCACTTATGCCGCTTTGTATTTTTTATGAACTGTTGTGCAACACTGTAATATTACTCGGAATGTCATGTAATATAAGTAGAACTATATATTTTTACGTTCAGACTTTTCTTGCCAGACTGTAACCGGAGGCACTGGAATTTTTTAAGCCTGAGCGGCGATGTAGACACGACCACACTGTCAACGCTGCGATCAAAAACGTAGACCGAATTCTTAAACATCTTAACAATTAATGTACAATAAATGCTTGTAAAATGGTTATTTTTTGAAAGTGTTGTGTTTTACGTTAATGTACGGCCTTATTTTCACGGAGGGCACGCAGTGATGCGTGCGTATATACTCGCACTTTCACACTGCAGAGGTCGCGCTATTGCTGGGTGTAAACGCGTTTTTGTATGCTGCCAACATGAACTAAACCGTCTGTTATCTGTTCGCACTGAGTAGTAGCCATCGTGACATGAAGTCAATAATTATCATTGCAGTATGTTTGCTACGAGTTGCAATGCTGTGAGCGAGGCTCTCAATAACGCAAAAATAAACAATCTCTTATTTAGCCCAAATTACAAACGTAGGCCTATTACCAAGCCCGGACAGCAATGCACGAAATGACGTCATTTTGTCAGCCCTCGTGGCGCTTTCTGGACCATGTTTGCGTGTCGGCACTCATATTTTTTTCATCTAACACGAACTGATAAGTGTTGACAGTAAGGTCATTAAATCGACTTTCGTGGGTGGTATTTTTTTGTTGATTGAATTCGTATTTGCACGCTATTAAGTTGCGAGTTTCGAGTGGTGCATGAATATCACGTGAATTAACTTGCGATGATTTTAACTTCAGGTCGAGACCGAGACAATGAGAGTGACAGACCAAGAACAAGACCACAATTTTCGGTCCCAGTATATCTGAGTCTAAGACCACGCCACTGTGTAGTGGTTTCTGAGTTGATTTCGTGTTTACCATTTACGGACAGAAATAAATGCTTTCCTAGAGCCAGGGCAGGGGTCCTATCAGCTTCGTATTTATGACGAATTGTACGTCGCGGCAACATCTAGCCTCGAATAGAAATTATTCAACGCTTTAGTTAATAAAGATTGTAATTTAATAAATTTATATCGCATATTGATAGTGATAAATATAATTACGTTTGTGTAGAATGGCTTTACGGCGCTGTACATGGCAACGCAAGAGAACCACGTCGATGTGGTGTCTTACCTACTAGCCAACGGCGCCAGTCAAGACATCACTACAGAGGTCTATACTTTGTTTTATCTGTGATCGATCTGGCTGTTGTGTGTATTAAGAAAGTAAAAGATAAAGGCCAACACTTGCTATGGCACTGCTAGCCGTTGCTCAGAAGTGCTTTACAATCTCGGAAGTGGCAGCTGATCGGCATGAGCTAATGATACCCTAACCACTGAGCCAACAAGCCACCTATTAGGCTGTGTTCAATTTTATTTCTCATTCAGTGACATTATGGTACAAAAAACGGGAAAAAACGAATAAACAAGCAAGCAATAAGTAACAAAATCAGTAGTCAACAAAACTGAGCCAGTTACGCCAGCCGTTAAGTTTACCTCTGTCTGAGCCATCATAGACTGCGGTATGTATGGAGTTGCCATTGTATTTTAATGAGGCTTCAGTCGCCTAGCGTAGATCTACATACTTTGTCAGCCAAGTTTGTATTCAGTTACGTTTAATTGTAGGTTGTTTGCTCCAGTGTTTTATACTATTCTTTAGGCAACAAGAATACTATGGCCTATAACAAGCCCTGTTGCTGAAAATCACAAAATAAAATAAAACGGTTTCTTTAATCTGTAACAAAACGTGGCTATATACGTGGAAAAGCATTTACTAGCTTAGGCCTAGTCCAGTTGTTTTTCATATGGCATTTTAGTTTTAGATAAAATGTTAAAATACGATAGTGAAAAAACGGCATATTATGTAATGCATAGCAAATTCGTGTACGTCGTAAATGAATCAGATAAACTGGATTTCAATTCCAAATCATGTCGACTTCGTTCAGTATTACAAAATAGCAAATACAAAGTAGCAAACATCCGTCATCGTATGTGAATTTGTGTCTAAATGTATATTGATACAACTAGGGCTTAGTAGACGTAGATTCCGGACCTATCTCGTAACTACGTAAATGTTAACTCACTGGCTAATTGTTGCCGTTAGTTCCGTAAACATCTGCTGGCTTATGACCTGATGTTTTCGTCGCTGTAATAAGCCATAATTTGCTGTTTGACGCACATGCAGTCGGCTGAGGGCACGTCGAACATCGGCACTTTGTCACTGGTGCAAAATATTCTTGTATTTGAATTGTTAAACGAGACCGAATTCTCGAAACGCAGACCGAGATCATTCAAGACCTGATCAAGACCAAGACCGTAGATTAATAACATTGTCATCAACTAGACGCACGTGTAGTACTGGTATTAATCCTGGCGTTTTTAGCAGCTTAGCCCACGGCCAGTGAGTTTTGAGTGGCGCGTATGTGAACTAGTTATTCTATGGTGAAACTTCGGGACCAGTGTGTGACCAAGGGTGCAAAACCAACGTCAACATCTCAGTTATCCTTACATAAACTCTCACACTGTTCTACCTATGCGGCTGGTTTATGAGTGAAAGATGCTGTTGTATTTATGAAGTTTAGACGACGATAGTTGTCGACGGCGGTGATTGTGATTGTGAAAAGTTGAAAACGTCAGACGTGACGGACAGACAGACGGTCGCAACACGTAACGCGGCTTATAGGGCGGCCGCATAAATGACATAATGAAGTGGACCGGTGTGCCGATTTTTAGTTCAAAACATTACAGGTCCGGTGCGGGTTGTGGTTTTAACTTCTGGTTGCACTTTGCACTGGGCAAGTAGGCCTAAATGTACAGGGTGGTCCAAAAAACGGCACAAAGTTTATGGCACGTAAATTTTGCAACCGTACGTCATAGTGGTTTTCAGCAAAATGTTCCGAAAGAAATTCTTTAGATGAATAAAGTTAGTATTTGAATACAGCAGTTAAATATTATTTCTTACTGCCGCTGGCAATTGAACGATACAAAAACAGTATTATCTTCGACACCGCGGTCCTTAAAAACGTGCCACTATTATTTTATGAATAGCTTCGTGAAACATTGTTTGATTTTAATAATTTTTGGCATGCGACATTAAAAAGAAACTTGACGCGAATGTCTGTAATTTTGGCCACCTCACCTTAAGGTTGTCACTACACTACCTTGTGAAATGCAGAAGTCGTAGTTTGACCATTAACAACAATGAATTCATACTGGGCAGTGCATGCATCAGCTCAGAAAATTACTGAGACCGCAAAATCATTGAAAATCTGTTGCTTCGTCTTTATTTTAAAATTTTCAGTCGACAAACTTAAATGATACATCAACGGCAAGTGGGCTGCTTGAGTCATGCAGTTACTGAACGTGCTGTTGGCAAATGGTGTCAGCGTCTACCGCTTGCGTTTGTGTTGCAGGAGGACATTTTGAGCACATGCTGAAATGAAGATGATATGATGTGACACGTGTGATTTTTTGAGTGATAATAATTGCTAATTGCGTTTGTCACTATTTGGTTAATAATTTCTGAGCCGACGCATACGCTACCCGGTAGGAATTCATTTGTTGTCAATGGCCAAACTGTGACTTATGCATTTCACACGGTAGTGTAGTGACAACGTTAAGGTGAGGTGGCCAAAACTACAGACATTCACGTCAAGTTGCTTTTCAATGTCACATGCCAAAAATTATTGAAATCGACCAATGTTTCACGGAGCTATTCATAAAATAATAGTGGCATGTTTTTATAGACCAAGATACATTAAAGGTAATACTGTTTTTCAATAGTTCACTTGCCAGCGGTAAAAACAAAGAATATTTAATTGTCTATTTAAACACTGACTTTAGTCATGTAAAAAATTTCTTTCAGAACATTTTGCTGAAAACTGCATAACTCTGTGATGTACGGTTGCAAAATTATGGTGCCATAAACTTTGTGCCGTTTTTGGACCACCCTGTAGTTAGGCGGACGGTTGCATATCACGTCGACACTTTGCCAACATCTTCGTTTGTGATTAATATTAATCTATTGTTATTAATTACTGTTTCTACCATGTTTATGGTGAATAAAGCTTCGTGTGTGTTATTGTACAGGACGGGTTTACAGCGATGGCGGTGGCGATACAGCAGCGCCACGAGCGAGTGATAGCCGCACTACAACAGGCCGCCAACTCAGCCGCTCAGGCCACCTCGCCTTTGATGACGTCATCACTTCTGTCTGTGACGTCACGACTTCCGCCGCTGCACGCCGCCGCCAAGCGGGACGACGTCGAACTAGCCTCGTCCTTGCTGCAGCGGACTACAGTATGTTCATTGTTCTGTCTGTCTCTATGTAAAACTAAATGATAGTCTGAAATTCAGTGCTGAATAAACGGTACTGTTATAGTGGTGTGGCCCCCATTTGCGAACACACTTCGTGTCAGGAAAACACATAGGGCCTAATATTTTTTTGCGACGTCATGACTTAATGATTTATGCGTATTTCAGTCCTAATTAAATGTTTGTGTCGATCAGGCGGCGCAATTGCGTTTGGAAATGCAAAGTCTGCTCAAGTGGTGTTCTTAAGTTGATATATGGGGAGTTTTGAGGACAACATTTTCGTTCAAGTTTACGTGAACTTTATATGCGAATCTTCAAATAGAATTCACTTCACGGAAGTTAAAGGTGAATTTGGTAGCCGCCAAAGATTTGGCCTTGCATATTTGACCAAAGCCGAACCCATATAACCAAGGCCAAGGAATAACGTCACTGGCATAAGGTACAGTAGCCCTAGTTTGTAATCTGCCAAATGCTAATGTTTAAATACGCCAGCGCTGTCAGAGTTATATCAGCTTAAGGGCACTAAAACTTAAGTGTTATAGCGATGAAGTATTCTGTCTACTTGCTTTAGAAATTAGCTGAAAACTTTTTAGAAGCCTTGTTTTATTTCTGTCTGCTTATGTCGTTGTAGAGTGAGATTTCCGTCAACGAACATTCACGGGTTTGTATTGATATGTGTCAGTTTGTTTGTTATTATTATTATCCGAATCAAGGTATTGCACATATCTAAAAAGGGTTGACGTTATAAGCTTGGTACTCTTTCAGTATCTTCAACGTTATGATTTAGCACTACGTAACGTTCCTGCACTACCTGAGATTACATTAATACTCGTATTTGAATGTCGGAACTGTGTCTCATAACGTTTTGTAACTTTTACCAGAAAATGAGAACATTTCGGCATATAGTAGTTAGTGTACCCAAATTTGCCTCCGCGGTGGCACTTTTAGCCTTTTCTCATTTGATCATGTTCTGCAACTCAATTGCGCACTCCCAGAAAGCTGGCTCAGCGGCTAAGTCAAAGTTCAAACAGCTTGCAGTAAAGCATAGATATAAAAAAGAACATTTTTAATGTTTTTTTTATAAAAGTATAAAAACATTTTTTATATTTTTTTGTTATGTTTTTTTTTATTTTATTAATGTTTTTTGTGTTTTTTAATGTCATTTTCTTGGTTTTTGTTTTGGTTTTTTTATAATGTTCTTTATAAAAGTATAAAACATGTTTTTGTGTTTTTTATTTGCAAATGAATGTCACATTTGTGCAGTAGGCTACAGTGTATATACGAGTTGGGAAGAGACCGCGAATTCGTTATTTCTTTTTCAATTGTTGTCGCAGCATTTTAAGCTTTGCCGTTTGTCGCTACCTTTCGCTGAGCTCTATAGGGTCTGCAAGCCACAAGTTGAAAACTTATCTCAGTTGACAGACGCTATAGCTGATTGTGTTCTTTTGCTGTACTCGCTGCATTGTGGCTATTGCCCCACAGCTGCCATAAAACATTTTGTTGCGGCTATTATTGTTTACGTGCCTGTAAAGCGCTGCCGGTCTGACTCAGGTAAGCAGCGATGCGTTCAGACTTATCCTTTAGACGTTTACCTCATATGACAGCTTTGCAGCGGTAAAGGTGAAAGGTGTTTGTCTATGGGCTATAGACACCTTTTCACCTTTGCCATTGTAAACCTGACTGGGCCTATAGCTCTTCATGTTGAATGAATGTTTGGTGGCCGGCCCTAGGCAGTTGTGTTGAATTGCCTGTATACCTGTAACACATTACGTCTACTCACCCAAGGGTTTTTAAGCTCCCTAAGTACAAGAGAGTAATTTCTGTAGTTCTTTTTTGCTGTTATTTTTTTTAACCTTTCCCTGCACGTTTTTTCAAGAGACTACTTACCTTCAGAAAAAAACAGTCTGGTGACCTGATATTTATGTGGGTTTTATGCAAATAGTGAATATGTTTCCAAAATTTGCTGCCCATGAAAATTCTGCCACCCGAGGCAGCTGACTGTAATTTGTCTATGCCAATATGGGCCAGTACTGTGAATGATGAATGATGTTTTTTTGCCTCGCATGTTGTACACAGAGTGGTTTCAGTCCGTTGCACATTGCTGCGCACTACGGGAACGTGGCCGTCGCCAGGCTGTTGATCGAACACGGGGCCGACGTGAACCGAATTAGCGACAAGGTCAGCAATCAGCCATCCACGACATACAAACAAACAACTTTCTCACACAAGAACTTTGGACTCGTTTTGATGATGTCTGAACTGCGTGACACTTTACACGTTGATTAAAATTAACTATTTAATAAGTTAGGATTAGCAGTTATAGTTAGATGGTATTCTGTCATTTAGCCTACTAATTGCAATAATATTGAAACCATTGCGTGTTATTTTTTGTCTGGATACGTTTTACTGTAGTTCGTATACAGTTCCAGTTTTTGAGATTTAAGTCATTTTCGTTAGAATTCAATTCCAGGCACTATGCTAACTGTCAATACAAAGCTGTTTAAACAATAATGCTGCGTAGTAACCTTTGTTAGAAATTAGGCATAACAGTTATTAAAACAACTTTTTTCACTATATACGAAAAAAAAAGGTTTTTTCTGAGCCATGAGTGAGTAAATAAGTAAGTAAGTGCAATATTTAGATAAAGTCAAGAAACATCTTTTGGTGGCGACTGGCATATGCACTGCGTGCATCGCGCGGTAAACTGAACTATTCGCTTGTTGTTAGTAAATGGTGCATTTTTGGTGTTTTTGTGTAGAATCATATAACGCCGTTACATATCGCGTGCAAATGGGGCCACATTGAGATGGTGAAGTTGTTAATCGACAATGACTGCAACATCCATAGTGATACCAGGGTAACGTGACAAAGCCATTTCAATACATAGTTTTACGTTAGTTAGTCGCAGTATTGACATTACGTTATTTATGAATAAATTGTGTGCATGATCGAAAATAATTGTTTACAAATTGCTAAAAACTTAGCATTGCTTGTAGGCTATATGTATAGCGTATTTAATATGCTGTAGATGTAAAAATGTTGGCAACAATTAAAAACCTTGTACAAACGCGTTCTTACGAAAAAAGTACAAACAACATTTGTCAACGTTCATTGAAAAACGCGCCCTATTTTTTACTTCCATATTGACTCAGTCCATCGCTTCAGGGTATTTATTTTTCACATTCGTCGGATTTTTGTTGTGTCAAAAATCTACGTTATAGGGTCCAGTGAAAGTAAACATTGACAGCCGGTATTATTTTATCGCTAGCCCGTTGACTTTTTGTGTAGCCTTAGATAATGCGTTAAATCACTGTCATTTTGACACTAACCGTTCAACGTTTATTAAAAATACCGTGGTGGAATAAGAAAAAAAATCAAAAACGTGCTTTCGTGAACTTTTTTTTGTAAAAATACGTTTATAACGTTTACTGCAAGATTGTTACCTGCATTGCCTGTTGCTGATATTACAGCTATATTTTATATTAACTATATTATTGTTACAGCTGGTAACGATTAAAATTTTGATAATAGTTAACTTTATAGACATTAACGATAAATTAGTCATTAATTTCGGTTAAGAGATAACATTGGTAACTGCCAAAGAAAATGCACTTTTCTTCAGCAATTGTTTTTAGTTATTGAGCTATAAGCTCTCAGAGGCGAACTGAACTGAAGTGTTGAAATTTTCTCAAAAAAAAAACAGACGATTGAGACGATATCAGGTGCTTGTCATGATGCGATTGTATCTACTTTATAACATTGTTATTGGCGTGGCTTTAATCGAAATCTTAACGATTGAAACGTCATTGATCGTTAATATTGTTTACGATTAAGTTAATAATTTCCACTGTTTTAATTTGTATATATTGATATCATGTACATTATTATACCGTGTATTACTTGTAATCGTATTACAGGATGGTCTGACGGCACTGCACTGCGCATGTCGCAGTGGACACAATGACGTGACGGAGCTGTTACTGTCACACGACGCGTGCCTGTCCGTTCGTACACGCAGCGGCCTGTGCGCGTTACACATGGCTGCACAGGGCAACCACGCACACACTGTACGACTGCTGATGCAGCGCGGCGCCGCTGCAAGTGACGTCACACAGGTTAGCCATCATTGTTAGCATCATCAGCATCATCATCAACATTAGACCCCAGATCCGTATTGGATAGAAAGAATTATCGCGAGAAGTTAAAAATACACCTGAGTGCTAACGTTTTCGTCTGATATCTAAATTAGGAAAATTATAACTGTCAGTAATTCTGCTAAGCATAACATTCAGCAAATTGTTCAAAAGTTGAAACTGTTACCAACTCACAAACAGACGCATTTTTATATTTTTCTCGCCTGGTTTGAGCTGAAGACAAAATCTTAGGTTGCCGTGGAATGGATGTGATTTTTCTAAGTAAAAGAAGAAAAAAATTCGCGGGCAGTATTGACTTATTGATTTATTTCAAATGAATTTCGATTGTTTGTTCGATGCTAAATTTCAGGACCTGTTGACGCCACTACACATCAGCGCTCACTATGGCAATACGGAAGCTGCTGAAGCTCTACTGCAACTCAAGTGTGACGTTGACGCCAAAGCACTCGTACGTGTTTTTGTGTGTTTTTTGTGTTTTTGTATAGTAAGTTTAATGCAGTTTTTTTCGGTTTTGTTGACCGTTGGTTGACAACTAGATGATCACATAAGTTATGTGTTTTTCAAGAAGTATTTCTTGGCGTGTGCAACACAAAATCTCCCTTTTTTGTCGTGTGTTTGTGGGTCAACGCACGTGACACAAGTTCACTCAAGGCTTTACTATCTTGTGACATCTCCACCAGTTCGTCGGTCTTCATTCTGGTCAATCTTTCGACATAGTCCACGTAGTTTAGTCGAGGACGCCATGTCTTGTTGTGCCGTGAGTCGGCTGGTATAGCCCAAAATTAGTGGCATGCGGAGAGCACAACACAGTCTACACAGACCAATTTAACCAAGGCAGATTTTTTCCACTCAGCGAGCACGTAAAAAGTGGAACATATGTGTTTTATGGAGATTGGGAAATTGGATAGTTTTGGAAACGGTTAGCGTCATTGTGATCCGGTATTCAACACGACCGCCGTTCACTGCAGTGACCGAGGCCAGTCATTTTTGTAACTGTCCAGATTGCTTGATCCATGTAAAGCATGTATGTTCCACTTATTTATGTATCGCCCTAATAAACATAATGATGCTGTGAATGTTGTTCTGTGCTAGAATGGTTTCACGGCGTTGCACGTGGCATGCAAAAAGAACCGCGTTGCAGTAGTCCAACTGCTGCTGAGATATGGTGCTAAGATGAATGCTACGACTGAGGTAGGTTTACTTACCTACTTCTTGGCTCAAACTTTTCTCTTCAGGAAGCCTGCAAGTCTACAATCCACTTGCTTTTTTTGAACAAGTTAATTTACGGTCTGTTAAGTGTTTCAGCGTTTGTATGCACATTATGCCACTGTGTGTCTGCTGCATACATATTATATAATGAATAAATAAAAGTGAATGCTATAACATGTCTAATAGCCTCATTCATCGACAGAATTATAACAGTTATGAAGATAATTATGTCGCATTTCAGCACTTAATAAATGGGTTGACGCCGCAGTTTGGCTGACTCGTTCGTTTGCTGTAATTTTTCAGCGCTACATTTGTATCTTATCTTTAGCTGTGACATGGCTGATTTTAGTATTAATCGGTCGTCCTAATAGGCCGCATTACGGGTCTTGTTCGCCCGTCTGTCCGTGTGTCTGTTCCTTACGAAATGCTGACTCGTCAACAAAAAAGCTTAGGAAGACCAAAATTCGTGTTAACGTTCTTTGAGGCAGGGAGTAATTAGTTTATCGGTTTGCCATTTTTCAGAAATTTTAGTTTAGAAGTTTTAGTTTAGGACGGCTGCATAATATGCCGTCGCCAGTAATTATTAGGCGGAATGGCTTTTGCAGCGCGAGCGACTCCGCCTATTTCTACACATTTCTCTGTAGCGTGATCTCTCTGTCGGTTGTCTGTTGTCTGTCTGCCACGTTTGTGCACTTTCCTTGAACCCTTCGACGGATTAAGATGCCATTTGGCAGGTATGCTTGTGGGGTCCAGTGACACATTTTGTTAGATGGGGTTTCTGACTGTCAGGCAAAGGGGAGATTTGGGGGTCCAAACCCGCATCCGAAACATGCAGTTACAAATTGCAGCCAATCCATGAGTCTTATGCTGGCAAAAACAAGCAAGCAATTTCACCTAGTGCTAAGTTACTTTGGCGCTCGTTGCTGTTGCACCGCGGCATAATTATGCTATTTGCTGTTTTGTATAGGCGGGTCTAACGCCTCTGCACATCGGTGCGTTCGTCGGCAACGTTGACGTAATGGCCGAGCTGCTGAGACAGGGCGGCTGTGACGTCAGCGCCGTGACGTCACGCGGTGAAACTGTTTTACATTACGCCGTGCGATGCGGTCAGCCGGAAGTCGTCCAGCTGGTTCTCGACGCGACGCCAGGTGCCCACGTCGACGCGACCACACACGACGTCAGTCATTAGCACGATCTTTTTCGACTTAGGCGACGCATTCCAACCGAAATTTGAGGATGTTTTATTTAGGCGACTAGGCTCGCAGAAGCAAAGACCGAAAGCGTTGTGTTACTGTGATTATTTCCTAAGTACTGTACCGTAACCCAACGTGTATGGCCACGTGATAATGTGGCTATTGTTGAGCCGTTAAACTGCTATTTAAGTTTCTACTACTTTCGGTTTTTGTTCAGCTGGCGAGTCGCTATGTTTTAGGTTGGAACTGGAATTTTCGTAGGCCGGACTTACCCAACGGTCGAGCTTAAGGTATGATCGTCGTTCGTCTGTTCTTCCGTCCGTCTGTCTGTCACGGATGTATTGTGGCTAAACGGTAAGTCGTAGGGAGTCAACGATTGTACCGTCGGATAGGGCGTTGGCGACTTTCTATAGGCTGTCAATAGTAATCATGTCTCTAGCTGCAGCGGTTTGGTCGCAATTTTTAATGAAATGTTTAAAGCTATAAGTGGCCATATCTCGCAAACGGTAAGTGATACGGCCTAGGTTACAATTAATCATTAATAGGAAATCGCATACGCTCTTTCAGATGAGATAAAAAATCATGGATTTTGGATGAGCTTGAAAGTCACTGACAGTCTGGTCAGCTATCCTAGCGACAGTTGGGCTTTTTGTTCTAACAACCAACCAATAGAATCAGTGTTTGTGATTGGCTGTAGTGCATCACGTGCCTAATAATGTTGTGATATTGATTGAAACACAGCCATCAACTACTGAACAACACTGTTCAACAAGTAAATTACTCTGATGAATATGCATCGCCAACAAATAGTTCTTAAGAACTACCAAAAAACGTTGTGGAAATGCAAATTGTCGTACAGAACAGAATCACACCAAAAACAGGCAGTTGTGCTAAATAACTTTAAAAAGATGATTAAATGTTACTTCGTGAATATAATACTATAAAAGTATAATAAGAAAACGACACCCAGTACCGATGTACTTGTAGTTTTGCAAAGAAAAGCTGATCGGACGTGCGCTGCAGTAAGTGAACTGGACTGTGTGTGTCTGAAGGACGGTCAGACAGCGGTGCATATAGCGTCTCGTGTCGGTGACGTGGATGTGGTTAAACTGCTGATATCTCGAGGTGCTTCACTCAATGTCATCACTAATGACCACTACACACCGCTGCACATTGCCGCCAAGGAAGGTCATGACGACATCGCCCGCTTACTGCTAGACCACGGTGTAACCACCTCTCTAACCACCAGGGTGAGCGTGGTCAAAGCATATACGTTGATGCAAATTAGTTAAGCAGTTTCGAATATCGTTGTACGAGGGTCGTTCGACAATTATCTTACATAACGGCGTCATTCTGTTAGTTTTCCAAATATAGGAATCTGAAATATACGTTTTGTAGGGAATTTTATGTTAATCATGACATGAAAAAAGCTGTCTTGATACGACTACATCACAGTAAAATGCACCGAGCCTGGCCTGAAGTAACTGCAAAAATACTGGCTGTTTAAACAAAAATGAAAAAATAATTTGTGTTGTCGGGCATAAAACGTGATGTAATATTTTAACTTAGCATCATCCAGAATAAATTTACATTATTCGTTATAGGATGATGTACAGTAGATGCTAACTCTATACTGAACTGTTAGGCACCAAAATTTCCTAGTATGGCATGGTGGTAACAGCAAAACGACGACATCAGCCAACCGTAAACGAAGCTTCGTGTCTGAAAACAGGCCTGTAAGTGGTGAGACATGCATTAATTCTGTGTACATTTAAATTATAATAACTAAAAAAGTGGGAAACTCGGTAGTAGGCAACAACCAGCAGACGGTATGAATTTGTATCATGACTTCGATCGTCTTTAGTCTAGTGATGATTATGCTAAACGGACTGTTAACGTGCTATGGTAACAGAAAGGCTACACGCCTCTGCACCTGGCGGCTAAGTATGGCAGCTCAGAGGTGGCACGTCTGCTGCTGAGGCAGGGTGACGTCAGTGTGGATGTACTGGCGAAGTACGGCCTCACACCACTACACATTGCGACCCATTACGGACACTACAACGTCGTACGACTATTACTGCAACATCGCGCGTCACCACGCGCTACCGCACAGGTGGATTTGCCTTCTTTTTAACACGACGTAACCCACACGACATTGATCAACTTTGCTCATTACGGTATATTTTTTGTTATTATCCTCAGCGGAATGGGAAATGAGTAGCAGCTTACAGGCTATGGGGTGAAGGCTTAGTGTGACTGCTTGGGGCGGTGGTTTGTCTGCTGGCTGCAAACCGCGGGTCCAGCTGTTCGCTTACGCGGTTAATGGATGGCCGCATAGTGTGCTGCGGTATCATTAGCTTAGATGCCACTTCCGAGATTGTAAAAAGTTTCTGTAGATCATGTACACAGTGTGGACTCAATATAAACCACAAGAAAGACGTCAACCAGGGCCAACACACGGCTCTGTGGCACTGGATTATGATGATGATCATTGATAGTAATTGTGATGGTTAAATAAAATTTGCTTTCAGTGGCTCACAAAAATCTTCAGTAGTCTATATATCAGTTTCTAATAGAATTCTGCAGTAAAGCAGAGTGAACTGTGTAAAAAATAATTAAGTTAGGTAACATTTTGTTGGCGAATGTGGATGCGACAGAATGGATATACAGCTCTGCACATTGCGGCACGAAAGAACGAGTTTGAGATTGCACAATTGCTGCTTGACCACAAGGCAGACGCCGGCGCCCTGTCAAAGGTTCGTTAACTGGACTTGATTGTGTTCTGTATGTCAGACGTCAAATGTCAAAAGTAACTTTATGTAGCACATTTTCGTAATAAACCGTTGGAATTGTAGACGTCACCGAATATGTGTCGTGCGGCCGTCTTAATGGGCTGCAGCATGGGTCTTGCTTGCCCGTATTTCCGTCTGTCTTTCTCTCCGTTGTTCTCTTCTAACTTTATTGAAAGACACAAAAAGACCAAAATTTGTACGAACGTCTCCCAGAGCACGACTAAACGGTGTGCCTATTTTCCTCTCAAAAGGTCAACGCTCATAGTTAGGGGTTAGGTTTGGGCAGCTCTGGGCGGATGGCCGTACGTTGTGTCGTCACTGGAATGGCACAGTATTCTAATTTTAATCGTTATGAATTACAATCAGACAGAAAGTCAAGAACGGCCTACTTTTTACCTCTCGCTCAGGTAATAATAGCCGTGCTGTCTTGCGCCGTTCATAAGTCATTTAGGTAGAGAGTTACTTGTTTACTGCAGACTAACAGTGTGGTGAAAAACGTGATAAGCAGCTGTCACGTGCCTATGTGATTGATTGTCTGGCTTCAGTCCTTATTATTATCGGATACACAGTCGGTTCTTCTTTGTTGTTGGTTCAAGGCGCATTTATAGCAGTTTATTGCAGGCACTTTTCTGCTCTGCAGTCTGCAGTCATATAAACTCAGAATTTACGTTGCTGTATAACGAATCAATTGGAATCATTGGGTCACTTCACTTTTTGACTTAGACTTTCGCTGAGACTTTCGCTGAGTCTAAACTTCGGTCTAAGTACCTACTAAAGTCAAAAGGTGAAGTGATTTCGCTGAGCAAGTCAGCGATTCGCTGAGTCCAAAAGTACCTACTTAGACCAAAGCTGAGCCGAACTAACCTGGCTAAAGTCGGTTCGATTTGCATGGAAA
>Ga0209671_1001270_pt1 | contig 20599 bp, 11 predicted proteins | sample WorMetHERISLAND2_2_FD_187401 | JGI IMG/M metagenome (GOLD analysis project Ga0209671, IMG submission 187401) | Marine gutless worms symbiont microbial communities from Max Planck institute for Marine Microbiology, Germany - Olavius geniculatus... | ecosystem: Host-associated > Annelida >... | reverse complement strand
ACTGCTGGTGCACGTTTGCAATTTACTTGTATTTTGCATAAGACACGTTATCAAGATTTCTAAATCTACTTCTATACTAACGATATTACAGTAATGTGATTTTAGGTAAATAATCCGGTTATTGATTACTGCCATATTGGTTTTAGGCCGGGTCGGGTCGGGTCACGGGTCACTCATCAGCTCCAAAACGTGGGTCGGGTAAGATCGGGTCAGATTTTGTGTGGGTCGGGTCGGGTCCGAAAAAATTGACCCGCGTCCAACCCTGTTGCAGCAACGCCCTATAAACGTTACCATCGTGACACCGTGTGACATTTCCTTCCCCTTAAAATAACCTGTTTGTGTGATGCCACCCGGTGCAAAAATGCTTTGGCCCTTGATCTTATTAGTAGGAGTAGGTAAGTTATATAGTACGTGACAACGTATAACGATCACTGATGCTGATTTAGAAGAAAGACGTTATTGGAACATCGAACGCTGTACAGAGATACATGACAAGATGAAACAGGCAAGACTCACGTGATTGACTCTCGGAGAGGAACAGTCACAGACGGGTGTAAGAGTACGAGCAATGGGCCATTTTGCCCCTAAGCAGGCAAAAAAGCAAGTAGCTTTATCTAATTGTACTACCATCTCAAAAGTAGCCATTCATGTGGGAGCTGACCAGAACTTCTAATTAGCTAAAGGGATAGATAATCTCCCTAATTTTGTTCGTCAGCTTAAACATTTCTACTGCTCGTTTAGTAGCACACTGAGCACATTTGAAGTTAATTAACGGTTAATGCGCTAAATTACTTACTTATTTATCTACTTACATTTCCCGCCGCCTTACTCGACGCCTGTGGCGTTTTGTTCTCGGCGCCTGCGACGCCTCGAACTGTTTTTCCCCTTCTGCCTGCTGATAAATTTTCAGCTGGTGTCCACGGATACAGCGTTCGAGCAAGACAGGTGAGACGATGCAGTGATGCGTGCTCAAGTAGGCTAGAAGCAAGCTCGCACACACTGATGACTCGAACGACTCAGCAGCAGCAGCAGGAGCGCCGTGGTCAGTTTTCCAGTCAACACGTGACCGCGTCGGCAGCGTGTAGCGTGTGGTCAATCAGTCAGAATCTGTAGCTTATAGAGCATCAGCGCTAACACCGGTGTGTACTTTCCTACGTCGAGCAGTTATCGAGTGATGTCTGTCATCGATTCAATCACTCAGCACTGTTCGTTGGTCAGTTCTTGGCCAGTGCTCAGTCCAGCGGTCAGCTCGGCGTCTAGTATGATACGCTCGTAATGTCTTCGCCGAACACTTCGTTGCTGACTGCAATCTACTGTATGTATCATATACGCTTTTGTTTTCTACGTAGCCATACTGAATGAAAACGTAGCGAAAACATTTTTATTACGCGTTTGCTGTTTTAGCTAGGCTATATAGAAATATGAGTAGACTACTTTAACACATTACTCAAGAAATCGGCCTAAATACGAAAAAAATTTGGTGTCTGTATGTGAGGTGTGATTGTTCCGTGAGGCAGGAGTAACCTGGTGCGCCAATTTTCAGTTTTAAAGGTCAAAATTTGGATTGTGGTTGTGCAGACGGGCGTATAATATGCCGGCACAGGGCCGATGTATTTCGCTTTATGTGAGGGGGTGAATGAAATAAAGTTGAGCGTGATTTTTGATGACTGCTGTGGTAGCAGTTCGTAGCATAGAAAGCCCAGTGGACCACCCAGCAAGCGCGCATTATGCAGCAGCTGCTGTTATAACGTAGACGTCCGCCCGCCCCACTGTTGCTGATGCGGTTATCACGTGCCGCGGAGCAATGATCATAAACAAAACGCAGTGTCGTCGGCGGCGAATCTCAGTTTATCGTTCTCGGCGCCGCGGCGTATTATACGCACGTCCGAACGGTAAATACCGCAGACACGCAGATGACGCGGTGCACCCACGGCCAGCCGTTCAATAATTGTCTATCAATAATTGCAGCAGCTGCACCGTGCACATTCCTAGTTGGGCGTGCACGTCATATCCGCGGCTACTAACCGCAGGTGTCCTGGTTTTATCACTGTCTTTATTATTAATTCATTTCTTCGTCTGGTTCATATCTGGTTGCGTTGAACACGCGATAGGCATGCGTGTTGCTATGCTGAAGTTTGATGTACAATTTAGTGATCTCGCAGCGCGCAATGCAGCAAGATGTACTGTAGAAGGACGGCAAATCTGAAGCCAGGGTTTTGGCCAGAGACAAGGCTAAAATTCGGCTGAACTGTTGCCGATAATGATATCACGTGACACAATGCGATAGTCGCAAAATGTGCTGGACATTACCGACTAGAGTGGTAATTTGAAAACTAACCAAATCATCGATTTTTCCCAGGGAAGTGAACCATCATTACTAGGTGATTGATTGTCTTCTGCGAACGTCTACGTGTATAGGTTGCTGTTAAATACCACGCAGCTAAGTCTCACTTTCTAAATCATAGCTCAAGGCTGGCTAAAGTCTAACATAAAAGCCCTAGAGGGAGAAAGGTTAAAGTGTAAATCTGTGGTCAAAAACCGCAAAATTCGAACGGGCCTTAAAATATGCGAGACTTTTGCGCGCCTCCACTTAAATTTCTCTGTGAATCCCAAATGCTGACATTTTATTGTGTCTATTTCGCGTGAGACTAGAAATCGTTTGTCCCACTGTGAAGACCACGGAACTTTCCGGAACCGTCCAGAGACAGTTGGCGTCGTAGATGTGAGCATGGCTTAAGTGTAGCTTAGCGTAGAGCCGTGTCGGTGCAATGGTCGCTATGCAGTCTTCTATCGTTCTTATCTTCTTCCTCCGTGCAGCGTAAATTGCAAAGTTTTATTGGTCGTAGATCCGCGACGGAGGCTCGCAGTCACGTATAGGCCTGATGTACGCCACTACGCCTGTTTGATTCTGCACAACGATGCGTTGCTGCATTGCCATAATGCCAATTGCCGACTGTTACTATTTCTAGGCTGACCTGTGCACTTGCATGCGAGAGGTAAATTTTGTTATAATACATAAACTGTAAACTACTGGTACGTTACTCCGTTATTAACTTGCTTTTTTATCATAGAAACAAATATTGAAGTAAGTACATCCGATCTGTGACGGCATCGAGTATGTTATTTTTCTAACTCGCATTGGAACCATTGCGGATTCTGCATACAATGAAGTTAGTAGTGATGCAAAGATTAAGAACAAGACGATATGCGTCGCAAAATCGCTTGCGCTTTCGAGCAATTGATCGCGATTAGATTACGCGAAACGTCGACGAGGCGGCGATCGACGGACACTAGAGCTGCGTTGTGTTGCTACTTTACCGTGTGAGGAGTCCGTGATTCACTGGCGCGAGACGAGCGTGCATCAGTCGCTTGTAGAGAGATAATTTTCCAATTTCACATAACCGAGCCCTGGAGACGGTACGGACGTGGCGACGATAGACTAGAGATGAGCGTATAGTTGACTCAAGTCTGGACAACGGTATTAGTAACGGCGTCACAGCTCTGCGCATCTCGAGAACTCTCGATCCGCTAGCCTGCAGCCAGTAGTAGTAATAGTAATGACAGCAGTACATAAATTATACAGTAGTAATCAGAAGTACACAAAAATAAATTGTCATCGAAATATTTACCCTTTGGCACCTTTGCCACCTTGCAATATTTTTGTGTTGCTATTTCAAGTAAAATGTGTCTTGACGAAGACAACGACTGTAACGACAAAAATGGAAAACTGTCTACGTGTGTTTTGAATGGCGGAAACAACTGGTTGGTGGCTTGGCGTACCGGTAACGTGTTTCATCCGATCAACGAAGTTACTCTACGTCGGGCCGGGTTAGTACTTAGATGGGTAACTGCCTGCGGGCAGGTAAACCATCTCGGTATGTAACTAGCCATCTAGGTCAACTTAGCCTTTCATCCCTCCGGGGTAGGTAAATCGAGTACCGGTCTATCTGGCTGCAGGAGGTTAAGGCGGGGCGCGTTCACTTGTGTCGGGTGCTAAATAACACTGTGTGATCCCATACGGCGGGTAACGCTCCGTAGCTCTGAGATGGGTTATTTTTATGAAGAGCTATAGCATTTAACCAAGTTACGAATCCGTAGACATTTGCGCATCTCAGGACGACACAGTCCTCGATTCTTGAAATGTGGATCAGAGCGGAGCGGCCCCTGCAGTTGTCTTGAGTCCACGCAGTCTGTACGTAGATGGTTTGTAGTCCTGCAGGACTGCGAGTAGTGGTTCGTATGTAGTGGTCAACGGAGGACGAACGATATACGTCATATCGCTTGTATGTAGAACGGCCGGTGGTCACCGATCGTTGACCGTGGTCAGTCCAGCGTGACCACTGTTGTAATACACTGTCTGCTGCTGCTGCTGCTGCTGCTGATGATGATGATGACGATGATTGTTGTCTCTGCTCTGGTATTTTTAGTACTCCCGTATTCCTATTGTAATACACTGCTTGTCAATCTAACTGCTGCAGTGCATGGCAGGGGCGTCTACGCCCATTAAGGACTACGCTCAAAGCGTATTATTTTTTCTAAAGGGGTCAACTTTTGAGACTTCGAGGGGTGGACAGTCACCGTTTTACCAGAACTTGGCCGGAAGTGTTTTGTGACGCTAAAATACACTAATTTCATTTTCGGACCCCACTAGGCTGGGAAAGAAATAGGTTTACTCTTTCCCATTCCTTACTTTATTCAGTGCCTCAACTTTTTCCTTGGAAAATTTTTCTGGCACCCATGAGTATAGATAAGATACTGTCATCTGTCATCGGGGACAATGCCGCACTTGTCTAAGCTTGAAATAGGATGTATTCGAGTCAATGTTGCGGGTGAGGGGTGGGGCTAAACATTGGAGAGGAATGGGGGGCTTGCGTAGTGCATCTAAAGGGAGATAGACGTCTCTGGTGCATGGTCCAGTCGTAGATGTATCACCATCTCCATCATCGTCATCGTCATCATCATCAGCAGCAGCATTGTAGTTGGGGCCTAATAGCAGCACATCTTACGTAACAATGGCCCAGCAGTTGCTGTAATGCCGTAGCATATAGTGCTCAATAAGCTGCCGCTGCAGTTGTTGTTTATACGTCGATATTTGGATGGGAGCCAGAAATTTCAACCACTAAGGGCCTAGTCAATACAGTGTGAGCCAAAAAATTTTTACACCTCTAAAGTTTTTAAAAACTGTTTTCAGAGACTAAAAATTTCCAAGCCATATTTTACGTGCATATTTGCGTTCAAATCTAGGTTAAATTACAAAGTTGCATTTAATTATTCTTAAATTTGATGAAGTTATGCCATATTATGCGCGTTGACCCAAATTTGCCGTTTTCACAACGCATTTATCACAAAACACAAACTTTTGATATTTTACAACAAACAAGTGGTTAAAATGCACAAATTGCTGATATATTACAGTTACAAAAACAGTTAAGCATATTTAATAAAATATTTTTGTAAAGGTTCATATCTGATGTTCGAAATGTTTACCACCAGTCAAAGCACATGCATTCAAACGATATTGCAAAAGTCTGCGGCAAGTCATCTCGTATCCGCTGCAGCGCAACTTTTGCCTCCAGAATGGTCTTTAGTCTTAAGTTAAGTTTGTAAAATGTCTGTAGCGTTGCACCTCGCACATAAGTAGTCAAATGGTTAAAATCTGGTGAATTTGGGGACCAATCATACTTTACAATAGGGTCCGTACAGTGGGCTTTAAAGTAAAAATAAAACATTTTCTGGGTGAGCGCGCATAATATGGCATAACTTTATGAAATTTACGAATAATTAAACAAAACCTTGTAATTTGGCGTATATTTAAAAGTTAAATATGCACGTAAAATATGGTTTTTATATTTTCAGTTTTTTAAAAAAATATTGGAAAAACTTTAGGAATGCAAAATTTTCTGACTCACACTGTAGAACGATCGCTTTAAACTTTCGAAGTTCAAGTTCAGTCGCGACTGACGCTCGAGTAGTAACGTACTTACCTTGTGCAGTGTGCACCTCTAATATTAGCCTACTCCTGTGCATTTTCACAGTGAGGTATAAGGTGACAGAAGCGTAGGAGATGCTACAATTGGGAGAGGGGAGGTAAACGTTTACCTCCCACCGCTGTTCTTTCGTATCCATTTCTTTTTTTTGTCGTTCAGTCCTTCATTTTCAGTCCCCCGGTCGTTCTCCCATAGTCTCTTGAGAGCGTTGTAAACTCCCGAAGCAGCTGCTGGCCCAGGCGCACGAAACCAGAAAAGAGTTCCAGATGATTCGCGGCAGGCAGCAAATCCCCGAGCGGGATATCTGCAGTCCACTGCAATGCTGGATAAATTCAGTAATCTACAAGGCCTAACGAATGACCGTCGTTGACAGTGACAGACTGCGGTATTATTGCACAATTGAGTTAGGCGTCTGTCCGCCTGTCTCGCCAATTGATTCAATTCGTAGTAGGCTACGTCTTGTCTGTCTGCATCGGCTTAGCTCAGCTATACAGCCACGGCATTAGGCAGTTCCAGTAACGCACCTGATGTCTAAGTAATCATTGTGTGGTAGGCCCTGTCTCGTGTTGCGCTTATTATAGCCTATTAGAACTCGCAAGTCGCAACAGACGCGATATATGCGGTAGGCTTTTATCAATTCGGCCAATAAAACCCACTTATATTACGCTTACGTCGCAAAATACAATGTACCTGCATTATGATTCAAATGGCACACGTAATGAATTTTTACATGTGCGCAATGTGCACTGGCCTAAATGGTGACAAATTGTGACATATGTGGCGTTACACCGCTAATGGGTGTATTTGCCGAATATGACTTAAATCTCCGCTCTTTTGATCTTCAAACCGTTTTACGAGTTTTACGTGACATAATTTTTCTTGCGAAATTCAGTTTTTTTTTAATTTTTAAAATCTATTTTATTCATTTCCGCTGCAAATGGTTTTGCCACGTGCCAAACACGATGAAATTATGAAATTAACACATCTGCCATTTTCTGATGGTAAAGGACCTCAAGAATACACAATAGAATCCGAATCGCCACTAAAATTTAATCATTTCTTTTTTCGAACATATGCCCAACCCATTCACGAAACTTCATCAGAATTTTTTCATAATAATTTTAAAGTAATCTATCTAACGAAATCGACTGATCTTGGACAGAGGTAAAATGGTCCACGGCCCTACGGATGTGTAACTGATCGGGGCAGTGGCATATTCGTGGGCCAACTATTCGCTAGCGCTGATGACCGCGTAATTCGCCCTGGTATCACGAGTTCGTGTTAATCAGCTGCCAATCCAAGAGTGCAAAGAGCTTTTAGACATGAGTCTGATTCATGTAAGTATCGCTATATCAAGCACCGGACCCTTAACGTTCACTTGTTGAGTAGCGGCAGACGCTTGTTTGTTAAAAACATGCATCGTCGTGCAGAAACGAGTACTGTCCGCCCCTATGTTGCGCGACGCCGAGCACAAACAAGACACTGTCAATAATTGCAGTGCATTGCAATAATCCAGCCCAGCCCAGCGGATAGATAGAATAGCAGTTCTTGGCGAGGCACGGAGCGTGATAATACTAGTGGCTACTGGCTGCTGAATGCGATGGTTTATGAGGCTATAGACGTCAATAAGCAATCAGCGATTTATGTCAGTCGCACGCTTACTCTCCGTACCGTACCGTACTTAGCGAGATGACGTGTCGTTATCTGTCTCGTCGTATCGCTCTGTGTCCGTCTGTTTGTCCGTGCGCTTTCCAGGCAGCGCTAAGAAAAATGTTCGCCGGTCGCGGCAATCGGTGCTAATGGAAGACGCAGACGGGGAACCAGTAGGACACAGAGACAGACAGAGAGGGACACGGACAGAGGGACAGACAGAAGGAGATAGATGGACGATTGCTGGCGTTCGGTCGAGTGACCGGTCTGATAACAAAGCGTGACAGCGCTACTGGCTAACATAAGACTTGACTTAAAAGTCTACAGAGATCCAAAGCTACGCTACTCGAAAAGAGGATTTGTATTGTGTTATTTCCTCACCATCAACTTTTATGGCCATTTTGAGCCTAAACTAGATGATACTTTGACGCCCAAGAATAGCAAGCATATAAACTTCTATTCGCCGAAGAACGGTAACAACAGAAAGATAGACGTGAACTCTGGGTATCTTTTGTCCTAAAAGTGCCTCTAGTGGGGGCTTGAACCAATAAATCGTACATACAGATCACTTGAACGAATATACTAAATGCGAGACACTAGCTTTCATTACATTAACAACTTTTTAAAAAAATATTAACCGTTTTTCAATGTTTTTCATAAGGTGAATCAGTGGTAAACTAAGCAAAACCACTAACGCCGTTTCCCAATAGCCGGCTTGCAGAATAATGAAAGTCAGTCTGTAGCTCACTTGCTTTAGACCTACAGCTGACTGTATTTCACAAGGTAGTGTAGCGACGCGTTTGCGGTGTGAACTTTCCATGTGATTTTTAATGATCACAAAATTGCCAATTCACCGCAGAGTATATCGGTGAAAGAATTTTGAAAATACGTCAGTATATATTTTATGCATCTACAGCAAAAGAACCCCTAGAGGCTTACATTTTATTGGCCAAGATTACTCTAGATGTACTCTGGGGCATAAATGTAAAAAAAACGTTCCAGGAAAAAAAAAACTTTTAAAATGTTTTAAAACGTTGATAAAAAACGTTTGTTTAACTTTTTGTCTAAAACTTAATTTTGTATTTGCAGTGTAACTAAAACTAGAGAAATTCAATTTGAATTTAACCTTGTGGTCATAAGACCACTGCAGGTATCACTAGTATGATGCTTGTTTGTGGTCCAATTATACTGATTGGTGCTTGTCTAAACTCACGCTATGCTATCATAAATGTATTAAGATTTTTTTTGGGTTTTAAGACAAAAGTGACAGTGTAACTCAAATTTTACTTGAACTTGGATTGCCAAGTTTTAATAGTCTGCTAGATAACAGTCATGTTATTTTTCAGCGTACTTGGAGTAAGTGTTCTAACATACTGGTCCTGCATATTTGTCAGCTGCAGCTTTTATTGTACAGTTTCTTAGATTAGTTAAATTTAGATTTTTTATGTCTACTGTGTGTTGTCAGTGTTCTATGGGCCCTGTGCCGGAGTCAAATAAATAAATGATTGATTGATTGATTGATTGACTACCATCACTATAGCCCAGTGGTTTCAACCTTTCTGCTGCAGCGGAAATCTACATAGCCTAAGTGTGACAATCACTCACGGAACCTCCTGCAATGATTCAAGGAAGGCATTTATTTGACTTCCTTGCCCTTTTCTTTTTTTTCCTTTCCCTTCCACTTTCCCTTTCCCTTCCTTTTTTACCTTCCGCTTCTCTTTCCCTTTACCTTTCCTTTCCTTTTTCTTTCCTTTTTTTCTCCTTCCTCTTTTTCTTCCCCTATCCTTTGCACTTTTCCTTTACCTTTCCCATCCCTTTTCTTTTACCCTTCCCTTCCCCTGTTTTCTTTTTCTTTTCTCTTTCCATTTCCCTTCCTCTTCCCTGTACCTTTCATTTTTTCCTTTCCCTTTTCTTTCCTTTCTTCTTTCCCTTCCTCTTTCTTTTTCCCTTCTTCTATCTTTCTCTCCGTGTCCACGTCCGTGCGTCCAATATTTTAGGCGTCATGTCTCCGTAACGGTGCAAGATAGACGCATGGTTCCTATAGATCACCCATAGGAAGTCGAGCCCCGGGAGTCGAATGGTCACGTGACCGATGACGTCACGTGACTCCAAAAGGTCAAGTTCGTGACCCCATTATCTTTGAAGCGCCCTATTTTCGTAACAGTGCCAGATGGACGCATGGTGACGATGGACCATTTATAGTAAAGCGCTGGTGACGAATTGAATGGTCTCGTGACTGACAATGTCTATTGTTTAGTTAAAATAATGGAGAATGATGAAAGAATCATTGTTGCTGTACAATTTGAAATTAAACTGTTTGATTTTTTATACCAGTTTAAACAGCTCACTGATTATATTTATACGGACATATACTGTAAACTATCGAAATGCATTGGACAGACTCCATGTTCGTATGAACATTATTTTGTATTATTTAGCAATTTTATTTTACCAGTAAAAGCAGTACGTTATTGTATTTAACCAAAAACATCCTACGAAGCGGTCGCCAATGGATCTTTTACGTTTTTACGCCCACGGAGAGCTCAGAAGGTCTGGACTCCAGTCAGTTACGTTAATGCCGAGGCTTTTTTAAAATATATTTAAGCAGAATGTTTCAACAAATGAAATGCTTTTGTTTAATAAACATGCGATTTTTTAACAATACCATCAATACGTTAGTATTCAGTGTTTAATACAAATACTCTAACATTATTAACAACAAGACTGCACAAGCAAATGGCTAGAAACGTTAATTTGGCACTAATGATTAGATGCGTAGTACTTTTATGGCTTGGTCTGATGTAATTTCGCACGCTTGTATTTTTAAAAATCTGTTTACTGACCAACCGCGGAAACCTTGGGTTCCGCGAAACCCCGGTTGAAAATCACTGCTATAGCCTATTTATTCGTTCCGGTGGCTTTAAAAAGTGCTTCACGACGTTCTTGGTAAATTTTTCAATGAACGTTTAAAAGAAATTTTAAACGTTGAAAAAACGTCATACAATGAAAAAAACGTTTATTAGGCTACATCTGTGATCTTCAGCCTGACACCGGAGCTACTGCTGGTGGTGGGCATGATGCAGATACTGCTGATGAGGGGATAAAGATGGTGCATGCAGTTGCTGCTGCTGCTGTTGCTTTTGATCGTAACTTATCAATGATGACGTTATTGTTGCTGACATCACTCGACCAAACCGCTGTGGACGTAACAACATTTAACAGCCGCTTCCCCCTCTCACCGTTAGCCATATTGTGACGTCACCTGTCACGTGACGTTCTACGCGATGACGACGTAGAGTACTTGTATAACGAGAGCAATTAAAAAGCCAGCAAAACGCGCCCCGGTTTCATTTATACAGAAACAGAAACGTCTTTAGTAGGCTATTGTTATTGTGCAGTTATTGTGCACGCGCAAAGCCAGTGGTGGTTTTAGGCCCGGTCCGGGGGGGGCACAGGCCCCCATTTTTGCTCTAGCTCCCCCCCAGTTTCGTGGCCACCCATGATTTTTTCATAGGTAACACAAATTTGTGATTTCTTTGCGTTTCCAAATTTTAGAAAAGTGGGCAAATTTTTGGCTTCCATTAAACGTTCAAAAACAAAGTGCTTCAGCTTCAGAGGGGCTTCGCCCCTTACCCCTTGCCCTGTCCCTGGACCCCGCTCGGGGGTTCGTCTCCAGGCCCCCGTTATAGTTTATTTTTTTCTTGGCTGTCATCAAATGACGAATAAAGTTGTATATATAGCGCGCTCGCCATGGGGCCGTGCCTCCCCCAGATATTGGGGGCTAGAACCGCCACTGCGCAAAACGTTCATAAATACAGAATAAATTTAAGCGTTAACGTAAAAAAATGCTCATGCAATCTCAGTCATGACTGTCTGAAGAAGTTGTGAACAGTCATGAGGTGATGACAGGAAAAATGATTTCCGTTAACGGGAATAGGTGATGGCAGACTGCATAAGCCGTCAGACAGCCCAGGCCAGATGTACAGTCATCAACTGTTTTTGCGTAATTTTTAGCTTTTTGATACAGTGATCAGAGCAGGCAATAAGTGGGTGCTCTGATGGTGACACGTCATGCAAATTTTCAGCAGCACACACATACTGCGGCACGGTTGGACCTCGTTTCGTTGGATGTCCTAAGCCTCCTGATTCTTTCTTCATCTTCTACATCTTGGCGACACCAATAAAAACAGACAAAAACTTCATAGTTCTAAAAAAATTCGAACTACTAGGACGACATCGAAAGTGTGCAACAGTAGCGTCTCTTAAGTAGACTTCGTAGCCGAGTTTTTAGAGAAATAAATTCGGGTGAACCAAAAACACGGTTGATATCCGGATTAGCCGAATTTTATCGCGAACAAAAATTTCCGGCTAAGTTACGGCTAATTTTCGGCTAAAATGCCGACACAACACTAATCTTTCAGTGCATACAAAAAATTTCATATATATGTTCATGCTGCTGTGGCTTCAAATTAGTCCACGATCAAATTTTCACTTCGCGCTTTAAAATATTGTAGTCCACAATGTCATGGCAGTTGAGTCGCGTCGGCGTCGCCAGTGTGAATTGGGTACAAAAGGCAGACCAAACCGAAGTTTATGGCCAATGGTTAGCCCAATATTTTTCGGCGGTTAATAAATTTAAAAAATTCGGCGGATTTTCGGCGGCGGCGGCGAAAATTTCGGTGGACCCGAATAGTCTACTCGCAGGGAACTCGTGTTTATCGATCCGCATGCCAGAGACAGTGAAGATAGGAGTAGCTGTTGGTTTATGCTGTCCCGGTTTATGTGACCAAGCACACAATACATACAAACACGAATTTATCCACTATGATGTTAGTCGAACCGTCCGCTTGTAGCTATACCCTGTTATCGGCTGCTGCATTTTCAAGATTCACGCACCGTTCGCATACACACGCTGACTATGTGTCGCTCTTTATTTACAAAAAATGTAAGAAAAAATAATTAAAAAAGAGCGATACGCAATAATAATGCCAATATAGCTTACAGAAAACTCACAAAAAAATCCGTCGTTCTCAGTTTGCTTCGAAAACGCTAAATTGGCTTGAATTTTTAAAAAATTTAAAAACGTTGCAAAAATAAAAAAACGTAAAAAATGTGTTTATAAAAGAATTGTGGTTTGTTCTGCACTGTAAAAAATAATTCCGTATATTTACGGAAAAAGTTCCGGCAACATCTTGCCGGAACAAGTTCCGTAAATTTACGGAACCTTATTTTAACGGAAACTTCCGTGCGTAAAAAACTTTCCGTAAGTAAACAAAAGCTCCGTTAAGAAGAGTTCCGTAAATTGACGGAAAATTATTTAACGGAAACTTTCCGTAAATGAACAAAAGTTCCGTTAAAAAAATTTCCGTAAATGGACGGAAATGGTTCCGACAAGATGCTGCCGGAACCAGTTCCGTAAATTAACGGAACCTTATATTAACAAGAATTTGACGGAAAATTATTTAACGGAAACTTTCCGTAAATGAACGGAAGGTCCGTTAATAAAATTCCCGTAATCTTTTTTGTGGGTTCCGTACATTAACGGAAGTTTCGTTCACAAACCTTCGGTTAATTGACAGAATGTAAGATATGGTTCCGGTAACAATGGCGTATTCAGGATTTTAAGTTAGAGGGTATGAAGCGAGGAGATCTGGGGGACAAGTTTACACTGTGGTCCAGGAGCAAAGCCCCAGTAGGGGGTCTAGAGGACCGACTGTCGGCTCTCTAGACACGGCGTATTTATAAAAGAAAAATTTACAACATACAAAAACTGGCAAGGCTGCAAACATGTGTATGAAGGGATACGGATGATGATGCCAGAAAGATCCGTAGATATGCGAAAAAAAATTTTCAGTGTACAGAAATTGGTCTGCTTTCCGTCAATTTACGGAACACCATGTTTACAGTACCAGTTCCGTAACAAATACGGATAATTTAAAAAAAACTCTCCGTATATTTACGGAAATGTTTTACAGTGTGCGCGTTTGGGACAATTTTGCCAAAAGCGAATTACGCCGTTGGCGCCCATCAATCAACCGATGACGGAACGGTGAAAAGACTTCACGCATACGCATCAGTCGGCTCAGATCTCGCAGCGGAATAGTCGGCTGACAATTGTCAAAAAAGTCGGCGGATCCCGTACGCTCGAGTGGCAGCTGGGGCTTGGGTGGTCGACAGAGAAAGTGCGCACCGCAACCGATCTAGCTAATAGGGTGTTTACACGATGAAGCAAACATGATGCAAATGTATTGAATATACACGTGCAAGGCCTGTGCTCTAAGTTTGCTTCATGTTTGCTTCATCGCGTAAACACCCCATTAGTCTCTCCTCTGTAGGTCTCTTCTGAAACAGCTAGGGCGACAGAGAAAGCTGAGAGCAGACCGTGGAGGCGACGACAACGCGGACATGGATGGGGCTGGATGTCGCAACTCGCAATAGAGGGATTGACGACACGTCACTGCTAATCAGATCTACTGTACTAGCCATACCATACGCAACAACGAGCCAACGACCACCCACAGAGCCCCACGTTGCTACGCTATGGTCGTCTGCTTCGTTTGTCGGCTGTGTCTAACTGCGTTCAGTTGAAGTATTAGAGAAACGATATACATCGGACATGCGACAGACATTTTAAAAGTGAATTGCGCCGAAATTGTTAGAGACAGACCAGGACAACCTGCATATGAAGTTTTCAGCATTAACCGTAGATTTCAACAGTCGAAGTCGCGACCACCTGTGTTCAAGGAAGCCTGCGCACGACGACATCAAAGAGGAATACCCTTTCAAAATGCACGCTTTCGGCCTCTCAAACAGTAGCAGATGCGCTATATCGGTTACACTTTCTAGCGAATGTCGATGCAAAACTATAACTACAAGCCTTCATTATCATCGTCGTGTTTGTCGATTGCTAGGATCGGTGAGCCTAGATTGGTTCGCAGTGGTCATTCATACATGCACCGCTGTCGCGTATTCCCTTTGCTGGGCTTTCTGGCTAAACTAAGCTTCAAAGTGCCGAGAAGTTCGGCGAATCTACCACAGACAGACCATATCGTTGCGGTTCCAGTGAGGACGGCTTGCAAAGCGGGCGTCAGTACGTCGCTGCAGAACGCGTCAACGCCCGGACATGTTGTGAGCAGCATAATGCGACGCAGCGTCACGTAACGTATGTGTCCTGTCAACTGTGTCCAGATTACGAACACTGCGACTCTGCTACCTCTATGTCCGTCCGTCAGTCTGTCTCTGTGTGTGTCCGTATGTGTCTGTGGCTTGTAACGTTCGTCCTGCTACATGTTTATTTCTATGTCACCGCGTGTCGTCAGCTTTTGCTGTCATAGCAACCGATCGAAAATGAAAAAGAATGGATGACAGAGAAGTGCCCCGAACTGAACCAAACTTGACTGAACTGAATATGGTCAAGGTCAAATGGCAAAGGTCAAAGATAAGCTCAGAACTCAAAAATTGCTGAAAATTCGATGCATTACTGTAAGCCGATTATAGCCCATAAATTAATTCGTTCCGGTGGCTTTAGAGTGTTTCGACTAATATGACCAAATCTCGTTGTTGGGTGCGTGTAAATTCTAAGTGATTTACTGTTTTGTGTAGATAAGTTTAAGTTATAGACAGTGTTTGAATTGCCGCGGGCGGGGTTGGGGATTAACCCTCCCTTAACTGTTTTCTCAATCCCTTAACAGACTGTCAAATTATGTATGTACAGGGGGTCAGCTATATATTGTATACGTACGATTTACATCACAATTTTGCTCGGTCTCCGACCGTTGAAAAGTTCAACCCACCGAGATAATTTTTCACAATTCAAACACTGGTTATAGACAACCATTGGAGAAAATCAGGTACCACGGTTATGACTGAGGTTAGCCTAACACAGAACCAGGCTAAGGTTTCGAGCAGCGAAGTTTTATATCCTTGGCCAAAGGATCCTAATATAAACGCAGTCTTGAAACTGTACGAATGCGAGTCAGAGAATTGATTATAGCTACAAAGTCCGCTTCTTTTTACTTCCCTGCTGTTTAGCTACAACCTTTAGCTAAAATCTGGATGCTGGTTTTCGTTGCAATCGGCTGTTGGAGTTTTAGCGGTAGGTATATGAGTCCGGAGGCTGCTGGTCCCCTTGGCGTAAAAAGTCCAGTCCAATTAGGCGTAAAAAGCGCGGCTAGCTGGCGGGGAGTGCCACACGGCACATGCTGTAAATTTTGCGGGGCGGCGACAGTAACGACGGGCGCGGGGTCGGTGTGTGAAATTGCCGCCCGGCTGCTGCTGCTGTTGCTGCTGCGTATCTGCATGCATGACGTCGCCAGTGCTGTAGTGTTTCGTCTAACTCGACCGCGCTGGACCTATAGGTCAACTGTCATCACACGACCAGCACCATCGCAACAGTACTGGACTTTCGTGTCACGCTCGCCCCGCCCACGGCACTAAAACCCCCTCCCCACCCGACAGAACCTTTCCCCGGGCAGGTTAAAAGCTCCATGCTAATGCTTGATTACCGTAAGGGGCATACTGAGTTTTAAAAAAGTAGGGGAGGCAGACGATTGCAATTTTCCGACGAACAGCTGGAAAATTGTCAACGGAGTGGATTATGCATGCCGGAGATTTCTACTTCAAAGCTAAAATTCTTCAAATTTTCCCTAAAATGAAAATTTTCAGACCCAAATTTATGTTATTCGGAAATAAAATTTTTCGACAAAAAGCAAATTTTTCCACAGTTTAAAATTTAGTGAGGGGGCGATTGCTCTGCTTTATGCCACAACGCCTTTGATTGCTGTATTCTTTCGGGCCGAATACGCATTGTTTAGGCTTACTGCAAGCGTGATTATTCAGTTGAGTCGTTTTCGACGGCGTTTCGGAATAAGGTCAGAATTCACAGTTATGTCCATTTTACAGGCAGCAGTTTAAGAACTGCATGTAGAAGGTGTAGCCTGTTTGCTGTTTGATAACTGGTTGATTCGTTTATTATGGTGGTTAGTATTTACTGTATGCTGAGGTCAACTCAGCCGTCTACCATCAGTGGGATGAGAAATTGGTACGCTGTGTTCTAACAAAAAAGGGACCCCGACGTTATCGATCGTGACCTGAAGACGAATTATCAGATTCTAATGGTTTTTGTAACTGGCCATCAAATGGCTATTTAAGTTTTCACCTTACCGAACATCTGTTTCTGCACTCCTTGGGAAAACAGAACAAGCGAAATTTGCGTTAAAATAAACACAAAACATTAATAAATTTAACTTTTCCAGATATGCGGCCCCCAACAGCCCTGACCTCAGTCAGTTCGACAACGTTTTTAAGTCGTGCACCATTGAGTTCATCGGACGTTTTTTAGGAATGTCGATTAACTCAAGAAGCGAGTAGTTGAAGTCAAGAGCAGAAAATTGTCGACACTGCTCTCAGTAATTGGAGAATGCATCTGATGCATGCCTGTGTACACATAAATAGCTGATACTTCAAATATTTACTGTCAGCAGTTTTACAACTGAACGATTGAATTAACTGTCAGCCAAAGTGCTAGAAATTTGGACAAAATGTGCCAAATGTGTGTCATTTTAATCAAATAATTATACTGCATTGAATAAAAATGTAATATTTCGTTTGTTTCGATTTTCCCAGGTAGTGCAGAAACAGGCGTTCGGTGAGGTCACAGCTTGAATACTTATTTGATGTTTAGTTGTGCCTGAAATATTAATTCCAAAAATTATTACAATCAGTTGGTCTGTCTTTAAGGTGCAATCGATAATGTTGGAGTCCCTTTTTTATTGGGACACAGTTTAGTAGCTTACTTAGTGAAGACTTACAGTATGGTTGATTGGGGCGATGGTATCTCTGCTGCACCGCGATTGCAGTTGTTTGCTGAGGTGGGCAATGGATGGCCGCAATGCCGCCGCATAGTACGCTGCGGTATCATTAGCTCGTGCCGATCAGCTGCCACTTCCGAGATTGTAAAACCCTTCTGTTCACATTACTGGGCTACGTAAAGGGCTTTTGAGCCAGCAGTGGCGTTCTTGCGTGTGTCTGGCGGGTAATAGTCTATACTGCAGTCAGATGGTGGGATGAAGGCGGGTCTTTAAGAGACGTGACGTTTGGTATTATGTTCGGCCGCCTCTAGCGTCAGTCAATTCGACCAGTCGATGCCGATTTATTGCACGGACGACTGGAAGGCTGGGTTATAGGACCACTCACGGCCAGTAGGCGACTCAATTGCTCCGATGTCACACTCTCAACACGGCCACACGATTTACCAGGTTATGATGTTTCCGTCGATTCAGGCGGACGACTTCCTCTGTTTCTCCAGCTAACCACTATGTAACTATAGTAATTGCTTGCCGCTCCCTTCTGGTTTGCTATTTCTGCACGTGGCTTATGGGCTTCGAGGAGCTGCAATACCGGAATTTTGTTGTGTTTTTCTTGTACTGCAACAAGTGCGAACCCCACTAGTGCTCGCCATAAGCTTGAACGGCTGGACATGGGCTCAGTTTTTAGGTAAATGATTAATTTGTGTCATGATTATTAGCGTGCATAAATGGACTTTGTGTGGCAGCCCCGGGTAAAAATATCGTGATCCTAGCTTGCGCCATTTTGACACAATACGGCAGTGTGACAGACAGACAGACGGATGGACGCTCCGACGACAGCTAAGACGTGCTTAGCATATCTGTCTTCGCGCATAAAAACTAAGTATATTTATTTGACAATATACACCGTGGGCCATAAAAAGGTGCAACTTTTTTGAATAGTTCCGTGATTGGCCGATTTTAATGATTTTTGGCGTGTGACATCCAAAAAAAACTTGACACAAACGATTTTAGTTTTCGTCATTTTACTTTAATACTGTCGCTACACTACCTTTTAAAATACAGAAGTCGTAGGTTTGCCGTTTACAACTATAAATTCTTACTGGGTAGCGCACGCATCGACTCAGAAATGATTAACTGAATGGCGACAAACACGGTCAGCAATTACTGTCTTTCAAAAAGTCACACGTATCATATCACATAATCTTCATTACAGTATGTGCTCAAAATGTCCTCCTCCAGCACAAACGCAAGCGGTGGACGTTGACGCCACTCGCCAACAGCACGTTCAATAACTGCGTGTCTCAGAGCGGTCCACTCGCTGTTGATGCTTCATTTTAGTTCGTCGACGTACGATCTTAAAATGAGAATGAAGTAACAGATTTTCAACGATTTTGTGGTCTCGATCATTTTCTGAGCCGAATCATGAATTCATTGTCGTAAACGGCCAAACTATGACTTCTGTATTTCTCAAGGTAGTGCATCGACAGTATTGAAATGAGGTGGTCAAAACTACAGTCATATGCGACAAATTTCTTTTTGACGTGAGCCTAGAAATAATGCTCCTTATTGAGGCCACCTTAAACCTCTCGATGAAGATGACGATGATGATGATGATGATAATGACTTCCACTCGCCGTACTGTGTTTGCTGAAGCCACGCCACCACGTGACCTTGGATTGTTCCCACCCCCGCAACGAGTACGCAGGCTCAAGATGCCAGTCAAGTCTTGGACTGTGTTTCTGCAGCGCTCATTGCGTTGTCGTCGCAGTCTGCAGAGATGGCAGGCGGCGAGCGAAGCAGAAATCCAATTTGCACGCAGTCACGTTGATCTACCGACGTCGCGCAGCCGGCGAGTATAATTAATCATCGGCGTTAATGCCACGGCGCCGGCCAGTGAGACACAGAGAGAAAGAAATAACAGTGGTGCTAATGAAGTAATAGAGGGAGCGCATCAGCTGGTTGGACACAGGCAAAGATAATGAGCCGACCGGCCGAACGGCCAGCACGCCTGCCTCCGACGATTAGTCGGCGCCAACTTAGCGACAAGTCAATTTAGTTGGAATTACGAGCGACAGACGCACGCACTTATAGTGACGCCGTGCTAATACACTATCACTGCAGTTTCTCTGACTACGTGTGGAGTCCAAGTTCTACAAGACCGGATAGCGGATAGAGACTGCACACTAAACTACTAGCATTGATGATTTCTATCCGTTTTACTGTTGCTTATTGTCCGTCTGTGAGTAGGCATATCTGTGTATCCGCGAAGCATTGCATTGATATATAAGCTTTCTGGTCTAAACGCACTCATGCAGATGATCACATTGTTTTTTTTCTTTTTTTCTTTGCTACTATTTTGTGGTGAAAAGTCATTTTTTGTCTGACACATAAAGCAAAATAGCAGCTATATTGGAACCAAAAAGTGTAAAGCTAACAGGGTGGTAGCAGAGCAAAAATAACATGCAACAGACTGTTATGTATTTAGTCGCTCCAAGTCAAGACTGTCGCACAGTTAATCCAGTTACATGCAGAAATTTCTCAGCGCGTGATCAAATCGTGTTTTCCTAAGTTCCGCTAAGAAGTGAGAACCTTAGGACACACGACGGAAGATTGGGTATACAGGCTTTTATGAGAGGAACCTTGCTTATTAAATCATTTTTTCTGTCGCGCATTAAAGGTTCTCTTCATAGTTATGTAATGTCGGAAACTCACGGTCTTGTGCGGTTTTGTTGTCTCGACAAAAATGGAAGTCGTGATTAGACTTTTGATGTAAATGCCAACATTTCAAAACCTGGCTTTTTAGAAAGTCCCGTCCAAACCTAATTATCTTACCACAGTCTTCTAGACTCTAACTGTTTTGCAGTTCGCTGTTATTTGCTCCCGAGCTGTCTGACGCGAAATTGCGCGATGCTTGCTGGTCAGATCAAATTTCGAACGTATTTGTATCAAACCAATTTAGCAAATTGCATTGATTTTTTTTTAAACAGACGACGGAACGACAGTGGCGGCGCCAAGAGGGATCCAGGGGGCCATGGCCCCCCATTTGAGGTTTAGCCCCCTTTCCCCCATTTGAGTTTTTCAGACATAAAGCAAAATGCAGTCTATGGATAACTAAACTGCAGTAAATAAATTAATATTGCTTAACTATTACTA
>Ga0209671_1001269_pt1 | contig 20600 bp, 15 predicted proteins | sample WorMetHERISLAND2_2_FD_187401 | JGI IMG/M metagenome (GOLD analysis project Ga0209671, IMG submission 187401) | Marine gutless worms symbiont microbial communities from Max Planck institute for Marine Microbiology, Germany - Olavius geniculatus... | ecosystem: Host-associated > Annelida >... | reverse complement strand
GCCCGTCGACTTGGAATTCGCTGCCAGACAGTCTTCGTGACCCAGAACTGAGTCTCGATACTTTCAAACGTCAGCTGAAGACATACATTTTTGCGAAATATTGATGACAAAATGTATTAAGCGCATTAGAGATCTTTTTGAGTATGCGCTATATGAATTTACACTTTACTTACTTACTTACTTACTTACAGGTGAATGCGCCCCACCTTAACCCCAGCTAGACAGGCTGGTACTCGATTTACCTACCTCGGAGGGATGGAAGACTGAGTTGCTGTCTTGATAGCGACCTGATCATTAGTCTAACCCACAACTTTTTGATTCAATACTCTATCATTTATCTTGCTACCATTTGTTTGTTAGAACTGCAGTCATGAAGAGCCATTAGTATGATGATGATGCTAATTTTCATCATTGTCATCACTGTTGTTTGTAGCTGAATCATAGCATGTCGCCAGACGTACTCAGCAGCAGTCCCTCGATGCCTGATGCAAATATGATAATGACCATTGATGATGATGACGATGATGAGAGAAACTACGTATGTTTTCACTGCATTCTTTAGTCATTGTGGTTTTTTGTTGGCATTTGTCAAGTTATTTTACCCTGTGACTCAATTCATGCTTGTCTGATGTAGCTATTAAATGGTTTAATTTATAATATTTATATTTACTTAATTGTACTTTAATTGGTAGATTATATATTGTGTCGGGTAGAATGTTAAACCCTACACATGCACACTTAATTTGTTGTGCTAAAATCAGTTTATGGAAAACTTATATGAATAGTTAGCTATGTGAAGTGTTTTTTTCATTTTGCTATAGATTTTTGTTGTATGTTTCAGTGACATTAGTGTGTTTGTTATATGGCTTACCTGATGGACAACAATAGTAGGTCTTTCTCTTCTATGTGTTTGTTCATTTGGTACAGTTATAGTTGGGGTTAGGGTTAGGATTGCTTAGCATTGGCAGATGGTCACGCAGTATTCAGCTGTAGGCCAAGATATTTTTTTAGTTTTGATTTAGTTTTTGTGTTTTTCACACTCTCTATGCTGCTTGTAGATACAGTCAATGGAGGCAGTGAATTGCGTTGTGTTTGGGAGCATGGCTGAATTGAGGAAGAAGCCTGCACACTTGGCCGTCTTCATTCGATATGTTTTGTCTATCCGACACAACCCAGCACCATTGGTAAAGATAAGTCTGTTCGTTCAAAATACATACATGCCAACTGTTCCAAATTTGGCGGAATTTTTCCACTTTTTATTTCAAATTTCGCTGTTCCGGTCATAATTTTATTTTCCGCTTTTTGCCTTACATTCCTGAATGTCTTTGATAGAACGTCACAAACTCAGCACAATGAATACTGATGAGGTTATACGACGCATGTCGTTGAGTAGACCATGTTACGGAGGGGGAAAAAGCCACAGCCACACTGCTATGGCGCCGGTTTTTCTGGGCCATGGCTGTAGAGTCATGCCTGGACACTGAAGCACACTGAATATTCATAACATGGCAGCGCCGTGAGTAGCAGGCCGATTTACGGAGGGGGAAAAAGTAACAGCCAATGTAACTGCCCACAGTGCCGTGGCGGAGTTGTTGTGACTGCGCTGCAGTGCCATTAGAATACATAAATAGAGTGCGTGTTGATGTTACGATTTGCATCAAAATGAGTACTAATAAAAGTGTCAAATTGGCAAAAAAACAACACCTGATGCAAAAGTACAAAAGCGATTACAATGTTTAGTACCCAGTTATAAGGCAGTTGCAAATAGACTGTTATCTTGCATTTTGCACGGTTTGTTCGGCGGACATCAGCGTAGCCTAACATCAGCATTGCTCGTGGCGGCATTGGCGATGTCAAGAAACACGTTCTATCTTCGAAACATATGTCACTAACAAAGCTTCGAGAGGCGAAACCAGTGTCATAGTTTTTTGTTCCGTCATTGGACACGAGTGTTATTAACGCTGATGTGCTTTTCACTAAATTTTTGCTGGAACACAATGTGGCGTTTGCCGCATCTGAACAGGCTGGACCTCTGTTTAGATGGATGTTTCCAGATTCTGACATTGCTTGGAAATATGGATGTGGGCGCACCAAGACAGCATGTATGATTGAAAGTTTGGAGTTATTCATTTTTAGAACAATGTTGTGCTGATGAAACATTGACTAATTTTTGTAGGGCCTTGTTCTACAGAGAAACTGCTATTGTTTTTGTCCAAAAGTCTTCAAAATCATGCTTACCAGAGGCCTTCTGTGAAGCTCAAAATGCACCACAATGAAAATCGGCTGGGCTTCACCCCAGACCCCACTCCGTCATTAGTGATTGCTCTTTTTGGTTTTCAAATGTTGGCATGTATGGAAATATCAAACGGTCATCTGAATCATTAATATCTGTTGCAGTTCTGCTGCATGAAAACATGCGTAGTTTTTTTCAAGCTATAAGGCCCATAGGGCAGCACTGGTTTGCTGCTGTCATATTTAATGTTTAATAATAGATTCTTCGCATATTTTGACGATTTATTCCACAGTTGCTCTTATTTGACTGTTTTTAGCACTATGTCTGTAGTGGTATAATGGGTTTTTAACTTCACAGGTGCACTTTTAAGCATGACCTAACTAATGACTAGGGCCCACAGTTTTCCGCGGGCCGTGGAATTTCAAGCGAAGCTGTGGAATTTTTCCTTTGCCATGGAATTTTGATATTTCCATTGAATTTAGTGGAATTCTGCAGAAGTTAAAAATTCACCGGCGATTAGTATGATTTTTGACTTGATGTATTTTTATGACGGCGAAAAATCAAACTGAACTGCCAAAAGCTGAGGGCTTGACTAATAGCTTTTGTAATATGGCACAATCATAAATAAATGCCATGCAACTTCGCCAATTGCATTTTTAAAACAAAAAAATAGGTAATTTTTTGTACTTTGTTAGCATAATGTTAGTGTCACTTTGCCAACCGGCTTTTCAGAAACTAAAATTTTTGAACAGGATAGAGTTCAGTTTACTTACAAATGGAAGGCCGCGGTGAGCCATGGAATTTGTACGATTTTGCCGCAGTAAGCCACGGAATTTTGCAAACTAGCCCGCGGATTCGTGGAATTTAACAAAATTTTCCGCGGAAAACTGTGGGCCCTACAGTGACAGTGTGGACTACATGACCATTGACCGACCATCAACTAATGTGGATTGTGTATGTTAAGCTATGGTCTGCAATGTCTAAGTTAGTTTAGTACTTACTTATCTTCTCCATACTGTGGTTTCACATACATGTTTTGTACCCAGCACCGTTTATGCGTGTAATGTGTTCATTTTTTATCGTAGTACAGTATTTTTACTGTTTTTTTAGAGAGTCCTGTTCCAATAACTTCCAAAGATTTATTTTTGGGACAGAGCCTAACCTCAGTAAGTTAGTCAGAAAGTTGGTCGATGGTTACAGAAATATTAAACATTTTCAGTTGTTCAGTTGTTTTTTTAGAGTATCTTGTGGTCAATACACTTTTTAGATTGACATATCGTGAAATGCGACTTGCCATTTTGTGAACTCTGATAAACTGGATGTGTTTAAGCATGACATCTGTGGTATGTGATTTTGTTGTGTGTATTGTGCTTGTGGCAGTTGTTCAGTCTAGTCACGGATGGGTTTTCCAAGCGTGTAGGCAGCGTGAAGGAGTTGACTCGCTGGGCTCATGAGATCTTTCTGACGTTCTTTGCCGATCAATCGGTAAGTGCCGTTTTGTATTTTTTGTGATCGGTTTCTTTTTCTGTTGCTGTGCATCAGGGTGTCTTCACACTGACATGAGTACAAGTCCAAGTATCTGCGTGTGCGTTATAGTAAATGCGAGTTTGCATGTACTCCAATAGCAGCTGCTTAGTTTACATTGTTGCAAATTCTCTGCGAGTTTGGGGTTTCCTGTGTATTGCATTCTGACGAGCAATTTTTGTTTGGGTCATGTTTTAGGCAAGCTCTGTGAGTAAACAACACGTGAATATTATTAATCAAACTTCTACAGGTTACGACGCCTGTTTGACATCAACATTAATCGATCGGTTAAAAGTTTCTGTAGCGTCGTTCATTCATTTGATGGATTTACATATTATTTGTCAGGTACACTTGTGGGGTTTAATGACATTGTATTAGATTGCTCTGTGAACAGAAGATATTGTCAAGAAGCAAGACAGTTGCAGAAACGTCAAACAATCTGTAAGTAAAGGTTTATGTAGTTAATTTGACTGACTGACTGTATTTACAGCCTCTGAGAGTGACTGGTGTTGATGATGGCATGGTGACGTCCATTAAGAAGGTTCTTCAGGGTAAGTCCGAGCAGGAGGTCGAGCTACGAACTCTCTTTGAGTCTGCATTGCACTGTGTCGGCGCCAGCGTCAACGAACTGCTTAGTGACTACCGCGATCAACGACTGCGTGGTATATTTGTTAGCATTATTTTATTACATTAATTAGTTAACGTAACAGTTGTTAATAACAGTCAACTTACTTAACTGCAATTGTAGTTATTTGGGCATTTGAAAAATGTCATCTGATGAAAGTTGGCTCACTATCGTCGAACTGCATGTCTGACATGATGGTTCAAGTGACATTCATGCATGGGGAGGGACTTGATGCATTTGACCAGTGCTGCAGGCCTTTAACACATACTTCGAGTCCACTTCTCTGCTTTGGTCACCAACCATGAAATTCGTCACCACTTGGCTCAATTGTATGTCATTCAGACAATCAAGACCAGGCATCTGACGCTGTTTGACCACATCGCTCGTTTCGATGCAGATGAGGACCACAAAGGTGTCCTCAGTGACAACACATCGAAAGATTGGACACAGGGTTGAGACAGCCAGGCAGATACCAAAAAACCTAGTCTTCGAAAGCGACTTAAAACTCTGCTCAATCACTGTTTTGAATTGTGTTGTCTGTTTATTATGAATTATTAACTATATAAGCAGTTAATCAGTTGATTAGTTGATAATTCATAATGAGCCATTGCTCATTTATTAACATAAGTAATTATTTGACTGAATACAGGGTGCTCCAAAAAATGGCACAAAGTTTATGGCGTCATAATTTGCAGCTGTATGTCACAGAGTCGCACGGTTTTCAACAAAGCAAAAACAAAGAACATTTAACTTCTGTATTCAAACACTGACTTTAGTGACTAGTCATGTAAAGAATTTCTTTCGGAACATTTTGCAGAAAACCACATGACTCTGCGATGTAAGATTGCAAAATTATGGGCCGTAAACTTTGCTGTTTTTTGGATCACCCTGTATGTTTTTTTGCGTTGTAGGGATGGGAAATATGTTTGGTGAGACTAAGCTGACGCTTGGTATGGACAAGCATGAAGAGATGAAGTTCATTGTAACCGAGTTGTGGGATCGATTTCTGGAATACGCGTATGTACTTACTTTTTTTATTTTATCACATATAGCAGAGATTTGATTTACCAGTAGTGCTTTTTCCGTATGTATGTTATAGTTTAAAGTACGAGTTTTTCAGTATTTGCTCTAAATGTGTTGCACTACTGTTGCATTGTAAGGCTTGTGTGTATTTTGTTTTGTACCGTAGTCAAGATGACACTGACTTCAGTAAAGCAGTGGCAGCCTCGCTGGCAACATACTTTAAACAGATCGGTCTTGTGGATGCATCCATGCTCGATGGCTGTATTGCTTTCTGTGTCAAAGATAAGAAAGCTTTTTGGCTCAAATCTGCCAGAAAGGTTAGCAGTATCTGTTGTGTAATGTTTCACGCATTTGGAAGATTACTACCAGTGTATATTATTTTTTGAACAGAGTACAGCGGTGATTTAATGTGCATAGCCGAGTGTCAAATTTGTATGTCCCACAATTTGAAAATTAACTTGCATTTTGGAAAGTTTCTGTGTGTATTTAATTTTTATGTGTGTTTGAATGGGCTTGAATATAAGCGTTCGCAGTTTCAGTTCTCTCTGATTTTACAGCACAGACATATGCACTGAGAAATAAGAGTCGTGTTTGTTTTATAGAACAGTCCAAATAAACTGTATCTCTAGTTAACTAATCTTCTAGCACAAATGGTAGACATATGCTCCGCCTATGACCAGTATACAAATGGCTGTTGAGCATTATGGTAGCATATGAAGAGCTGCATAATAGAGTTAGTTCTCACAGGAATCATCTTGTGCAGTCTTTTGAAGGAGTAGGTGGTTTGTTTGCTGATTTGTTGTGATGCAGAATATTTCTTTCTCACTGTTTGCTCAGTTGAGTTTTAGCCTTCATTTGCTGGAAAAGGGAGGAGAGATCAGATAAATAGGCAGAAGAAGTATGAACGTGAAGAAGTAAAAGTGTAAGAAGCCTTGCCCACCTCTGAAAAATGCTGCAGACCTGTGTTTCTGTGTTATAATTGGGTTGATCGTAGTTCTCTTTTTCATTTCTGTGACATGATCTAGACCTGTTTGACTACCCTGTAATGGTAAATGTATGGCATGGTAACTATGGTATGGTAAATGGCAATATTTAGAGCTCTTCGAATTTATTCCGGCATCACATGGTCTGTGTGCTGATGTGTTGCTACAGAGCCTGGCAGTGCAAGTCCAGGGTCATCAGTTTGTTCATCCTGCCATCAGCATTACAGTACCTCAATGTACTCACTGTAACAATGCTGTCTGGAATGCTTTCAACGCCGCCTTCCAGTGCTCTTGTATGTCGTCATTTTCTTTTGTTCGTCGCAATATGTATGCATTAGAAGCAGATGGGCGGCATTGCCATACAAGCAGACTGTTTTTGTGTTTATTCTGTAATGATTATGACAGTAATGATTATGCTTTCCAATGATAGCCTATTTAATCATACTTAATTGCGACCTTCGAATTTGGGCTAACATGTGGATGATATGCACGGTAACAAATATGATATAGCATTGGCTGGACATGTATGGTAGTTCCTGTGGGCATTACAGTGTTGCGCAGCTTATGTGCAACGTGTAATATTTTAGGATGTTGATTTATTTTATCTGCTAGAATTGTAACATCAACATTCAAACTTCTGGTAGTCGTACTTACAGTCAAGAAGTTGTAAGGTTGACGCTATCAAGTGTTTGCAACGTGAATGGGTGACAGTTTATGGGCAGGTAAACTATCTCAGTGCATAACCAACCACCCAAGTCAGGTAAGTCTTTCATCCCAGTGAGATAGGTGAATCAGGTGCCCATCTTTCTGTGTTGGGTTAACGCAGGGTGCATTTGTCTGTGTCGGGTGGCAGTAACGCCGTGCGATCTCACATACCATCACATACTGTGATGGGTTTCCATTGAAGAGCTATAGACATTATTTTAGGAACCTTTTAACAGTTAACTCTTGACAAATCTACAGCAAAACGCAGAGAGTTTTTGGTTGAACATGGGAGTCCGACATTGTTGTGCAGACTGTCAGATGAATGTGCACAAGTCGTGTGTGAGTAGTCTTCAGTTGCCGTGTTCTGGCAATTCAGTTCGTAGCGCCTCGCGCATGAAGGACAGATCGTTGTCGTCAATGTTGGGATTGACATCCATCCTTCCAGTCAGCACAGGCCAGCCAGGTAGATTTTTTTTAGTGGTTTTTTGGTTTTTTAGCTAATTTTCACATATACATGTAAATTGAGTTCAAACACATTGTTCGCATTACAGTTTTTCTACAGAATGCTTTAGGATTTACTTACTTGTCATTGGGTTTTGTGCATGTTTTCTGATGTCTGCTACACTGTATTTGTGAGAGAGCGAATGTCTAACAAAATATTACATGCATGAAGTGTGTTGAAATGTATTGGTCCATTTATTGGCTTTGCATAAGTGGTATCGCCAGAGTATTCCGATTTTGGCAGGTTCGTATTTTATGAGAATTTTTGTATAATTGTTAAAAAACACTAGACTATTAGTTGTCTTTTTTTGCTTTTGTGTTGATTTATGTACAGTTCTGTTTTCAAAAAAGTATGTGTATATTGGCTTGGTTTTTACAGTACTTCCAAAACATTAGCTGAGGTGCTGTAAAACGTCTGGGAAAAGTTCTGCCTTTTTTTAGGACTCTTAGAACGTTAAACTGTACTGTCTCATTTACCTTACGTATTAGCTTAGTTGACTGATAGCGCATGGAGGGGTTAAGTTACTTCATCGTCATCTTCATTGTAATCATAATGTTTATGTAGATTGAGCCATTGGACAGTTTTTGAAAGGATTAGAATTTATCACAGCAATGATATGTGGTACTGATGTTTGCCAGGAGGTCGTGACAAACCTGACAAGCCATCTGTCACTGGTCCCAGTGAAAGTGCAGAATCAGGTTATCGTGCATTGTCCTGTAATGTCACTTGTTTTGACGAATACATTCATTTGGTCAAATGTACTTTTCGGTGAAATTCATCAATTACGAACAATAATTTTTTATACCTTGACATTTTGACTTGAAATTATGTTTCTATTCTTCTGACGAAGACTTCTCGTGGAAGTCGAAACGTTGAGGCATAATATAAACAAAATTTGGTCATAATTGATGAACTCAACTGAATTATATTGAACGTCACTTTGTTATTTATCATTGTTGTGTATACTTTATTTTCTATCATTTGTGCATTTGTTTGGCATCGGGTTGCAGAAATTGCAGATTAATCACACAATTAATCTTTGAGAAATGTTAGTGTTAAATGTTAATGATTGATGAAGTAAAATTTGATCATTAAATTATTAGTTGATCAAAACCATTTTAAACTAACTAGGTATGATGACTGGCAACTGAAATCCTCTCAATCATATGTAATCTTCTGTTTCTTCAGAGAACGTTGACATTTTAGTCTGCCTACAAGACCAGATTTAGAAACGATCATTAATTATCTTTCAGTACATTTGTCAGAGCTGTCAGCTGAGTAGTGGATAGTTGCTAAAAAACGTGCATTTTCTTTCACAGTTACATCTATCAGCTTTTAATTATCTCCGCTAAGGTGAACATGGTGAACATTGGAGGAGATGAAGAGATTGGTCGTTCTGTCTGTTTTTCCATCATTCCGTGTGTGTACATGATGACTCATAACAGCGCAAGCAGCAATGCTGGCTATTACATTTCCCCCCTTTCTCCTGCAGCAAAGCGGTTCTTCTTTTTCTTTTCCCTTTCCTTGTTGTAGGATGTAGTTGTAGTAATAGTAGTAATGGTTAAATTACTTTTTTTTGGCGGAGATATGCACTCTCTTAAGCGCCTTGTAGTTGTAATAAGTGATTAATTAATCATTAATTTTTGTAAAGTTAAGTGTGAAAAAACTGTCAGTTATTACCAGGTTTAGTTTACAGTTAAGGTAATTGTCTGTGTGGTGTTATCCCCTGTCTTCCAATAGACAGCATTATCACATTGATGACTGTCTGGAGGATAACGGGGAAGATTATTAGAACTACCATTATGTTAATTACATATGCATGCGTATAATGGAGTTCTTACAATTTTGTGTTTCGTGTTTCTGTAAAGGTTAAACTTTCTGTTTATTGTAAAGTTTAAACTGACTGTTTCATTATTGTGTTTGTGTGCATTCTGCCCGAAAAGGCCATCCCTGAAATGACCTATACTGTGTCGGGTGGGACGTTAAGTCCTACTCACGGACCCTCTGTCTGGTGTGTTAATACAGTTAATGCTGCATACCCTGGTTATGTCACTCTCGTTAATCGCTCAGCTGAACAAAAGCCTCGAGACTCCTTCTCCAAGTATGTACCAATGTTGTTGTTGTTGCTGATACCTGTAGTAGTTTAGGCTGTGGCATCTGTAAAGAAAATCTTAAGAATGTGAGAAAAATGCATGCAGATAAATTTTGCATAGTAACATTAGTTTACATGCATTTCAGTAAATCATTCTGCATTATACTGCTATTTACTTATTTGCTTACTTAACACGTAATCTGTTAGTATTTAACTGATAGAGTTCTAGTGCTGTTGCATTCTGTTAAAAGTGGCCATTAATATCATTAATTGTGTTGCATAAAGAGTTTCATATAGAGCTGTCAAAGTGTAAATTTTTTAATGCATTAACGCACTGCATTAAAAAAGTTAACGCATTTTTAACGCACCCATTCACGTCGAGAGGGAGAGTAGGGAGTAAGTTACCCTGGGCCCCGCGACGTTTGGGGGGACGCCTGTAGAATATAGAAAGTTAGAAACACATTATTAAATGTATAATCACCAATAACTGACATCATAGCTAGCATAGAAATCTATTAGTTTGTTGTTGGAATAATTACGGTATTTATTTACAGTAGTCTAGCTTGGTAGTCTAACGGTAATGTGCCAAACTTGTAGCCCTGAGGTTACTCAGGTTGCAGGTTCGACTCCGCGCCAGGTGTGCCTCTGTCCACCAAGGAGTATAAATTGGTACCGGCTTCACTTCCGGGAAGGTTACGACAGTAATATGCGGAGGTCTGGCCCTTTTCCCATATATAATGCAGGGATGGGTTCGCCCATATCGGGTGGTAGGTAATACTGTGTGATCCCATATGGCAGGCGAGGCATCTGTGTCACACCTCCGGCTCGGGGCCTTGGAAACTGAGATGAGCGCCACTCGCATCGGTCACAGAGCTGTGAGTGGGCCTGTTGACTACCGGCGATTTAATCTTTAACCTTTCAAGTGATGGAACGGCAACTACACTTTAGTTACTTGAATTCATTCTATTGTCAAATAACTGCAATTTAACTGAATATCGAAACTTTTGCTTTGCAAAATTTAGTAGATTAACATAAATTTACGTATGTGCGTTAATTTTTTTAACGTGCGTTAATTTATTAATGCATTAACGCGTTAATTAATGCATTAATTTGACAGCTTTAGTTTCATATGAAGGATTGCCTCGCTGCATGGTTAGAACTCGACTCATAGTGTCAAATGCTATATACTCAACTGTAACCTTGAACTCAGTGACCAGTAAACTCAGGACCTAGTTGATTCAGTTTTGCTTGCATTAGTGATGTATCATTGAAAAAAACCTAAAAATTGTATTTAGGCCTCTGGACAAGCTGAGACCTTTACTTTTGATCTTTGACTCCAAAACTTAACTGGCTCACCATTGTTGTATGCTTATGATGCCAATTGTGATGTCCTCTAATAGACATTATTCCGAAATTAATGACTGTCTGGAGGATAACAGGGAAGATTATTAGAACTACCATTACTGTTACATATGCACACTTTGAATGGTCAGTTCTTACAATTTTAGGTTCGGGTTGATATTTTATGGTTTATGTGTTTCTTAATTGGTTTTTTCTGTAAAGGTTAAACTTTTTTTGTCGTTATTGTAAAGGTTAAACTTTTTGTTCCATTGTTATGTGTATATGCATTTGCCTGTAAAGACTGTCCCAGAAATGACCTGTACTGTGTTGGGCGGGACATTGAATCTTACTCACTCATGACATTGTTGACAGCAAGCAGATCCTTGTTTATATAGTATTATATAATTCACATGTGTAGCAGATAAAAGAACTCGTAGCAGTCAGGATTCTAGTTTAGGTCGTTCCTAGGAAAACCAAGAAAAAGTCTGAGGTAAGAATGTCTCAGGAATAAAATGAGAAATGTTCAGAAATCAATACTTAGGAAATGCTTAGGAAATTGTAAATTTTCGAACACAGGAAGATGTTGAGAAAAATACCAGAAGTTTTGTAAAGTAGGCCCAAATTTTACATTTTTTTTCATGTTGGTGCATGTTCGCTGGATAGTAAAGCACGTTGACTTGACGGATATTGCTGTTGATGGCAGGATGCCTCCCGAGACCGTGAGTGTGAACCGCTCACAATTCAGTGCGCAGGAAGTAGAAGACTTGAGTGTGGAACTGGAGCGACCTGCACTGGATACACTCATTCCGAAGGATGAACTGCGCAACCTCAAGAAAGATGAAAAGAAGCGACAGGAAGTTATTAATGGTAACACTGTTTTTCATTGCCAACTATGTAGACTGTAATGTATTTGTGTATTGTTTGACTGTAGAAGAGCCAACTTGTATTATATAAATGTAAAATCTTTTCCCAGTGTTAACTTATGGTGCAGCACTGATCTTCATTTCCTTAGATCTCAGCTTACACTGCGAGACCACAGATACAGAGCTAATGCATCATGCGCTCTGCTTGTTTATGCCCCATGGTCGTGCTGAGTTGGTATGGTTGGTTGATTACATACTGAGATGCTCAACCAGTCTCTGCCAAGGGTCACCCATCCAAGTACAACCATTGATCAAGACCATTGTGTATTAGCCACTACGTAAAGCAAACATTGTAACATATGTTTAACGTTTTGTCGATTTTAAAAAGTCTTATTAGTTTTGCAGATAAATTTCTTTTGTTGAGAAATCTACTTGAGACTGTCTGTTTTAATACATTATTTCATGCCACCTACATGAAGCTTGTCTGTTTCGGTATCATAACTCATTTTGCCTACAGCACAACGGGTATGGTACACATGTTGATTTCAAGTCTGTACTTGAATGTTTGCGATTCAGAACTGTTCTACACCGAGCGGACTCACCTGCGTGAACTACGTGTGATGCAATTGTTGTTTTATCGACCGCTGATGAAGAGTGAAATAGAATGGTATCGTAACCTTGCCAATCTTCTGTTTCCGAGCCTCAGTAAAGTCATCCAAGTCCATGGTTAGTGCTTAGAGGTGTATATGTAATGCTGAGGCAGGTTTTCTGTATATAGATCATAATCGTAGTCATGAATGTTGTATTACTTTATTTATGCCAAAGACTGACAGTGCGTTCACATTGTCAGTATTGTAGAGTTGCGAAAACCAATAAATAAAGTTTAATGAAGTTGTCCTCAGATTTTTAATTTTGTTTAATCATATCATGTTCACAGGGTGCTGCAGAAAAGTAACCCTCGGAGTTGTCTGCCATTTTCTGAGCAATCGCTTGGAATTACAATGCAAAGTTTTACGCATTCATTATCTACCTGCATACACAGGGAAATCGGCATTTTGATATTCTCTTGCTGTGGCAAAGTTACGAAATTTTTTGTGAGACGATGTTGTAATTTTGCACATTCAACAACTTAGTGCTGTAACGAGTTACGTGTATCGAAAACAACTGGGTGCGTCTTGTTGCTTGTGATGTCAGAGCGTTGTAAATGTCATGAAAAAAGTCTAAAACGTTTTTTATTTCTTATTGTATTTATTGACAATTTTTCACCAAACCTGAAATTCGTTGCTAAGCTCAAGCAAGCACTGCAGGTGATCTGGGCATATTGCTATCAACAAGGCTGTTAAGAACTTCACTAAGACGGTAAATGCATGTGTGAAAGCTAGTGGTGAACATGTCAAGTTCTTACAGTCACTGCCAAATCGTTCGTTACGTTGTTCGAATAAAAATGTTTTATTCTGAGGTGCAAACATGGTGCACTGTTCATTCTGCATACATTCTGCTGCATGTGAACGCAAAATAATTTGTAATTTTGTTGTAGTTAAGGGTAATGACATGCTTTTTTGCACTTTTGCATGACTGAACACATAGCAAGTGTGTGAAATTTTGCGATAAAATTCCAAGTTGTTGCTTAGAAAATGGCAAACAACTTTAGGGGTTACTTTCTTTTTTGCTGCACCCTGTGTATAGTGTTTTGCGTGAAAAAGTGGAACGGTAGGGCTTTATGTGCATCAAACAATCAGACAGTTTCAGGAATGATTATCTTTGATCACTGCAGTGAATGGCAGTCATGTTAAACATTTGAGCATTGTGTTTTACGTGACTGCCCTTTACTGCAATGATCGAGGCTGATCTTTTCTGAAATACCTGATAGTCTTGGGTCCTAATGTTCTACTTTTTTATGTGCCACCTGTTAAATGATAGTTGCTTTATTTGTTTATTTCTTTATTATAAGATGGTACACAAAGTACAAGATAGTCTGAAATGGACACCTGAGTCAATATAAAAGAGTAGTATTATTTGCTAATACTGGAATATGCCACAGGTTGCAATACAGTCATTACTACTGCCAGCACCAGTCTGTTATCGGTTTCACGTGTCTGCACAGTCCTTTGTTTTGCCCGCAGTTTTATTATTTTAGCTTCCACAGTCTGGAACTCACTCCTTTCTAGCTTTTGCAGTTCTGTCTATGCGTACACTTTTTGTCGCCTCCTCAAAACTCCCTTTTTCCAGCAGGCCTACAGCTCCCCCTAGCAGCTTAGCCAAGTGCCTCAGATTCAGTTGCTGGCTGACATTGTTCACTAAAAATGTTGTATTTACTTATTTAATTATTTATTGCAGTCTTTATTGCTTGCATATGTATGTTTTGTTTGTTTTCTGTTTAGTTGCCTTGAAAGACACGTTTGTTGCAAGGAGAAAGGAACGGGCTGTCATAGAGAAAGTTGGGGACATTCTTGTTGACTGTGTATGTCGCTATTTTCGTGATGCCGTTTTTTTGTTGTTTGTTTTAGCTTTTGTTTGGTGTGTATCTAACTGTAACTGATATTATATTTTAATTCATATATATCTCAGTTGAATGTCATTTATACACTCTATAATATTGATTTAACATAAAAATCATACAAGAGTGCACATTCAAAAAGGAAGAGAAATAAAAAAAAATTATACAGTACCTAAATACTCAGTAAGACAGTCTACTTCACTTGCACATAACTGAAGCAGACCGGCATAGTTGTGCTTAAGATTCAATAGTTCAGTCACAATATAATAGTTTTATAATCGGACTGACTTTGCACAAGCTGGAGTTTGATCAGCATGAACAGTTTAATTGTTGTATTAATAACAGCCAATTCCCGAGCAAAACAAGCAGATTTATGTGCTCTGGGCAGTAGGTAGATAATGTTAACAGTGGTTCATGTGCTGGTTGGATTGTCTGTTATTAGTTTGGAGGTGATACTGGTAAACAGTTCATGTTAGCCTGCTCGGAATTCTGTCGGGATCAGTCGCATGCTCAGGGCGTACTCAAATCTTGGCGTCGCAAAGACCCAACACTCGACTCATTTCTGCAGGTGATGCCATCTTCTGCTAGTGATGCTTGAACAGTATTGTTCATTTTCCGTAAGTGGAACTTATGCAAAAAACAACTTCAACTAAGCTTGGCTGTAGCTTTAGCCAGAGGTATTTTTTTCTAAAAAAAGATGGAAACGATTTTGCATTTCTGTAGGAAATAAAATAAAGCTACGACGCTTTTGTCTTATGCATTATTAACACAGCATAGAAAGGTTTATTTGTTGAACTAAAAGTTGTTTGCATGTCAGGATGAAGATCATGTTGATTTTATTGTTGTTTAATTTGTTGCTGTCAATTGAATTGCAGTGAATGAGGTTGGTTGAAATGTGTGAACTGCAGGAGATGCATTGTGACCCGTTGTGTCGTAGAATGGAGCTGAAAGATTTGCTGCCATTAGAGATGCAGCGCCTGACAAAATATCCACTCCTTATTGACTCGCTGCTTAAACATACACCTGGTCTGTACTGCTGCTATAAAGCATTCTGTCCTGTTGAGTTGGATGGCTTAAAAGAAGTATCACTTTCACTTAATGTAACAATTGACTGTTTTTCTTGAAACTAAAACGGAATGCTGAGGTAGAATTGTAATTTTTGTAAAAATATTTTATATATCAGTTTCTGCAATTTTTATTGGGTTTTATCTTCATGCTTGTGAACCACTGTGACAGTATGCATAACAACATCGTAGATTAGTAACTTAGTATCTCAGTAAGGCTTACATCATAGCTAACTACTTCCAAACTAGCAACTTATGTTCAATCGCATGCAAAACACGTCATAGTGAACGACTAGTTAGTTGCGACCTAGCTGATGTCAGGTAAGTTTTTTTTGGAATTTTCTAGCATACACTCGCTCTGCTTTTTCAGCCTGCGGCTAGAAGTAGACTAGTGCTGACACGTTGTGCACAGCGGTTTGGCTTAGTGTTCGACGTAAGTGATTTTTTTTGTTTGGAAGTAGAGTTATGACACTGTTATGCTTACCACCTCTGGTCACTTTATGTAAGTGGTTATTTGCTGTTTGACTGATGCATCGACTAATTCATTGATGTGTGTGATGTGTGTTTTTTGTGATAATGCTCTCATTGTCTTACTTGGATGACTGTTCTTTCTTCTTTATAAACTATAATTTTACCACTTAATTATAATAGCATTTTGGATGTTTGTGTTTTCTTGCAAAAGTGCAATAATATATATTGTGTATTTTCGCTGTTTGTAATATTTAGATTTATTTGTATCACCATGCTTATGATTCTGTGTGCTGTTTTGAAATTTGTTGTATTTTTAATTGTCTGTAAAATGTGACTGTTGACAAGCAGAAAACACCGAGGAACGAACACAACTCGTTGAGGCCAAGTCGTTAGTCAAACAAATACTAGATCGAGTGAATGAGGCTGTGCGAGATTGCGAGAATCGACGACGAAGGCAGGACATGAACAGAAGGCTCGATAAGCGTCTACTGGAAACAACAAACGACCCAGTATTAGCCGAATATAAGGTCAGTGGCTATTTTCATTCTCACTGACATTCTCTCCCACTCCCAGTGTGGGTCTATTGGTATAGAATAGACTCGCTCTGTTTTTACGCACGAAAGCAACTACTGCTTTTAGCGCGTCTTAGCCATCACAATTCTGTCTGTCTGTCTGTCCATCTGTCACATGGGTGGATCAGTCAAAAACGGTGCAAGCTACGATCACCAAATCTTCACTGTTGGCTGTCTGGAAGACTCTAGTTTCAGGAACCGTAAAGCTTTTTCATAAATTCGAAGGGGGTCACCCCAAACGAGGGCGCTAAATGAGAGGGGTGTAGACAAAATTTGCGATTTTTGGCCAATGAGTCGCTGTACCTCAGTAACAATGCGAGATAGGGCCTAAGTACCTAGGTTACTATTAATCACTAATAGGAAGTCGTACACTGGCTCTCGATTGGCGCCGAATTCAATGACATTGAATGACCTTGAACGCCAAAATGGGGTTTTATGGATTTTTTGGCGATTTCGGGCTGCGACACAAGTCTATATCATTCACAAGGTGGCACCACACTACTATCGTTATGTGATCCAGATACAGAATTTGGTATTTGTGTATTAACTTAGCGTGAACACCCCAATTTTCAGCTAAACTACTGAACCGGAACTGCTATAGGTTTTCGCGCGTCTCGTGAGCATTAGCTCAAATTTCTTGTTTGGTTTGGTATTGGTATAGTTAAATTGTGCGTGTCTGCAGATTTTGTTAGTTAGTAATTACATTTGTGTGCATGTTTATCTAAGTAATTTATTATTATATTCTGGGTTTCTGTGTTGGTTTGATTGATTTTGCTGTTAATTTTTGTTTTTGTACCAGTGCAAGGGATTGCCTGCTGGACCATCTATGAAATGACCTACAGGGTGCGCCAAAAAAATTTTACTCCCCCCCCTATGCCATATTAATCGAATTTTTACATTTCACCAGAATTTTAACTTAGAATTTTAATTTACTTACGTTGCAAACGTTTTGAGCAAATGACGTCACTATGACGTCATCGTCATGGACACATTTGTTGTTTATCGTCAGTTAGTAAAACTCGTGATGGATGTGTTGTGAAATGTAAAAATTCGGTGAGTGGTCGCACTTAATACGGCATAACTTTGTCAAAGTTAAAGATAATTGAATAAAATTTTGCAGGTTAGTGTAAATCTGAATGGACAATAGGTGTGTAAAATTTTGTTTAAAAATTCTCAGCCATTTTGGAAAAATTATCAGAAAACCTCTTGAGGGTAAAATTTTTTGGCACACCCTGTATACTGTGTCGGGCAGGATGTTACTCCTTACTCACTCATTCACTTTTCAACATTTATTTTTTAATTTGTTTCTGTAATATGTCCCAGAAATGATCTATACTGTGTCGGGTGGGACGTTAAACCCTACTCACTCACTCACTCTTTCAATTTTTGTTCGCCACTAGATGTTAGCCATGGTGACATCTAGCAGGGAATGTAAATCATTCCGAAATAGGCAACAGTGGTTGCTGAAGGTTCAGTAAATAAAAGCTATAATTTGGTGAATTTTAATAGCTTATTCTGTTTTTTGTGTATTTTTTCAAGTGAAGTGACATTATGGTTGTGTTTGAGTCTATTTGTGTGTAAATGCAGAATCTCGATCTAACGAAGCATCCGTTGCTTAAAGATGGCAAGATGATCTGGCGACTGGGTGGTGGCAAGCAGGTGGAGGTCCATGTAGCACTGTTTGCTGACATCATAGTCCTGATGCAGAAGCAGGAAGATAGACTTGTACTACGGACACACAGCGTGGTCCTTGCCAGCAAGGAGAAAAGGGAGCATGGGCCGGTGATTAAACTTCAGAAAGAAGTAATCGTGCAAGCATACGCAGCAGGTACGTCATGTATATGAACTATTGTATTTCATATTGGAACTCATTTCTTGGCTATTATTGTTCGAAATTACTGAGCTGGATTTATATTTTTGTCTCGGCTTACTCTGTTGTGATTTTTTTTGTTTTTTATCTGTACATTTTATACAGTTTTATAATAAATATATATCATGTTGTTGCAGCTTGTGATCTATTTGATAATTATGACTTAATACAGATAACTTTGTGAATTGTGGCGTTTGTTCAGAAAAAGTTACATATGAGCATGTGTGTTTTTTGCCAGAGTTAATTGTGTTGATTAATTTGATGATGTTTTGTTGGCTATAAAAAGGTAGTTAAAACAGCTGACATTGTGAATTTTTAACTTATGTTGAACTGGCTTTTTTTGGAGTTACTTCTGGTTCGATCAGTCCCCAGAAGTTGAATTGGGGATTGTTGTGGTCTTACTTTTGACAGGCACAGATTGGTCATCACTTAAGGCAGTGATTCAGTGAACACTGTACACTGCCATGCTGCCAACATTACATTGACAGTATATACTTATAGCCGAATCGTATAGGGCAGAAGCGAAGATGACTGCCATTGACGTAGCATAAACTCAAACGGGACTAGACGCACGGCAAGCAAATAAGCGGAGTGTGCTTATAACTGACATGCATATAAGTGGAGCCGAGTGTACTTGTAAATTGCTATGTGTTTAAGCTGTCGTGAGTACATTGTGTGTACTGTATACGGTGTTTGTGTATGTGCACATTGTGTCTGCAGACCGACGCACAATATTTGTAATAGTAAGTTTGAAAATAGATCCCAAACGCTACGAACTGGTCGCTCCATCGACTGAAGAAAAACACAGGTAAGTTGGTTGCATTGATTTAAAGTTGTCATTCAGAAAACTCCGTATTACTTGATACAACTTTGTATATATTTCAGTATCATTCCAAGATGAGATTTCTATTTTTTTACATTTCCATTTATCAGTGACTGCACCTGAAATGCAGCATTGATCATTTGTTTACATTCTGCTGCTGTACCATCATTTACAGAGATGCGGTTGTTAACAACAGTTTAATGTGTGCTACTTGCACCTTACAGTTGCTATTTTGCCAGTATTTGCAATTTTGCAGTTACCAAGTGTCTTTTAAATTACTTGAAGAAACCCTCTTATGTTACCTCATGGAAGCAGCTACTGGGTATTTTTGGTCCGCAGTACCTTATTTTGTGTTATTTGGTACAGCCCTTCAGAGTCACTTCACAGAGGGCTTCCTCCATCAGCCAGCTGGAAGATGCTCCCTTATTTGCCATAGTATCACCAGTCCACACTGGTGATACTGTGGCAGGTGGCGGGTCTTTTTGAGTGATCCCATATGGCAGGTGAGGCTCTGTAGCTCTGAGATTGGTTTCTGCAAAGAGCTATAGATGCTTAACTTTTTTTCTTCCTTGCCGATTTTCTTGGAAGTTGTCTGGCTGTGTAGGTGGCTGAATGCTATGAGTGCTGCTGTTGCTGCTGTGAAGCTGCAACCGACAACAGCTCAGATCATTGATGATGGCGGTCAAAGGCTTGTGCCATCGGATTCATTGTTGGATGTTACGGACTCCATGTCTATTCTCGATCAGGACCAGATTGATCAGTACGTCATTCTTTGTGGAGTTTTGTTCTGTTGTTTCATAATAAGCCTGAAATTGGCATCTGCATCATGTATCTGCAGTTATAGAAGAACTACTTTGCAATTAGTATTACCGTTACTAGAAAATGTATCTAAGGACATATGCAGTGTGGAACAAAAAGTGGAATGTACTGTGCATGCTCTTCGTAGATCGAGCAGTCAGTTAGCCTTAATCATTGCAGTGAAGGATGGTTGTTTTGAGCACTTGAACATAATGTTCAGCATGTTTGTGCTACTGAACGGATTCTAGAGCTATGCATTCCACAAAATTTGTGGCTGAAGAACTCGGCAGTACTCGAGTATTCATTTAATAACTAAGTAAGTAAAAATTGTTATAAGCCTTTAATACTATGTTACACACTTGTAATTACATATGCTGTTTTGTGATAGTTATTGACTGTATAATTTCATCTTGTCCTTTACTCTACAGTTGCACTCTGCCAATTGTTGTATTAAAGAAATATTTGATTTGATATGAGCTTTGATGTATAAACTTAGTTAAGGTAAAGGTATAATTTTTCATCATGTATACACTGCAACATGAATGCTCTAATATAAACATGAATCAGGCTCATATAATCCCTATAATCATTTGTTTCTGTACTCAGTGTACGAT
>Ga0209671_1001268_pt1 | contig 20621 bp, 10 predicted proteins | sample WorMetHERISLAND2_2_FD_187401 | JGI IMG/M metagenome (GOLD analysis project Ga0209671, IMG submission 187401) | Marine gutless worms symbiont microbial communities from Max Planck institute for Marine Microbiology, Germany - Olavius geniculatus... | ecosystem: Host-associated > Annelida >... | reverse complement strand
GTCGAGGGTAATAGTGTTTTTGCATAGTTCAATTGCCAGCGGCAATAACAAAGAATATTTCAATGCTGTATTCAAATATTAACTTTAGTCATGTAAAGAAGTTCTTTCGAAACATTTTGCTGAAAACCGCATGACTCTATGATGTACGGTTGCAAAATTATGGTGTCATTAACCTTGTGCCGTTTTTTTGGACCACCCTGTACAACATATGCATTTGCCTGCAATATTTAATTTTGTAACGAAATAGGTATTCAAGTAACATTTTGAAGAACTGTGTATTTAGGACGTTTTGCTGAAAAAACTGTAGATACAATATTTGCCATTCTACACTCAAGATCAGTTTGCCAACATACATACACTCCCATTTTTTACCACAATCTTAGTTTTGAGAGATACAAGACTTACAGTAGCTAGCAAAACCAGTTCCCAAATGACGCTACATTTTTTGGTTCACCGAACAGCAACTGCCCTTAGCAACTGTAGGGAAAGTTTGCAACAAAGTAATTATTAAATATTCCACAACACCTCAAATGCAAATTTTCCACAGAATGTGCTGGTGAAAGAATTTTGAAAATTGCTCAACACTTAGCAGAGATATGGCTACAAATTTGAGAATTATTTTTGGCCCATCTGGTACACTTGTGCTAGTTTTCTAACATTAACAAACCAGGTAACATACCAGGTGCGGCCGCACATGGACCAGTAGACGAATCTCCAGAGCTGGTTCGACCGTAGGGCTAAGCGGACCGGTTAGTCCATAAACAAGCCCACCAAAGTCTTTCTTGTGTGCTCGAGACCATTCTTGAAACAGTTCACACTGCTGCAGTCTATATTACATATATGTACATGACATTGTGTGTTTTCTTTCTTTTTTGTCTCTAATTATATATATATATATACTCGTCACTCGTGATAGCCTACACCATAACTACCAGTATTTTTACTAGGCCTATTGAGTGAAACGACGTCCTGCCCCTATTATAACAGCGTATTATAAGACTACAGTGTGTGATATTTCAAACAGCAGAATTTAGTGTAGCAACCTATTTTAAGCATAGCGATTGCCTTATCACAAAATTTCCAGCAACATTTCTTAAATGGATCTAGGCCCAGTGTCAAAGGTAACTACAGCACTTGGACAAGTAAGACTTATAGTTTATCTTTAATTTGTGGTGTAGAAAGTTGAAGTAAATGTATGTTGTTACTTGTGCATTCAATTATAGCACTTCTCGAAATAATTAGCCACCATTTTATCAGTTTTATTTCTTATCTGAACTAACGAATCAATATTCGGTATCCCCAATCCTAAAAATGTGCCTAAAAATCAAAATCCCCACATTGCAGGTTGTATCTGATGCAAAAGTTAGGATAGGATGAATATTTTTTTTACTTTTCATTTTATGACAAGCAGTGAAATACTACTAGACACTCATAAACGCAAAGTAACACGAGGAATAGTACCAGTAACCATGGCAATACTGCAGCATCACAGACTAGATGCAAACAGTATTTTTTGTTACAACTCCAAAAGCAGACAAAAAAACTGCACCATATTTTTAGGGCTTATTATTATTATTATTACTGGAACGAGAGCAAGGATTATTTTACACCTAACCACCAATCCAGCATTTTGGACTTTCAGTCGGTACGCTGTCTACACTATAAAGACCACAAAACTCACAACACAGTGTCTAAACTGAGTGCTGCAGTAAAAGATATTCGACATTCACGGACACAGGCATCAATCTCTCTCCACATGTGCTTAGGGGGACATACTGTACAGTGGCCAATTCTCCCCTGTCCTTTCCCTTCTCTTCTCCCTCACCTAGACATAATCATCCTGAAATTCGCTTAAGGGTGTGGAGGAGTGCTGTAAGCTCCACCTAGTGGAGTACAAAATGAAATTTGCTGCATTTTGGCTGTAAAATGTGACATCTGGTAGCAACAAATATTTTCCTCAGATCTGACCGATCAAAACGTTGCATGGACGAAAAGTCTCTGTACCCGTTAGTTACTGCTATTACTCCACAAATATTAGGGAGGGGGACATTCATGATGGTGTCCATCCCCCCAGTTCAAATATTGGGGGACATGTTCCGCCTGTTCCACAGGGATCAACACCCACGTTCACAAAGCAAATGACTAAGCTAGATGCAATGTAACTGCATTTTCTCTTCCCCATGTGTTCATCAACTGCACAGAGTGTCAAATGGTTGACGTGAGAAAACATCAAAAAACAAGCAGAACAGTTGCTATCACGGGCACGCGCTCAGTTGTAAATGTCATTCAAAAGCTTGGGATCTTTGACATCCGTGTCTCGCATAACTAGGCACACAAACATGTTACACACATGATGCTATCGCAATTAACAACCAACTCAGAACAAGTATTAAAGTATGCACACAAAAGCAAGAACATAATTAGATTGATTTCAAAATCACTGAAATTTTGCACAGGGGCCTAATTAACAAAACCTTCTAGGAATTTTCCTAACATCTACCTAGTTCAACAATTTACAATGTCCTAAATATTTCCTGGGAATTGGTCTGCAAACGCTTCTCCACGTCATTAATAGTTGTTCTTTATAAATAAAATAAAATTTAAAAAATGTTTGTAAATGCTTATTACAATTATAAGAATGAGCAAACCTGTGTAGTAGTCCCTGTACATGTAATTTCTCGGTCCTCTCAAATAAAACCTGTAGAAAACACCGCCTGACAGGATCAATCCTATAGAAACAAAACACATCAAATGTAACAGCATTTTATCTTCATCTCTAAGTATACACCCTCTAAGTGTACACTGTCTCCAAAAAAGTTCACCATTTTTGTTTTAATCTCACGTGAACCAGCTCAAGAAGTTGTTACAAATGCAGTAACAAAGCCAATGACATCCATGAAAGAATCAGTAAAAAGACAACAAAGGACTACATATTACGATGCAATAGGTCTGGCGTACCTCTGAAGATTCCACAGCAGTGGCATCATGGGTTTAAAAAGTAAGCAGGACAGGATGTTACAATTTTCCTGTACAAGAGACACTGCAAATTTCAGACAGTCCAAAATTTAAGGGGGGACAATTGCCTCCTTCTGCTCCCATGCCACATCACTGTTCCACAAAATTATAGCAAACATTGAAAAATGTAGATCGACAGAATAAAGCCAATGAATCGCTGCCACAGACCTATGCCAGCCAGTGCTCCTGAGAACATTGTCTCTGGAATCTCATCCCAGCCTTGCTTTATCAGCTGCATCAACGTCTTTCCTAAGTGCAAAAAACAAACAAGGCTGTCAAGTTATGCCAATGCAGTTTTGCAGGTAACAATGTCTTTCCCACCCATCTCCTACCTCTCGCGCCCCTTCCTCTCTCTTCTTTTCCCCTCCTTCAATTCGCCTTCCTCTTCCCTCCCTTCCCTTAGATATATAGAACCCTTGGTATCCAGCTACTGGGAGCACCGTGAGCTTCGTCAGTGGGATCTGGGACAAAACTCAGCCAATATCAAATTAGGGTCATTGTAGCTTTAACATATGACACCTGGTGGCAACAATTTTGCTTATTTTCCTGAAAAACAACTACAGCTTAAATAATAGAAGCAAACTGTAATAAAAACAAAGACATTCATGGTCGGTGGGTGATGACAGACTTTGCACAGGTGAGTGGGTAACGAGGTTAAATTGTAGGTGTCACCCACTCAATGTGGGTGCTTTTGCAGGCTAACATAAACAAAGGAAATACCTCTATCTTTACACAAAGTCTTGCAACATAAGGTGTGAACATTTGATTAATATAAGAGTGGTCTCACTCACTCACATCACAGGCAATGCAATGTAGCAAAAGGTTATTTTTTCTAATAGCTGTAAAAATGTGAAACTGTAAAAGTATAAAATCTACAAGTTAGAAAGATAAAAAAAGATTTTTAAAAATTACTGTGTACAGGGCCAAAACTAATTCATGTAAAGAAATGTCAATTACACGGACGTTGTTTTGATGAAAATGCAAATTACGCAGAAATTACACAGACGACAAAATAGCCTAAAATCGTTATAATTTTCCTTGCTATTGCCATGCCCAAAGTAAAATATCAATGACAGAATATGGATTATGTGCACCTTATTATTGTAAAGCCAATTTAGCAGCTGTTTAGCCAACTGACTCGTTATCATTATTAGGCCATATAGGTCTTTTATCCAGAACCAAACATCGAGAAAATGATCTAAAATACTAGAAAAATACCAAAAAATTTTTGGATTGCTCATGATTTCACAGACATTTCCAATTTCACAAAATTACATGGATTGTGTTGTCTGTGTAATCGTGAATTAGTTGAACCTTAAAAACCATGGGTGAAAGTAGACATTACGAATAATGTAAAAAGGGCCAAATTACAAAAATTGCTGCTACTATTTATATATTTTCGTCGCTGCATCACTTCTATTAGTTGGCTGCATATTTTTCTCGCATAGCCCATGCACAGTATGCAAGGGCCTTGTATTGCGTGCACTTGATGAAAATCGAACTTCATGTCAACTGCAAAATGTTTTGCACATTATTCTGTATTGTACACTTTGTCTTCTTCTTCTTCTTCAGTAGATGGTCAAACTTCAACTTGACGAAGACTCCAGACCACGTCGGGTAGTTGACAGTGTGAAGTGTATAACGTGTTAAGCCAACAGTGACTATGCCACGACTGCAGGCAATTCCGCCCTTACAGTTTTGCATTTTATATGCGCCATTTACGTTAGTATCAAAGTTACACAGCCACACTATAACACTTGAAAGGCCGTTGGTCAGTCATATTTTATGGGACCGTGTTACGGCCTAATAGCATAATGAGTAGCAGCGTTCAAGGTCACTACGTGGGAAAGTAAACCAAATATCAGTCACACTGTCTACAGTCAGGATGATACTTGTAACTCTAAGCAATTCGTCACACGCCAGTATACACTGTAATTTCTCATACCCCTAAGTCGTGTCCCCATTTTCCCTTCGTGGTATTTATTTGTTTACTTTCCACAAAAATGTACATAGAATATTTAATAGCTTCGGTATTTTACAGGAAACAAATAAATAAGTAAATAGTTAATGCCATTCAGAATTTCGGACAGTCAGTTTGCGTCTTTTTCGATAGAATCGCCGAGTGTAACGGACAGGCAGACAGACACACAGACAGGACTGAGGTGTCTGCTTTGGCTTTAACATGCTTCTATGCTATTGCTGACGCTGAGTAAAGATTGCAAGCTATATTTCTCGTTTGCACTTATTTATTTTCAGTAGCTATTTCCATCATCTTCTCTTTTGTTCTGCTGATCACATTACTCTTTGTCCGGACCCTCCACGTATGACCAAAGTATGACGTCCGTACCGGAGTTGAGCCAGAGTTGTAACCAAGGCAACAGGCAGCAGCAGGCTCCAGCTCCCTCGCAGCTCAACCAATCAGCATCGAGCACTGCTCTGCGCCGCGCCAAAGGCCGCCATTTTCGACGGAGGTGAGATGCGTTGACAACAACAATGGGGACTCCAGTGAGACAATAGCAACCGAAGATACACAACTGTGATTGTAAATCGTTGTCACCGTGGCTCATTCTGTCGACAGTCATTAGCTGTGCATTATTGACGTTGTTGTGGAACTTTGAAGCCCAATTGGTGCTGAAACAGATTCGTCAGTTTGCTCATGTCACATCAGTGGATGGACAGGCAAGCGTATAGTTTGTCGTCCAGTCCCTATGAGGTGGCTTTGTTCGGCACATCCTAAACCCTCGTCTGCCGCTAGCTTTCCCGGGGTTGGCCGCATCTCAATCCCGGGATTACAAAAATTCGTCAAATAATGTTTTTTCAAGTGTCAGATGACACAATTAACAATTCTAGCCCTTTAATGAATAAAATATTTGATGCGCGTTATGGAGTTCTTTTTTTCTGTGTAGTGTAATTTGTGTTCTTACAGTCACGCCCTACACTCGCAATACCTTCTGTACGGTCGGCTTACTACATCCTTATGCATGAAATAAGTCTACTATGGATACCAAAACAGTGATCATTCTGTAAGCCTAATCCTGAAACGGGATCCCGGCATTACAAATTTCTCAATCCCGGGATTGCAGTCACTAATCTGCAGTAAGAAAATAACGGAGATTTAGCTCAGTGTATCTGTAGCTTGGCTAATTAGATGGTTATTTCTTGCAGTCTTGGGTCTTTGAATTTATGATCTGATGAAAAGGAATCATGGAAGTTTCATTTTTACATGCTTTAGCTCCCGCAAGCGAAAGTTTCTGATCAGTCTAAAACACGATGGGCTGATGGGCAGCTAGATGTGGACCGGCAGTTGGCATGATGTAACTTCGCCATCGTGCAGGGTTGCCTGTGTTCATCCATTCCAACCTTTTTCTTTTCCAATAATGCACATATCCTCTTGCGAGTAATGTAACCTCGCCCCTCCTGCATGTTTGTTTTTGTCATGTACTAAATATATAGTATTAAATGAACATTTTAAATAAAGGAAGTATGCAGTATGTCAAATAAAATGGGCCCGTCATCTGGCCATCACTACAACCCGTCGTCAGGCTGAGCCCGTTTTCTTTTACCGGTCGACGGTTTGCCGTCATCTTTAAGACCAGACGATGGGCCAGCCACAGTTGCCCATCGTCTTGCCTGTCTGCCTGTTGTGTTTTTAGACCGACCCAAAGTTTCATAGGCGTGTATTGGTGTTAGCTGTATATGGACCTGTGCAGTCATATGCCTCTGAGTATGGCAGTGGCCTCAAGTTTTTATGTTTCGTGACTCAGACTCAAACTAAGAAGATCCAACTACATCACTGGTGTTATTATATTATATACTGTAACTGTTAATTGTTGACAGACTGGATGGAGTTGAAATTGAAAATGCTAGCACTCAAGATGTAACTCGTGAAACTGTGGTAAATAATTATGTTTTATGTCTGCATGCTTCATTCGGCTGTTTCACGGTTTTTAATGGTCATCTTTTGTATTTGTAATCACGTTGTTTAGTTTGATTAATATGGAAATACAAAAATAAGTGTCACTTGGTACTTTTTGCTGTTGAGTTCGATACCAGTTAGCATGCCAGTGCTACTGCAGCAGTTCTGGCTGTATGTGTATTATGCTCTCGCAACTGCAGTAGGATTGGCTGGATGTAGACCATTGAAACATTTTCAGTTTTTCACATGCTGCTTTTTTCGTGCTTTATGCTTAAATTTCAATGGATGACATATAAACCAGATTTGAATTTTTGATCGCATTTAATGACACTGTTCAAAAGTGACTAATTCAGCTACTTAATGGATGTTGATTGATGAGTTTGTTTCTACTACTGAGATTGTAGACATTTGCTGTTGAATTCGTTGTTCTAGAATCAGTATTTGAGCAACGTGGTGGCAGTTGATAGCTTCACAGTCTGCAATACAGCATCATCGGAATGTTCATCTAATTGTCGGGGTGAGAAGATGGCTGATGTAAACAAAGCCCCGTGGACCTCCCAGGTTGCTGATGCTGCTCGTGTCATTGCTGTTACTTTTGCTTTAGCCACAGTTGTCTGGTTTCGTGAACATCTTGACTACCACAAGAACCCTGTTGAACTTTAGGGTCACGGTTTCGGTACCTCATTTTCAGATTCTTTGCCATTGCAAGATAGGGTTTTGTTCCTGCTAACTGCTAGAAGGCAGGCCGAGAGAAGTTGATAGTTATTACCCGATGCCGATGTCGTTGTTAGAAAAATTGCAGCATGTTGTGCAGCTAACGCTGGCAGTGGTTAGCCTTGAGCAAGGCTCGACACTTGACACTCTATAGTTAAGTCTTATTTTTGCATGAGAGCTGACTTACAAAGCAGCTCTGTGAGTAGTTCGTGTTGCGGATTGTTTGAGAGTTTTTGCTAGTTTGTCAGTTGCTAACACAGTCAGTAGAAAGTGTGTTCTGGCACTGTGCTGGTTTGTGTCTTCAGGAGGACGAGAAGCTCGCATGGCTCGTGATGCAGCGTGGAACCAAAAGCTGGACCGAGTTGGCAAAGCTGCATTCCAGTAGATCTGGCAAGCAGTGCAGGGAACGGTGAGTAGATATGTTGTTAGATTCTGATCATAGATTACACGTACATGCCACTATAAAGTAAAGCAAGGCCCTGTCCGAGCTTTAAGGCCCTTAGGGTGGCACTGATTTCTGTTTCGTTAGCTTTCAGCCAAACACCAGTTTACACTGTGAAACCACGTGATTAGTGCATCACATGGTGTGCCTGTTTAGTTATCGCAGCTTTCGCTGGTACTCATTGCATCAATCCATTTTGGGATGGCCAGGCTGAATACAGCAAAACATGTCGAACTGACCGTAACCGTGTTGCATGTTTATCGTAAGCTTAAATACGATAACTGTGTGATAACTGCCTGGCTACAGAGATAATGTACCCATCTGCCAATGGTCAAACGTCCAATTACTAACTAGGCCTGGCATCAGTTAACTATGTTAGGCCTAACGTCGATAATCCTATCAAGTAGGATTATCATCTCTGTTTTTGCTGATTTTTATTAGCTTTATCGTAAAATTAGTGCATTAGTTTCATGATGTTTGAAGCAAAGTTTCAACTGAACTTTTAAAGTGACATTTTATTGACCAGTTGATGTTTTACGTCTGTTTTTGCAGGTGGATTAATTGTCTGAATCCAGAGATTACGAAGTCTGCATGGTCAAATGATGAGAACGTTCTATTACTACAGCTGCATGAGAAATTAGGCAATCATTGGGCGGAAATAGCAAAATATCTTCCTGGCAGGTCATTGTATTTTCGTATATTTTCAACTTGAAACAGTGTTGAAAATATGATTTGTATTTTAGCACCGCTTTCTGGTGAATAAAAGTACGAGTCGTTGACTGAGGAATGTTGATCTGCTTTGTCAGTTATTTTGCAGTTTAGCTGATGTTATTGATTTGCTTCTGTTAAGTGGAAATTTGAGAACTTAATGAGGTAATTGGAACAGAAATTGATGCTCATTCCTTCTGGATTTAACCTGTGAATCAAAAAATAGATGTTTGTATTGTTTTGTCAAGTTTGTTAGCTGTGCACTATTGTTTGTTGTTGAGATAATCTCATGTTGTTATGACACTAACAAAGAGTGAATCAGCCAAATATTTTTCTGGTGAATTGTTGTTATTTTCATTTAAGATGTGCTCTAGGTCACATTGTCACAGAAATAACATGGGGTCACAGAATGAAATTAACTTAATTCGTTTTGAACACACACAACATAAACTGGATTGAAATGAGGTGACCAATGCATTCCATTTCATTCCATTTCGCTGGCTTTGAACCTGCCTTTAGTAAATGCCGATATTTGTTTGTAGGTCGGATAATGCAATAAAGAACCACTATCACACCATTGTGAAGCAGAAATCATTGACGGAGGATCCTGTTGCCATGGATGCGTTTAGGGCACCTGATTCTTTGTTGTATTGCACACCATCTCAGAATGGCGGTCTGGTTGGTGCCCAGCCAGTACGACTCTTCAATACGCCAACAACAATGGTAAGGAATGCAAGAATAGTAACGGTGACAGTAGGGCCTAAACAAAAAACCTGTGCTTGCGGTTGCCACCTGACGTAAGTCACTATAAAAACCTGTGTTCTTAAAATTTTTATTGGACCTTCAAAAATATCAGTGCAGTTTTTATTATGCATTTATAGTTTTGCTGAAAAATGCTGTTAGTATCTAGTCTAAAATGTTGCAGCAACTTTGCTTAAGTTCTCGTGAGTACTATTTAGTGTGTCATCAGTTTGTTACTTATGAGTTGTGGGGTAATATTGCATGACATGTTATCATATAAAAATAAATAATACGGTGTAAGAAAAATTTTTCTGCCACTGCCCATCCCTAGTTTTTTGCCACCTGCAAGTGGAAGCACAGATTTTTATTATTTAGGCCTAATAGCAATAGTGAAGGTGCTGTCGTCATAGCAGTCTAACTGCGAGAGTGCACCCAGTTCATTTGATGCATAGATTTCAGAAATGTGGAATTATGCCATATCTATAGTGACAGTTTGAACATCCACTCAGTGGCTATTGAATATCTTCTGGTCTTTGAATAATTTCATTTAGTACGTGGATTTTAATAATGGTTATGGTGATTTGTGTTTTTGTATTTTGTATAAATTTGTTTGTCTGACAAACTATAGGTCTCTGTGAGGTCGAATGGTGAGGACTGTGCAAAAGTGACACAGTTGCAGCACACGGAGTCGAAGGTTCTGTTTTCACCACCGGCCAAGGTTCAACGCCTTGACAGTGACATCTCGTTTTCACCAAGTAACATGTTAGTATTCATTGCAGAACTGCATCACTCCATTGATTATTATGTCACTTCATTTGTTAGTAACTTAGCTTGTAGTAGCGTAACTTTGTGCACTTATGTTTTAACCGTGTCATTTTCCTTAGCATCAGCCAGCTTTTAGCCGACCTTATTAATGTTTGCGCTTGTGATATAACGTTGTGTCCATTGGTCTGTCATCTGTAATGAATGTTGGGGCTAAACGGTCTGAAAAACTGTCTTGAGAAGCAAATAGGGTGTCCTGTCCGCCACCCTTTGGTACCAGTTCGGACCACATTGTGATTAAAAGTACTGGTATGCACTTGTGGACAGATACCTTATATAAAGTGTTTAGCAATATATAGCTTGCTATACAGATGTCCTGTCTTAGCTATCACAAAGATATCTGTCTGTGTCTGTGTGTTTGTCTGTGACACAGTGTCAAAACGAAATAACCTAGGATCACGAAATCTTTCTATTCAAAAGACTATGTACTAAGCTGTTATTAAAGACAGAGTGTTGTTGTTCAGCTCGTTTTTATCGGACATCAACTGCGGCGATGAAACGAGCCTCAAGGATCTGTCATCTCTGTACGAGATGCTCGGAGAAACACCGAAGATGGCAACACCCTTGCAACCAGCCTCAGTTCGCAAACGTCGATCATTAGGTGACTTGTTACTTACGTATTTATTCATTTATTTATATCGAGATCATACACATGTATGCAGTAAAGACATACCAGGAAGAAAAAATGAAAGAAAGGTTAAAATGAAATGCAGAAATAATAATAAGACTAATCTGAATAAAAGTACATCTGAATATATCGCAAAAATGAGCAGCTTATCAACCAGTATAAAAAATCACTTACTTGTATTATGTTTTTGTGTATTATCTACTTGGGCTAGAAGTGTTTGGATTTGCTTTTTTGGTGTTATTGTTGTGATTATGGCGTATCATCTTTTAATGCTTTGACACTGTTGGTTGGCTGGCAGGAAGTGCATGGTCCAGCCCCAGCCAGCCTCAATAAGATTTGCCACAACATTCATTGCTGGGAGTTTACTTTTGGCAGCTGGCCTATCCTGGTGTAACAAAAGCTGCAGTAACTTGGAAAAATATTGGCCAGTTAGCAAAAACTAGTGTTTCTGCAACGATTACAATGTTGTGGTGATTCATTGTTTCTGTATATGTCGGGTGGGCCAAAAAAGAATCCTCTCTAAGGTGTAAGTTTGGCTGTTTTAAAAAATAACCCATCTGCTAATAAAACCCACTGGGTTGGGCTTCAAAAAATCTGGGTTTTGCAACTTTGATGGGGTTATTGTCTGTAACTGCAGTCTGTGGATTTGGGCAGATTTTCAGCTGGGTGACAAGCCGATCGGGGCCCTAGAGCTCTGCTCATCGGCAGGAGATAGCGACCACATCGGTGTTTCAACCATAGCATCAGCGACGACAACACCGATGTCCGTGTCTTTGACGATAAAGTCACAGCAGGCAAAAACGCCGTGCATCCTGCGACGACGGCGAAGGAAGCTGTACTCGAGCGGCAGTGGGAAGAAGTATTCTGTTGTTCGGTCTACCAAGAGTTCAGCGATCGCACCTTCGGCTGATTCACCTGCAGTCGACACTGCAGAGTCTAATACTGTCGCAAACACAACTCCAAAGAAAGAACATTCTGAACATATCTTGCCATTTTCACCCTCACAGGTCTGAAATCTTTCGTTAACTGGTCCAGCAGTCTCTCTGCTAAGAATTCAATATCAGATGCTGCTGCACTTTGTACATATATTCTACTGTAAAAGTCTAAGTCATGTGTTTGCCACTACTGTACTGGTTGGTAAATTTACGTGAATATTTGGTGAAAATGGCTACTTTGCAAACTGGTTTCGTGCTATTACTGCTGGATGCAGATTTAGTGTTGTGTAAATGACACACTTTTCATTTGTAGGATTTATTTGTCAGTAGTTCTCTTATCGCATTCAGTGTCTCCATGCTTGCTCTCTGGCATTGAGGAAGCTTATGCTCTCGTGAAAACCATCTCTGAAGGATGGAGATTTTTGGCATAGTTCGTATGATAATGATTCGTAACTTAAGTGTTGCTGAAATAGCATTCAGTAGGCTTTTGTCATATTTTAAACTGTAAACAATTATTTTAATTACAGCTCATTCTGATAGTGAACTAACAATTCATTTAGTCATGGCCTAGAGTGTTTTTAGCAAGTGTAATGAAGCATAATACACAGTAGACTGTGATCAACGATGTGTTCCCCATCCATACGATAAACTGATGTGAGACATGTTTTAATCATCACATTTGATCACAGTGAGCTTCAGACAGTGTGGTGTGAGATAGGAGAACGAAGTAAGTTATGAACTAATGTTGTGTTGGCGACTTGTAGTTTTTGAACCTAGAGATGTCGTGTTCAGCAGTGACATCAACTCCTCTCAGCACAAAGGAAAGACGAAGTCTGTTTGGCGCTAACAAGTCAGTGCAAATTCTGTTCAAATATGAGCAACTTTTAGTGATTGAATGTTTCATTTTTGTTCATTTGTGCTCCATATTGAAACATACTATGCAGTTGAAGAACTGTAGTGTGTTCTACGTGTTACATTTTATGTTCTTCATAAAGAAATAATCGATCAATCAATCAAAAAAATAACCACTTACAAAAGTGACCAGTGGTGTACAACACACCTAAAAACTAAAATAAAACCTAGGGTTAATGTACAAAAAGTAAAAACTACTCAGAGATAAAAAGCTCGCTGAAACAGTAAAGTTTTTAAGTTTCGTTTGAATGACGCAGTGTCAGATAGTTCTTGAAGTGACGGTGGCAGACTGTTCCACGCAGCTGGTACAGCGTAGGAAAACGCTCGTTGTCCGAACTTTAGTCGTGTGTGTGGTTGCTCGTAGCGGAGACTGCTGCCGATATGCAATGTCGATAGGAATTATTGCTTGATAGCTTAACATGTTGTACAGAAGCTAAATAAACGTTCGGAATTCCATACTCATTAATCGTAATTTGTTAGATGGGCAATTCACATGCATACTAAGTAAGCACAACAGAACTCGCCCGCAGACAAATTCACATGTCTAAAAGCTGTGCGATCACTGCAGTGTCACCTTTTGACTAGCACTGAAATGGATGTCTTAAATTAATGTCATGAGCACACTGAGAATTGAGAGTCGTGAATTGAGGTGGTAACATCGTTGGTCGCATCAGTCGTCGAAGTTACTCAACACTGAGCCAGGTTAGTACTGAGATGGGTATACCATCTTCGTATTTGACCAAGCCACCCAGGCCCACTCAGCCTGGCCATCCATTTGTGAGTAGGCAGAATGAGTACTAGTGATGGTTTCAGCCATCCACTTTGGAAGAAACTGCGAGGTCACGTGACTTAGGCTGTATGCTAGCTTAATTGGGTTTAACCCTCACTGGTTCAGAGTGCTGAAAAATGGGATGAGCTTCCAGGCAGTGGACCTAGCTGTTTATGAAAAATCTTTTTTTTCTTTTTACCTATAAGGTTAAGGTTCTATCTATAGCGTTTGATCAGATGATCTTTCTAGTGCCACGAATGATGTATAAATCAACCTGGGTGCTATGAGATGCTGTTTGATTTTTAGATACATTAATAGCTAGATGGCTTTTGTGTGTACAGACCTGATGGTGTAGATGCTATTTCTCACTCGCTGTCCGTTCTGCAAGCTCCAAATGAAACTCCACTGAAGCACATGATGCCACTAGTTCAGAGCATTCGAGGAAAAGACCGATCACATGTGGTATTACTGCTTATCTTGAGTTCTTCTGTTATTTGTTTGTCGATAAAAATTTTTGCAGCAAACTTATTATGTTTGTGCCTGTTTTGTTTTACATGTCTTTATGTTGCATTTTTCTGTCATTTATTTATTTATTATATGATTTACACACACGTTATTTACTTCACAATTAGTGAAGAATCGCAAGTTTGGGCACTTCACATGATGTGTCACTGCAGGTAGAAAACACGGCCGTACAGAGCAGATTTGAGCCTATTTTTATATCTACCAGTGATCACAGTTAAGTCAGACATGACGGCTTTAGGAAGACTATTCCTCCACACTGTAGATGAGGCATTTGTTTTGTGGATGCATTGCTGATTCTCTGCATATGGCATCAGATTTTTACGTGATCATTTTTGAATTACTGTTGACAGGCTGTGCATCTTGTTGTGCTGATTGGCCTCTTGCTGTATGTTACACACAGCTTTACTGCCCCGGCCATACTTTTTTAAACTCACAATGTCGTTGGTTTGGTTGAATATGGGTTTTGGAAGCTTGTAAATGTGTGTGACGATGTTTTGTAGCTCTTGAGTCCGGAGAGTCCGGAAACAGCCTGCACTGGCGAAACTCTGCCATTCCGTTCATACTGCTCAAATCGCTCAGACACTCGGAATAATCCGCAATCTGTAAGTCAGACCAGTAATCACTTACACATAAATGAACTATGTTGTTGTCGGTGTTTAATCTGTTTCACCTTTGATGTAATTTGTGGTTAGTTTATGGCTAGGTTACAGTGTCCACTGTCCTGTGTCCATTGCTTGTGATGAAACTGGTTGGTGCCAGATTAATCACGAAACAGGTGGCACACCTGTGCTAGAGCTTCTGAGCTTGGAGGTCTCGTGATTTGCCTGTAATAATTTCTGTACATATGAAATGTACCAAAACAGAGCTCTCCCAACCCTCTACCTTTCGGCTATTAAAATAGGTTTACATGTGAGGGGAGATAAGGCAGACGTTCATCCAAGCCACTACACCACTGGTGTGTTGCAGTGCTTCTGTCGCTGTGTTGTAGAATACTGTCGGTGGCGACAGATTGCGGAGACAGCTGAGCAGTCACTGGACGCTGATTGGTGACATGGCTTTCATTGAGTCTCAGATAGAAACTCCGGTAAGTTGTTCTAAAGCACGTTTGTATCTGCGTGTGAGTCTTGGGAGTCTGTGTGTTTCAGCTGCCGTCGTATGTTTTGTTTGAGGGACAGTGCAGTTCACCAGTTCGATGGGGGTTAGTTCGAACATTGTGTGAGTTCATGTTTCGTCGAGAAGTAGGATTATCTTTTTTCTAATCGACATCCGCTTAATCCTACATCCGTTAAGAACCGAATCCGATTAACTTACTTCTTGTCCATAGATGAACTGAAAATCGATTAGAAAGTTTCTAATCGCAAGGGATTAAGAAATTATGCTTTTGCATTGGAGCTCTCTGGTGTTGATCGGTAATGCTCGGATTAACTTTGGTGTTAGCTGCCGTTTCCGATTATCTTTCTTCTTACCTGGTAGATAATCGGAAATGTTGGTTCTTAGAAGAAAGATAACACTGAATTCTAACTTCAGTTCATGTTTTCGATTATCTTGGTATTTATTCTAAGAGAAAGTCTCGACCGAAGCGATAATCCTACTTCTCGACAAAACATGAACTCACACATTGTGAGGGTTAGTGATAGGGCTAAGAATAGAGATAATTGCATAGTTTTGGCTATGGTGGCTCTTAACTGTATGGCAGCCTCTGGCTGTAGTGAACTGCAGCCTGAACAAATTTAGCATAGTGCCTTTTCGGACTAATGACCACCAGTCACCTTTTTTCTACTTGAACACATTTTACGGTACAAATGATTTTATGCTCAGTAGTTCTAAAGTTAGCGAACATGTCTTTTTTTGGTACACTAAAATATTTGATGCATCCCAGGCCATAGTAAAATTAATAGAAGAAGTTCTGTTGCTCAGAAGGACTTTACTTTTTACAGGTTTTTGGAGTATGTTTCCCAGTATCTCAACTGTGTTAGTGAACCACTTTGTTTGTATCTGTTTCAGAGCAAGTCACTGATAGGGGAACACAGTGTCGGCCTTTCCCCGTCGTCCATCATGCATTGTGAAACTCTGATTGGCTCGTGGGATGAGCCATCGGTGCAGGATGCGGACATTCCACCTCTCACCATGTCTCAAAGCTCTGCCTCGACATCTGCGGTAAATCTCGGTGTCTGTCTCTGTCTTGCTCTACACTGTTTTGGTGTGAATAAAGATTGTCAAATCTCTTATCTGTGCAGACTTGTGTGAATTCAGTCTTAAGCAGCAGCACCATGCCCCTAAATTTCCCATAATTGGGGGTTTTGCAGCCCCAAGTTTTTGCAGATTGTAGAATAGAAGTAGCATTGTTGTAGTAGCTGTAATAATCTTGTACTAGTGTGTTTCACTTATACAAATGTGGTCTTATGAACGATAGTATTGTAAAATTGTTAATTGAAAGACTTCGTTCGGTACACTGTTTTCAAATGCTGATTTTAGTCTGTCATGTACACTGTGTTCCAAAAAATGTGTCAGTGTTATTTTTTGATAATGCTGTGAAACATTGGCCGATTTTAATAATTTTTGGCACGGAGTTTTTTGGGTACATGGTGTACATTCCTTTTATGTGGTCCATCTTCTGTCTGCATTTGCGTGTTTGCTAGTGAAATATTACGTTGAATAAAGTTTGACACGTAACTGATGTGGTATTGCAGCATGGTCTGGATTGGGCGCGTGTGGCATGTGGTCGTACGTCCACTCAGCTGGAGTTAATAAACCGCGCCAGAGAGTTCGTTCACTCCGCCCGCTCCCAGCACCAGACACTGACACAATAATGTTCACCCTGTGTGAAAGGCCATTTTTGAAGTGTGTGTATAGTTCATCATGGGAATCCATCTTAGAGCCGCAGAACATCACCTGCCGTATGAGATCATACAGCGTTACACACAGGTTAACATGCACCTTTACAGCCAGACAAGCCAGTACTCGATTTACCTACCCCGGAGGGACAGAGGCTGAGTTGATCTTACCAAGATGGTTTACCTGTCTGCAGGCAGTCACTCATCAAAGTAGTTAAACCGCTCGATAGCAGTCTGACCAGGAGTTGAACCCAGGATCTCGCGATCATAATTCAAGTGTCCTTAACCGTTACGCCACGTAACCTAATCATGTCTGCAGAAGACCAGCACAATCAGATTAATCACAATTATGTATATGCCAGCCTAGAACTGTTGCAGTGGTGCTGTTTTTGTAAATCTGCTGATTCTAACTGCCACAAAGTATATGTGTATGTATGTACTATGTCTGTAGCAGATCGTGCTGTAATTGTGTTGTTTTCTTTTGTTCATTGTTAACTGACAGCGACACGTGGATGTCGGGCAATTGATAGTGTGTGAATCCTCGCCCGCATTCTTGTTGTAATGTTAGTCATTTAATTGCAGTTCTTTGCGTGCATGTTTTATTGGTTGTTATAAAATCACCGCACCTGCCTCGTTTAGGAACATTTGTTTATTGACACTCACGTAATTAGCCTAGCCAGCCGCCACTGTACATGTGCTGTTTATGTGAATGTTTATTTTTAACAGCTGCTGGCTTAGTTGTGCTTTTACTCCACTACATTGAGAGCTGAAAACAAGATGCTTGCTGGAAAAAGTTGTGGGAGAAGTGAAAAAATTGCAAACGTGGGAGGGAAATTTGTTAGTGGCGCATTTTTGGTTCAGACCTTTTAAAATGATTAAATCTGTTGCCAGTAGATGCATTTTCAGAACCTTAAAAGCATCAAAATGCATTTGCAGTTGGGGCTTTGCTCTGGACACCACTACAGCACTCCCAGATCCTTCAGCTGTGTGGACGTTCATTGTCCTGTTTGCCAAGATCATTTAGGTAAATGCTTTCTTGCGAAAATCTTGCAAAGAATGGTTTTATCGACCAGGTCAAATAAATAGACTTATACGCTTGTTGCATGGTCGTCGTCTGTCTGTGCATATGAACAATCAAACTTGAAAGCCTAAATTGGTTGGTATCTTACTATTTGAGGCAGGGGGAGGCTGCTTCCTGATGCTGAGAGGGGATCGACTCCCCTGGCTTTACCACAGCTTCCTAAACTTTTACCTTTATATCTTTAATCATTTGCAACATAGGGGTCATCCATAAAGGACGTTGGCAAAATATCGGCCAAAATTTACCCCCCCCCTCCTGCATTGGCTCAACCCCCACCTCTCTCTCTGCAGACGTCCAAATCTGAAGTCGGAGGATACTGATTGGCGAGTGCGACGCTAGTGCTGTGTCGTGGTAGGGGAGAGGATCTCTTATCTGCAGTCTGAGCGCTGATGGCTCAGGACTGCCTGCTTGGGCTGTTGTGTAACTGGTGTTAATTACGTCTGTCTGATTTGCCCTGTTGCTGATGCGGATTGCTGCGCGCTGCCGATGCGCACTCCTGAAAATTAATCAGATGCCTACATGTGTAAGTGCGGATGTCCACTTTCACTGAAACCCCTGCCCCTTGTCCGCTTTTGTCCGCATTTGGCTTGACCACTCCGCTCTCCTTCCGCTTCCGTGGGGATGTTTTTTATGGATGACCCCATATGACGCTGTAGAAATGTGTTGAGTGATTGATTAGTTGGTTGTTGATATTGCATCTGTTGTGTTCACTTCTTTGACGCCAGTGTCAGGCTGATGTGTATGGCTCTGACTGTAAACTGTCGTGTACTGGGCTTGTACAATAGTGTGCTGTCCAGATTTACACAATTATGCACTCGCTGGCATTTGTGTGTAGTTACTTGTAATGTGTGTTATATGTCTAGCTCGATGTTTTACTGATCCGTAGCAATTGTAGCACTTAAGTTTTTTTTCTGCCACCACGCATGGTTTTATTTTCTGTTTCGTTGTCACAAGTTCTCATTGGCAATGGACGGTTTGATCAGAATTCGATATCTGATCTGTTTTTCCTGTTTTACATCGCTATCATAGCCAAGCAATTAATTGAAAAAGACTTTGAAATTCAGGCTTCTTCCGAGTCTGCATTTTTCTTATCTCTGTATGTGAATAAAAATTGAGAAGGGTAGCACATTTTGGCAGTTTTTGTTCTGTATGCTGGTGTCCTTGTTAACCATAATCTTATCCTTATTGTGGATATACATGATATAAAGTTACTTTTGTCAACTTTTATCAGATTTTAAATTAGAGCTTTCGAATTAACGCATGTTAAAGAATTAATGCTTGTTAAAAAAATTAATGCACATACATAAATTTACTTCATTCTGTGAAGCAAGAGTTCCAATTATTTCATTAAACTACGTTTATTGGACGATCAAATAATATTTAAGTAATTAAAAACTGTTTTGCTGCTGTTCCATCACTATTGTCACAGTCCTGCGACAGTCACCCTCTCGATGTAATCCAACTACAATATCAACAGTATTAACGATGCATTATTAACGCGCTAATGCTTGCATTGAAAAAATTAACGCAGTGCGTTAACGCGTTAAAAAATTAATGCTTCAACAACTCTATTTTTAATAGTCTAAATAGTTCAAGAAAAAGGCACAGCGTTTATGACTGTAATGTTGTTTTTGTCATAGATGCAGATTAAACCAATCATCAGTGTTTTCCTTGAATATTTGTATGTCATCAGTAGTAACCCACTGGCTGCAGATATGAGCTAGAAAATGATGTTTTAGTATTTCAGCTCACTGCTTCACTGCGAGTTACTATGTAGACGACATAAGTGCCACCGACCTCCGCCAAGATCTGCATTGGCTGCCAATCAGGCAGCGTGTTATCTATAAACTATCTATATTGACATATAAAGCACTCCACACAGGACAACCGTATTATTTAGCTGATTTGATAGAACTATATGTTCCGTAGAGATTTACAATCTGCTAACTGCCACTTTCTTGTTGCTTCTTCCTGTGCTAGATTTTTTTTGCCGCTCGAGCTTTTTGTGTATCTTCACCTAATAACTGGAATTCTCTTTCTCAGCACATCCACTCATATGACTTGCTACTTTTAAATCTCGTCTTAAATCTCACCAGCTTTTCGCTTCTGCTTATCAGGTCTGATCACCCACATGCCAGCGCCTCAGACTCGAGTTCCGATTATTGGCACCACATAAATATGTGATTCATTGATTGTGATTAGGGACCAACCGAATTCACGGGGAAAATGCATGATTTCACGGCAGCATTTTTAAAATGTGTCAAATTTCACGGAAAATTCACGTTGAGAGTTTCGTTAATTCACGGGCCCCACAGACGTTATTTCGAGGTGCTGCGCTAATGCAGTCGAAGAAATTTCTGAACAACGAATATTTACTACACTAAGTCCAGACTCAAGACAGTCAAGAGTCACTGTTCGACTCTGGCAATCCCAGTTTTGAGTTCTTAGCGACGATCACTTGATTTGCCAAGTTGCATGTAGACAGTCTCTGGCGCTGTGGGGCGCTGACAGTGGTGTATTGGCTGACGCTTCTTTCAGCATCAACACTGTTAGTAGGGATAGACAAGTAGGCCTACCGC